>OJQL01002103.1_pt1 | contig 12352 bp, 8 predicted proteins | sample 1598731 | NCBI WGS metagenome assembly OJQL01 (sample SAMN03922510, study PRJEB24848) | human gut metagenome | isolation source: stool sample | host: Homo sapiens | place: Germany | collected 2010-02
TCTACACCTCTCTATTCGTCGGCAGCGTCAGATGTGTATAAGAGACAGAGATGGGAACACAGACAATCTGTTCGTCCCCATCTTGTGCGATGCTATCAGGATGACGGGTATCAACGTGCGATGTTCCACACAAGAGTTTTGGGAGTCGGATACGGCGTATGACATCATCCATTTCCAGTGGCCCGAAGAAGTAGTGGGCTGGACTTGTGACAATCCCGACATCATCTGCCGGCTGGAAGAACGGATTCGTTTCTTCCGCTCGCGAGGGGCACATTTCATTTATACGCGCCACAATGTACGCCCGCACTATGCCAACGACGTCATCAGCCGGGCGTATGACATCATCGAGTCGCAAAGCGATGTCGTGGTGCATATGGGGCGTTTCAGCCGCGACGAATTTGCCGCCAGGCATCCCGGCAGCCGGAATGTCGTGATTCCGCACCATATTTACCAATATACCTATCAGGAGAATATCAGCATAGAGCGTGCACGCCAGTATCTCAAGATTCCGCAGGAAGCGTTCATCGTCACCGCTTTCGGCAAATTCCGCAACCGTGAAGAAATACGCATGATGCTCGGAGCATTCCGCGCGTGGGACCAGCCGGACAAGTTACTGCTCGCCCCCAGGCTTTATCCTTTCTCAAGACGCAACGACTATGGTGGCAATTTCCTCAAACGATGGACTTCACGTGCCGGATATTATCTGCTCATGCCGCTGCTCAACCGCTGGATGAAGCTGGAAGCCGGAGCCAACGATGAACTGGTGGACAGTTGCGACCTACCTTATTATATGGCTGCCTCGGATGTGATATTCATCCAACGAAAAGATATATTAAACTCAGGCAATGTCCCTCTTGCCTTCTTTTACCACAAAGTGGTGGTGGGGCCCGCTGTGGGAAATATCGGCGAGATACTCTCCGAAACCGGTAACCCGACATTCGACCCCGATGATAAAACGGACATTGTCCGGGCACTCAAATCCGCCCGCCGGCTTGCATTACAAGAGAAGGGAGAAGCAAATTATGACTACGCCATGGAGAACATGAATGTCCGGAAAGTGGGAAAGGAATACGCGCAAACTTATAAAGACGCAGTAAATGGCTAACAACATCAAGCGGCAGCTATTTTCGGGCGTCTTCTACACCGCGCTTGCCAAATACAGCGGTGTCGTCATCTCCCTCGTAGTAGCGGGAATACTGGCACGCCTGCTCTCGCCGGACGACTTCGGAGTAGTAGCTATCGCCTCTGTCATCATCGCTTTTTTCAACCTGCTCACGGACATGGGCGTATCGCCCGCCATCATACAGAACAAGTCGCTGACCAAAGGCGAACTGTCGGACATTTTCTCATTCACCGTGTGGACGGGCATCGGCATCAGCGCGCTGTTCTTCGCCGCGTCCTGGCCCATCGCCCACTATTACGAGAGCGACATCTTGCGGACATTGTGCCAACTGCTCTCCGTCAACCTGTTTTTCGCTTCCGCCACCATCGTGCCCGGAGCGCTGTTCTACCGCAACAAGGAGTTCAAATTTATCGCTATCCGCAGCTTCGTCATACAAATATCCGGCGGTGCCGCCGCCGTGACCGCCGCCCTCTGCGGAGCGGGACTGTACGCGCTGATTATCACCCCGATACTATCCAGCATACTGATATTCGTCATCTCCTTCCAGCGCTATCCGCAACGCCTGCGCTTCACGCTAGGACTGACGGCGCTACGGAAGATTTTTTCCTATTCCGCCTACCAGTTCCTGTTCAACGTCATCAATTATTTCAGCCGCAACCTTGACAAACTCCTGATTGGCAAGTATATGAGCATGTCCGACCTCGGATATTACGAAAAATCCTACCGCCTGATGATGCTTCCCCTGCAAAACATCACGCAGGTCATCACCCCGGTGATGCATCCCATCTTCAGTGATTTACAAGATGATAAAGAAAAGCTGGCTACTTCCTACGAACGTATCGTCCGCTTCCTCGCCTTTATCGGACTGCCGCTGAGCGTACTTCTTTTCTTTACAGCGGAAGAAGTGACGCTGATTATCTTCGGCAGTCAATGGCTGCCGTCCGTACCCGTATTCCGGATACTGGCGCTTTCGGTGGGCATACAGATTATCCTTTCTTCGTCGGGCTCCATCTTCCAGGCGGCAGGCGACACGCGGAGCCTGTTCGTCTGCGGGTTGTTTTCGTCTACGCTCAACGTGGCGGGAATGTTGCTCGGCATTTTCTATTTCGGCACGCTCACGGCAGTGGCAAGCTGCATCGTGGTGACGTTCACCGTCAACTTCGTGCAATGCTACCGGCAGATGTACCGAGTGACCTTCCGGCGGAGCTTCCGGCTGCTCATACGTCAGCTTATTTCTCCGTTCGCGGTCAGCGGTTTGATAGCGATGGCACTCGTGCCCATGCAATGCACGATGGAAGGTATGAACTTTTTTGTGACAATTATTGCCAAAGGTACAATTAGTTTTATTATCTTTGGTGGATATATACAAGCTACGCACGAATTTGATATCATCGAAAAAGTACGGAGCATGGTAAAACAGAGAAATAAAAGAACAGAATAAACGATATTATAGAAACAGAAAAAACCGATGAAAGCCTTGTTCCTTATTTTCCACGGCTTCGACAAAGCCAATGGAATCAGTAAGAAAATACACTACCAGGTGAAAGCCCTCAGAGAATGTGGAGTGGACGCACGCCTGTGTTATTACGATATTACTCCCCATGGCGAACACCGTCTGATGGTGGACGACGAGGTCATTGCCGATTTTGGGACAGGAACTACGGCAAAGATGTGGAAGCGTATCTACTACGCCCCTATCATTGAGTATGCGCGCCACGAAAAAATAGAACTGGTATATATACGTTCGCACCACAACGCCAACCCGTTCACCCTGAAGATGGTGAAACGCCTGAAAAAGACCGGAGCCAAAGTAGTAATGGAAATACCGACTTATCCGTACGACCAGGAATATATCACGCGTTCCATGAAGTTTTCCCTGTTTATCGACCGCTGTTTCCGCCACCGGCTCGCCAAGAGACTGGACGGCATCGTCACCTTCTCCAACGCTGAAACGATTTTCGGCGGACGGACTATACGTATTTCCAACGGAATAGACTTCGACGCCATCCCGATGAAGCACAGCCAAAATGCGACGACCGATGAGCTGCATCTTATCGGTGTAGCGGAAGTGCATTACTGGCATGGATTTGACCGGCTGGTGAACGGACTGGCGGAGTATTACCGTACAAATCCCGACTATAAAGTGTATTTCCACATTGTAGGGCCCATGGCCGGTGAACGCGAACGAGAAGCAATCCTGCCTGTCATCCGTGACAATCATCTGGAGCCTTATGTCATTCTGCACGGACCTCTGCACAGCGAGGAACTGGACGCGCAATTTGAAAAGGCTGACTTTGCCATCGGTAGCCTGGGACGCCACCGAAGCGGTATCACGCATATCAAGACACTGAAAAACCGCGAATATGCCGCCCGCGGATTTGCCTTCACGTATTCGGAAACGGATGAGGATTTCGACGCTATGGCGTATGTATGGAAAGCCCCTGCGGACGAATCGCCGATAGACATCCCGAAGCTGATTGAGTTTCAACGCTCGCTTTCCATGACTCCGGCCGAGATTCGCGAATCAGCCCGCCCGCTATCATGGAAAGCGCAAATGCAGAAAGTGATTAATGAAATCGGATTCGGGTAACAAACACCCTGTCATTCTGAAACAAATTACAAACAATAGCTGATGAACAAGAAGATAAAAATAGCCTACTGCATCCCCTCACTCTATTACCCCAGCGGCATGGAGAGGGTATTGACGTTGAAAGCAAATTATTTTGCGGAACATTTCGGCTACGAGATACATATTATCCTGACTGACGGAAAAGACAAGGAACCGTATTACAAATTATATCCGTCCATTACTCTCCACCAACTCGATATCAATTATGACGAGATGTACGGCCGCAGCCTGTGGAAGCGAATCTCCGGCTACTGGAACAAGCAGCAATTATTCATGAAACGGCTGAACGACTGTTTGTGCGAAATCCGTCCGGACATCACCATCTCACTTCTCCGGCGGGACATCAACTTTATCAATAAGATGAAGGACGGCAGCATCAAACTCGGGGAAATCCACTTCAACAAGTCCAATTACCGTGAGTTCAGCGATAACCGTCTCCCGGCTTTCGTACAGCACTGCGTGAAGAAGTACTGGATGTGGCAGCTTATCCGACAGGTGCGGCAACTGAAACGCTTCGTGGTATTGAGCTATGAAGACGCCGCGGAATGGACGAAACTGAAAAATGTAGCGGTGATATACAATCCGCTTCCTTTTTTCCCCGAACGGCAGTCCGACGGGTCGTCCAAGCAGGTGATTGCCGCAGGAAGGTATATGCCGCAAAAAGGGTTCGACCGGCTGATTGACGCCTGGAGCATCGTCAACATGCAGCATCCGGACTGGGTTCTGCGTATCTACGGCGACGGTATGCGACAGCAACTGCAACAGCAAATCGACAGGTTGGGAATCGCTTCCAGTTGTATTCTGGAACACAGTACGCCCGATATTGACGAAAAATATTGCGAAAGCTCCATATTTGCCCTTTCATCACGCTACGAAGGGTTCGGCATGGTGATTATCGAAGCGATGGCGTGCGGCATACCACCCGTTTCTTTTGCTTGTCCGTGCGGTCCGCGGGATATTATCGACGATGGGAAAAACGGTCTGTTGGTGGAAAACGGGAATATTGAGATGTTGGCCGGCAAGATATGTTATCTGATAGAAAATGATGAAATACGCCGGAAGATGGGGCAGCAGGCACGCATCGACGTGGAGCGCTTCAAGATTGAACAAATCGCCGGACAATGGAAGGAGTTATTTGAGAGTCTCGTTTAGGCTGTCGGGAAGTCTTATTTAAAAGGAATTGCTTATGAAATGGTATGCCAAATATTTACAGGTTTACGAGAAGCCGTTCGCTTCGGCACCGGCGGAAGTAGTAGGCGGCGTGAAGGAGAAGTTGCGGCAGTTAACGAAAAACAGCCAGCCATTGGCTTCGGTCATTCTCATTTGTCATAATGAGGAGACGCGCCTGCTGAGTTGTCTGTGGTCGCTTTGCGACAATGAATGTGATTTTCCGATAGAAATACTGGCTGTCAACAATAATTCGACAGACCGCACGGAAGAGGTGATGCGGCAACTGGGCGTCACGTATTTCAACGAGACGAAGAAAGGGCCCGGACACGCCCGCCAATGCGGACTCGACCGGGCAAAAGGGAAGTATCATATCTGCATTGACACCGATACGATATATCCGCCCCGTTACGTAGCGACACACATCGGGCAACTGATGAAGCCGGGGGTGGCTTGTACGTTCAGCCTGTGGAGTTTTATTCCCGATGAACGCCATTCCGGCATAGGGCTATGGTGGTATGAGGCTTTGAGGGATATGCATCTGCGCATCCAGGCTATACAGCGTCCGGAACTTTGCGTACGTGGCATGACGTTCGGGTTCAATACCGAGTTGGGCAGACGGTTCGGGTTCCGGACGGACATCATCCGCGGTGAGGACGGTTCGCTCGCCTTAGCCATGAAGCCTTTCGGCAAACTCGTTTTTATCCGCTCCGGAAAAGCGAGGGTGATGACAGGATACGGGACGCTGAATAATGACGGCTCACTTTTTAATAGTTTCAAAGTGAGGTTGGTAAAGGCTATCAAAGGGCTGGGCGGCATTTTCACCAAGAAAAGCGAATATAAGGATGAGGACAGCAATCTGATAAAAAACAAATAAAATACAACTTAAGAAACAAATGCCGTTATGATAACACGTAATCCTTATGACAGAAACGACCTGAAGATAGGCAAGAAAGACAGAGTACTGGAAGTGGGGCCCGGACACAGCCCCACATTTCGTTCGGATGTACTTGTGGATTTATTTGTAGACACAAATTATCATCGCTGCGGAAATCTGAAGATTTATCCGCATCAGGAGTTTATCAATGCCGACGGTGAATCTCTGCCTTTCAAGGATAAAGAGTTTGATTACGTTATTTGCAATCAGGTGCTCGAACACGCGGAAAATCCTGAGAATTTTATCGGCGAGCAATGCAGGGTTGCCAAGAGGGGGTATATGGAAACTCCCAGTCTGCTAGGGGAATTTCTCTTTCCCAAGAAATCGCACAAATGGATTATTCTCTATCTGGACGGTAAACTGATTCTTTTCGAGAAATCGAAAATGCCGGGGAATTATGAGAATAATTATGGCGAACTGTTTCTCAATTATCTGCCCTATCAGTCGCTAACCTACAAACTGTTATGGCTCACCGAAGGAGACTTGATGCTGAACCGGTGCGAATGGAAGGATGACTTGGAATTTATCGTCAATCCGACGGACGAGAAATATACTGCTTTCTTCACTAAACCGTGGAGCCGCCAAATGGTGGAACAGATGTATCCGCGCAGAAGCGCGTCGAAAGAGTTCAAGAAAGTAATAGGCGCCTTTTATTATATGATAAAGAACAAAGTAAAAACTAAAACTCATAGACACTCTCCTATCAGTCTGGAAGAGTACATGAGGATTAAAAAACAGAAATAATAAAGATAGATACTATGAACGATACTCTTACTCTCTGTCTCGAATTTATTTTTTGGTTTGCCCTGTTTGTCGTGTTCTACACGTATCTGGGCTACGGAATCGTACTTTATATTCTCGTCAAGCTGAAAGAGCTTTTCGTGAAGCCGGTGAAGCGCTCGCTGCCATCGGCGAACGAGGAACTACCGGAAGTGACGCTTTTCATCACTGCTTTCAACGAGGAAGACGTGGTGGACGAGAAGATGGAGAACAGTCTTGAACTGGATTATCCGGCGGATAAGCTGCACATCGTCTGGGTGACGGACGGCAGTGACGACGGGACGAACGAACGTTTGCAGACTCGTTGGGCAGGAAAGGCGACGGTGTACTTCCAGCCGTTGCGACAGGGAAAGACCGCGGCGATGACGCGCGGAATGACGCTTATAGACACTCCGCTCGTGGTCTTTACGGATGCCAACACGATGGTGAACCGGGAAGCGGTGCGGGAGATTGTGCTTGCTTTTCAGAATCCGAAGGTGGGTTGTGTGGCCGGTGAGAAACGGATTGCTGTGCAGACCAAAGACGGGGCGGCTGCCGGTGGCGAAGGGATTTACTGGAAGTATGAGTCGACGTTGAAGGCGTTGGACGCACGGTTGTACTCGGCTGTGGGGGCTGCAGGAGAGCTGTTTGCCGTACGCCGGGAGTTGTTCGAGGCGATGGAGCCGGATACGTTGCTGGATGATTTCATCCTTTCGTTGAGGATTACGATGAAGGGGTATATCATTGCTTACTGTACCAATGCTTATGCTATCGAAAGCGGATCGGCGGATATGCGGGAGGAAGAGAAGCGGAAGGTACGTATTGCTGCGGGCGGTTGGCAGTCTATCTGGCGGTTGCGCCCGTTGCTGAATCCTTTCCGGTACGGGGTGTTGAGTTTTCAATATACGTCGCACCGGGTGCTGCGGTGGTCTGTTACGCCGTTTCTGTTGTTTGCGCTGCTACCGCTTAATGCCGCGATTTTGCTGGCAGGCGGTGCGCCTGTGTTCTATGGTGTTCTGCTGGTGTTGCAGGTGCTTTTCTACGGATTGGGATATTGGGGTTATTATCTGTCTACCAAGCAGATAAAGAACAAGCTGCTCTTTATTCCGTATTATTTTCTTTTTATGAATGTCAATGTGTTGAAAGGGATACGTTACCTGAAAAAGAAGAAAGGTAACGGGGCTTGGGAAAAGGCGAAGCGGGCGGAGAAGTAAAGACAAATCATCTAAAAAAAGAAAACAGACATGGACAGAACATTACATGATGCAAATAATGCACAGAGGATACTGAAACTGACGGCGGACACGATGTTGCTGGTCGACCGGAACGGAGTCTGCGTGGACATCGCGCCGTATTGTGACACATGGTTTCTGCAAGAAGATATACTTTTAGGCAAAAATATATTCGAACTTCTGCCGGAATATACCAGGGAGAGGATGATGCCTGTCTTTCAGACGGTACTTAGGGAACAAAGGAGTATCAGCAAAAATTTCAAGTTGGCAGTGAGGGGCGAGACGTATTATTTCAAGTGTCTCATGCATCCTTATGACGGGATGGTGCTTTGCCAATATCGGGACATCACGCAAAGAAGCAACGTGAAACGCCAACTGGAACAGGCGAACCGCACGTTGCGGGAGATTCAGAAGGTGGCGCAAATAGGGCAATGGGGATATAACACTAATGAGAATGTTTTTCATTATCTGGGATATACCGGAGTGTTGTGCGAAGAAGCGGTGCGGACGATTTCTTTTGAGAAATACAGGGAGTATATCGTCGAAGAAGATCAAGAGACGTTCATCAACTGGCATCTCAGGAATGTGGAAAAGTTCAATACGGACAGTATCAGTTACCGGGTGAAGGTGGACGGGGAAATTTATTATATGCGTATCCAGACTTACCTACGTGAGGAGCTTCCGGACGGCAGTCTCAATATCGAGGGGTATATCCAGAATATCACGGATATACAACATAGCAGAAATGATATTAATACGCTGACGCACGCCATCAACAATGCGAAGGAGAGTATCTTTGCCGCCAAAAAGGACGGCACGCTTATTTTTGCCAACCGGTGCTTCCTTCACAACCACGGACTTTGCGAGAATGTGGATATCCGCAAACTGAAGATTTATGATATTGCCGCCGACATGCCTACGCAAGATGCTTGGAATGAGCGTTGCAGGAATGCCCTGCATAGCGGAAGCAGCAATTTCATCGCGCATCATCCTTCAAAGATTAACAGGGATATATTGGCATACGAGGGTACAATGTACAACGTCACCAATGATTCGGGTGAGGACAGCTACTGGTCGTTCGCACATGATATTTCCGAACGTATGCGGTATGAGGCACAAATCAAACGGCTGAACCTAATTATGGATACTACCATCAACAATCTTCCTGCGGGAATTGTGGTGAAGGAAGTGAACAACGATTTCCGGTATATCTACCGGAATCGGGAATCGTACAACCGTGACTCGTTCAACGGTACTTCGATTGGTATGAACGACTTCGATTATTATCCGTCCATCGTAGCGGAGAAGAAGCGGCAGGAGGATATCCAGGTGGCCAGCACCGGAAAGGGAATGCACTGGACGGTGGAAGGCAAGGACAGGAACGGAAACCAGATTATCCTCGACAAACGGAAGATAAGGGTGGATGGAGACGAACTCTCCTCGCCTATCATCGTCAGCATCGAATGGGACGTCACAGAACTGGAAATGATGAAGCGGGAGCTGATGTCGTCTAAAGAGAAGGCAGAAATGTCCGATAACCTGAAGTCGGCCTTCCTTGCCAATATGAGCCATGAGATACGCACTCCGCTGAATGCGATTGTCGGCTTCTCGCATCTGATCGCCGAAAGTGACGATGCGGAGGAGAGAAAGACGTATTATAATATTGTCAATGCTAATAATGAGCGTCTTCTGCAATTGATTAACGAGATTCTCGATTTGTCGAAGATTGAATCGGGAATCGTTGAGTTTTCTTTCGGGCCTGTCAATCTGCATTATTTATGCAAGGAGGTGCATGATGCGCATATTTTCCGTACTCTACAGGGAGTGAGTCTCGTTTACGAGCCTTCGGACGAGAGTCTGATGATTGAAACGGATAAGAACCGGGTGTTTCAGGTGATTTCGAATCTGATTGGAAATGCGGTGAAGTTTACGAAGGAAGGGAGTATCAGTTATGGTTATGAATTGGTAGACAATCAGATTGTTTTCCATGTGACGGATACGGGTACGGGCATTGAACCGGAAAAGGTGGGACGTGTGTTTGAACGTTTCGCCAAGCTGAATCAGCATGCGCAAGGCACGGGATTGGGATTGTCTATTTGTAAGTCAATCGTTGAACGGCTCGGCGGACAGATTTCTGTCAGTTCGGAGTTTGGAGTGGGGACTACGTTTATGTTTACTTTGCCGTACAAGGACAAGGGAACGGGTACAGGGAAAGAGGAAGTAAATTTGAAAAGTGAAAGTGGCGCAGCAGCGTCAATGGATGGAGAAACGGCTTCAGTGAGTGGGAGTTCTTCTTCGTCAGACGGTGATGCTTCCTCAATAAATGGTGATTCTTCTTCTAGCGAAGCAACGCAAGATTTGGATAATGTCAAACCGGCTTGTATCCTGGTTGCCGAAGATACGGACAGTAACTTCGACTTGCTTGAAGCTATTCTCGGAAAGAAACATCGCCTTATACGTGCGCATGATGGAATGGAAGCGGTTATTATGTATGACGAGGTGAAGCCTGACCTTATTCTGATGGATATAAAAATGCCGAATCTGGATGGTCTGGAAGCTACGAAAATCATTCGCGAACTATCTGCAACTGTTCCTATTATTGCTCAAAGTGCTTTTGCTTACGAACAGGATCGGAAAGCGGCACAAGAAGCCGGATGCAATGATTTTATAGCTAAACCGATAGCGCAGGACAAGCTAAAGGCGACGATTAAGAAATGGCTGTCGACATCATAAGAGTGTAGTGTATCTAATATGCCCCTCTAATATGCAGCCTGCATGACAGACTGTACAACAGACAAATAATATATTAATAACTAATTGCGATATACTATTCAATAAACAACTTATAAGATTAGATGAAAGCCTTTTACAGACTATTTTACTACATATCTATCCTGCTGACCGGCGTCTTGGCAGGCATAACAATAGCCGGTGCTTTTGCAGGCAGCGCCACACCGGACAGTTTCAAATTTATGCCTTTCATCGGTTTAGGTCTGCCTGTGCTTTTGTTGGCAAACCTGGCTATTGCCATTTATTGGACTGCCCGTTGGCGGTGCTGGGTTTTCATTCCTTTGATTGCTATATTTTGCAACTGGGGATATATCAGTAGTGTACTCCAGTTTCCTCTTTTCAGCCCGGCTTCGAAGCCGATGGTCAAAATGGGGGCATATACTCCGGGAATACTGACAGTGGCGACCTATAATGTCGATGCTTTCAACCACGAGCATACAGGCTATTCATGCAAAGAAATCGCTGCTTACATGAAGAGCCAGCAAGCGGATATTCTTTGTTTTCAGGAGTTTGGCATTAATAGTGAATTTGGTGTTGACAGTCTTTGCGTGGCTCTCTCCGACTGGTCTTACCATTACATACCTTCTTCTCCCGAAGGGGAGCAGTTGTTACAACTGGCTGTATTCAGCCGCTATCCTATCAAAGAGGAGCATCTTATCATCTATCCTGATTCCAAGAATTGCAGTCTTTGGTGTGATATTGAGGTCAACGGGCGAATGATTCGTTTGTTTAATAATCATCTCCAAACTACAGAAGTGAGCCGTAACAAGCGCAAACTGGAAAAGGAACTCCGCACGGATGATACGCAACGGGCAGAGCGTGCGGCTCTTACTCTAATGGACGGACTGTACGAGAACTTTGAAAAACGTGCCGTCCAAGCTAATATTCTTAACCTGTTGATTTCCGATTCCCCCTATCCTACTCTAGTCTGCGGTGACTTTAACTCCCTGCCTTCGTCTTATGTGTATCACACGGTGAAAGGTGATAAGTTGCAGGATGGATTCAAGACAAGCGGACATGGGTATATGTACACTTTCAAGTACTTCAAACACCTACTGAGAATCGACTATATTCTCCATTCACCGGAATTGAAGAGCACAGATTACTTTTCACCGGATTTGAATTATAGCGACCATAATCCGGTGGTGATGAGGGTGAAGATGTAAAAGGATATTGCAATTACATTGTTTAAGAATTGAACAAAAAACATAAAGGCTACTCACCATTACGCGAGCAGCCTTTACTATGTTTATTACAAAAATATTGTTTCTTTATTCAAGAGGTTGGAATGAATCTGGAACGTATTCAAACTTACCCTTACCTATTACTTTATATGCAATAGTGTGTGTGCATTTAGTAATAGAATTATCTTCATAAATTCCGAAATTAATTATATAGTTAAGTTCAGTTCCACTTGGCAAAAGATCTGCATCTGAATGAAGTTTCTCTAATGCCGGAATAAATGCTTCAGGCAAACGTTTCTTCTGCAGATCATCCAACTCACCATCGGACATCGAACCGTATGCTTTCTCACCTGCCAGACAAGAGCTTCTCCACGACGATTTCTTGAAACTGATATTATTCTGGTAGGATGAAGCACCATAATAGAACTCTGCATTTTTATAACCTGTCTGATAATAATCTTCACCTTTTGTCGGATCATTAGCAACATAGTCAACGATTGCCTGGAAATATTCCGCCACTTCCGGTTGGTT
>OJQL01002108.1_pt1 | contig 12299 bp, 8 predicted proteins | sample 1598731 | NCBI WGS metagenome assembly OJQL01 (sample SAMN03922510, study PRJEB24848) | human gut metagenome | isolation source: stool sample | host: Homo sapiens | place: Germany | collected 2010-02
ACTGATAGTACTTAACTGTACCGTCGGGGTTCTTAACAGCAACGCCTGCAGAGCAGTAATCGTTCCAACCTGCTCCAGCTGCTACTGCATCAGCTGAAAGTGCAACATCAACCTTAAGCGCATCAATGTCGCCCTTAACTGTGTATGTGTATGACGGAGTTTTACCATCTGTAAATGAAATATCTGCCTTTGTCTGAACAGGCTTAGGCTTAGCGGGATCATTGTTCTTAAGGTTAACCTTCCAGTTGATTGTGTAATCAACGCCGTCGCCCTTGCTTAACATTACGCTGAAAGCGGGGTTAACTGTTTTGCCTTCGATTTCCTGCGGAGCGAGAACTGCATCCGAAACTGTATAAGTGTCAGCAGCAGTCGCATCCTGCTTCCATGTGCTACCTGTCTTTTCATCAGTTACTTTTGTTGAGTTGTAACCGATGAGGAAAGTAGTGTCGCTTGTGAATGTGATTGATTCGACATCTTCGGGCTTGTTGCCTTCCAAAATATCTTCAATCTTTAAGTCCTTCTGTGTCCACCATGCTGTATCACTGAATGTGATAGAACCGGCAAAAGCACTTACTGCAAGTGAAGAAACTGCGATTGCAGCAGCGCAAACACTTGCTAAAGTTTTTTTAAACTTCATTTTTTTGTCCTCCATAAAATATTTTTTTAGCTTTTAAGCTTTTCTTAATCATACTATATCGCAGTTTTTTTTACAAGTGGCATATTGCACAAAAAAGACTTTTTCGTTTTGGTGAAACGATATAAACAGCAATGCAATTTTGTTCCTTTACAGCATTAAATTTGAAAATATCCCAACTTATGTGATAAAAAAACCCCTCCGCTATAAGCGGAGGGGTCGTATGCTCTTTAATTCAAAGCGTTAAACCGTTTAAAAGCAATTACTTGCTTCTCTTCTTAAGAACGATACCTGTTGTAGCAACTGCTGCTGCTGCGAGAGCTGCAGGGATAACTGCTACTGCCGCACCTGTAGGAGGGTTAACGGGCTCGCCTGAGCAATCGCCGGGCTTAACAGGATCTGATTTGCCGGGCTCAGTAGGCTCAGTTGTTTCGCCGGGCTTTACTGTGATTTCTTCATTGATCTTAATCTGATCGATAGCGATTGTGGGGATAGCATCGTCTTCAGCAGCCTTGAGGTCTGTGCAAACTGCGATGAATGCCACACCATCGATAACCTTGTCAAGGTCGATTGTTACAACATAAGTACCATTACCTGTTACTTCAACGGGAGTGCACTTAGCGTTTGCATTGACCTCGTTACCTTCGCCCTGGAACTGGCATTCCCACTTGGAGTCAGCCATAGCGATCCAAGCCTTGAAGGGAGTTGTGAAGTTTGTAACTGTAAACTTCACAGAAATCTTGTTAGCACCTGCAAAAGCAGCCTTATCAGCGATTACGTCTGCATCGTTGCCGGTCCATTCATTGATGATGTTTGTACGAACAAGACCTGAATCGACAACTGTCCTACCTGAGTTAGCAATTGTAACGTCAGCGGGAGCTACAGGCTCAGCGGGAACTTCTGTTTCACCGGGATCAGCAGGATCAACAGGATCAACAGGATCAACAGGATCAACAGGATCAACAGGATCGATGGGCTTTACTGCAGCTTCTTCATCGTTGATTGTTAATGTGTACTGAACGCCTTTATATGAATCCCAGCTTAAGCAGTAGAAATCAACTACAGCACCCTTAACAACGGGGATAGAAATCTGACCACCGTCAGCGCCGATAGTGCCTACCCATGTTTCGGTGCCAACGCCGTCTTTAGTTTCTCCAACATTATCACCGTCTACATCCCAAGACCATGTTACGCTGGCGCCGCCCCACTGATAGTACTTAACTGTACCGTCGGGGTTCTTAACAGCAACGCCTGCAGAGCACCAATCGTTCCAACCTGCTTGAGCTGCTGCTGCATCAGCTGAAAGTGCAACATCAACATTAAGCGTATCAATGTCGCCCTTAACTGTGTATGTGTATGACGGAGTTTTCTTATCGGTAAATGAAATATCTGCCTTTGTCTGAATAGGCTTAGGCTCAGCGGGCTTTGTATCTGTGTCAGCAGCTGCGGGATATGTAGCGAGTAAATCGCCGGCCTTATCATAGAAATCAACCTTGTCGATTGTTAATGTAGCAGGAGTCTGATTGCCCTCTTCTCCCAGAGCATTCATCCACCATACTTCTACCTTGAAGTAACCGTTTGACTTACCGTCTGCGTCCTGAGTCTGAAGACCGCCGATGCTGTCCCAAACCCATTCATGTGTGCCGGCTTCACTGCTTTCGACCTGGTCTGATGAAGCCCAACCGTCATTGGCAACAGTGTTACCGCCTAAAGCGCCGTTAGCATAAGCCTCAGTTGTAACAGTAGCTACTGCCTTATCAACCTTGCCTGCCCATGCTTCAACGCTGTCATCAAAGGGAAGTTCCCATAAATTAACCTGACCTGCATCCTGAGGTTTACCGTTCTCAGGAACAGTCATTGAAACTAATGCGTCTGCTGCAAATGCGCTCACTGCAAGTGATGATACTGCGAGTGAAGCTGCTGCGATTGCAGCTAAAGTTTTTGTAAACTTCATTTTTTTGTCCTCCATAAAATATTTTTTTGCATTTAAGCTATTTTTAATCATACTATATCGCAATTAGATTTGCAAGTGGCATTTTGCACAAAAATACATTTTTGTTTTGGTGAAACAATATAAACATTAATGGGATTTTGTGCCTTTACAGCATTAAATCTGAAAATACAACAATTTGTATAACAAAAAACTTAGCATTAAGCGAAGCTCCGGTTCTGTTATTAACTGTTTTTGTAAAATCCGTTTCATTTGTATGTATTGCAAACGTTACAAACGATACATTTTCTTTATTCTGCTCCGTTTATTATGTTCCCCTTGACTAATCGCCCCGTTTAATGTACAATATAATAGAGGAAATATACAGACAGCACGCACTTCGTGCCATATATTCTGCTTCCCGGCAGTCAAAAATCAATATATGGTTATACTGCACAAAAAACATTCTTATTTTTTTACTTATCCGATACACAGAATTTTCATTTCGAGTGAAACTTTTTCTGAAATTCAGCCTACTACAAAGTAGGTGACAAAGTGAGGTGAGCCGATGGGCGCAGAGATTCACGGAGGTCACGAGAATAACGAAGAATATTTCAACCGTGTCTACAACGAAACCTGCAGATCCGTTTCCCGTTTTGTAGTCAGCAAATGCGGAAATATGGAAGATGCGGAAGATATTATTCAGAACGTCTATACACGTTTCTTCAAGCGTATAAGCGAAAAAGGACACGAGGACATTGAAAGCCCCGAGGCTTTCCTTATAAATATAGCGAAGTTTGAATGCCGCACCTATTTTTCGGGCAGGAAGAAGGATGACAAGGTTACCTCTTTTTCCGACTATACCGAAGAAGAAATGGTCGCTATCGAGCGGGAGATGTCCAAGCCTCAGCAAAGACTTGAGGACGTTATCAGCAACAAGATCGTTGCGAAACAGATTTTCGATGACATAATGAAGACCGATGAACTGACAGGTCAGATATTCTATCTTCATTTTGCGTGTGATATGAAGCTGGAGGACGTAGCGAAGGCGCTTGATGTCAAGCTGTCTACTGTTAAAAACAAGCTATATCGCACAATAGAAAAACAAAAGAAAAAATTCAAATTATAACGACTTACGGAAGGGGGCTTTCAGATGAATACAAACGATTTTTACAAAGAACTGATGAGCGAGTATTCGTTTGATTACGAGAAGATAAGAAAAGCCGCTATGGGTAAGTCTGTACAGGCTAAAAAGAGCAGGCTGAAAACGGTTTGGCTTTCTGTGGCAGGTGCCGCAGCCGCCGTAGCTATCACATTTTCAAGCGTAGCCCTGCTGAATTCCGGCAGTCCTGTTGTTGTTTCACCGACAACCTCGATAAGTGCGGAAGACCGTTTCAGAATGGCTATGGAGGCATACAGCAAGGCGGAAGAGAATACCGAAGATGTTTTCCTTTACGTTACCTTCAGAAATACAGTAACGCCCGAAGAAATGCAGAGCATTTTAGCTAAGGCAGACAGCAAGGGCAACATCCGTGTTACAGAGGTTTATCTTTCCGATAACACAAAGGTAAAGGGCAGCGAGGCTATCGCCGCATTATTCGAGGAGAACGCTAAGGATATTACAGCAGTAAAGGTATATTGCCCCGGCAACTTCCTTATAAAGCTGACAGCGCTTGACGGCGTTTACCTTGTCGAAACAGAAGATTCCTTCTCAAAAGATGATTTTTCTGCGATAGATACAAGCAGCGAGTACGATTACTACCCCGACTATAGCACAACCGAGCCGGTGACACCGCCCGATGCTGTTCCCGGAGATACGACTAACGTAGCCGAGTAAAAATTTCTCCCTATATATTAAAATAGTATACCGCCCGTAAGACTTAACGGTTTTACAGGCGGTTTTTGCATTCTGCAAACGCCGTGTAATCGTTTTAGCAAAATTAGCGGATAAGTCTGTTTGGCTATTGACTTTTTCCGTGAAAACCATTACAATATGATAGACACAAGAAAAAACGGCTGTCAGCATGTCAAAAAAACGGCAGTCAAGGAAAGAAAGGTATCTATGAAGAAAAGAATGCTCGCCGCAATTTTAAGCGGCATAATGGTGATAACGGGAATTTCCGCTTGCTCGGGAAATGCCGCAACATCATCTGAAAACAGTTCGGTTTCAACAACAACTACCACAACGAAAGCCGAAACAACAGAGGCGACCACTACAACCACAACGACCGCAACACAGAATCCGGAACCTGCACCTGCCGAAACAAAAGGTGACTCTGTTCAGTTCTCGCAGAACTTAATGCCCGGCTGGAACCTCGGCAATCAGCTTGAGTCAAACTCCGATGGAACACCGAGCGAAACAGCGTGGGGCAACCCCGTAATTACCGAAAATCTCATCAAGCAGGTAAAGGCACAGGGCTTCAAGTCTATCCGTATCCCCGTATCATATCTTTCGAAGATAGGTGCAGGCCCCGACTACACTATCGACTCAAAGTGGCTCGACAGAGTGCAGGAAGTAGTCGATATGTGCATTGATAACGGACTTTACGCTATAATCAACGTTCACGGCGACGGCTACTACAGCATAAAAGGCGGCTGGCTTCTCTGCGGCGAACCCGCTTCCGAGCAGGAGACTATAAAAGCAAAGTACGAAAAGGTCTGGGAGCAGATAGCAAATCGCTTCAAGAACTATGACGATCACCTCGTGTTCGAGTCAATGAATGAAGTGTTTGACGGATCATACGGCAACCCCAAACCCGAATACTACAACAACATCAACGCATACAATCAGATTTTCGTTGATACGGTAAGAAAAGCAGGCGGCAATAACAACAGCCGTTATCTGCTTATCCCCGGCTGGAACACAGATATAAACTTCACAACAGGCGACTGCGATACATATACAATGGAAGCAAAGTTAGTTATCCCGAATGACAGCAGGATAATGATTTCCGTCCACTACTACACCCCGTGGGAATTCTGCGTAGACGAAGGCAAAGATACCTTCTATAAATGGGGCGACTCGGTCAAGAAATTTGTAAAGCGCAGACAGAGTGAAACGCTCGTAAACAGACAGTTCGATAAGCTCTACAATGCGTTTATCAAGAACGGTTACGGCGTTGTAATAGGCGAGTACGGCGCAAACGACAAGACCTCAAAGGATAAGAGCAATACTATATATCGTGCTTATTTCGCAGAGTATGTGAATTATGCCGCTCATCAGAGAAATATCGTTACTGTTTACTGGGATAACGGCTATAACGGTAATCACGGCTTCGGCTTATTCGACCGCACAGAGTGCACAGTAACCCAGCCCGAAATAATCAAGAGCATCATAAACGGCGCCAAGGCGACAACAGCACCCGCTGCACCTACAGAATAAACTTAGCCGAAGACTGAAAAAATTTGTATAATTTTCCGCTTGCTTTTTCGGAAGAAATGTAGTATAGTAGTCTTTACAAAAAGAAGAAAGGAATGATACTTATTATGAAGAAATTAACCTCTGCGGTTACAGCCGCAGCAATGTCGATATTACTGGGTATTACCTGCTTTGCCGAAGAAATCGGCGCAAGCACAGTAGTCGGAGCAAGCAGCGGCAACACAAACACAGGCGTGACATTTGATATGACAGCGATCATTATCTGCGTTGTCGCACTGGTAGTTTTAGTTGCAGTCGGTGTTATTACATTCATCATCAGCAAGAAGAAAAAGAATAAGTAATTTCTTTGCGAGCCTCCCACACAGGAGGCTCGTTCCAGTCTGTCGAAAAACTTCTATCGTTGATAAAAATGGGGTCGCAGGGGCGAAGCCCCCGACAGGGACTAGGGGCGGTAGCCCCAGTAATATAGCCCCTTTCCGGGGGAAAGGGGTTTGGGGATAGGGATTGAGGACAAGCACTTTTTTGAAAAAACATACTTTTCCCACAATCTGCGAGCCTCCCACACAGGAGGCTCGTTCTTCTTTTCACAATATCAACATAAACTTTCAGCAAAGCTACACCATATCCCCCTGTTTATCAGCATAAAATGGAAAATATTCACTTGACTTTTTGTGCTTTTTGGGATATACTATATTGTGTACAAAGAAACAACAGTACATCTCAGACGACAGCAGTACAGCGTTACTCTACTGTCGCACGGAGGGTAAAAATGAAAAGATACGCAGTCACTTTGTTTATTGCGGCGCTTGCTTTAGCTTTGGTGCCGGCTTTAAGCGGATGCGGCTCGGATAACACATCATCGGACAATTCAACACCAGACATAACATCAACAACACCGCAGAGTACCGACTCAGAACCTTCGTCACAGCAGACAACGGTATCGGATATAATATCGCTCCCGGAAAGCTCTGATAACAGCAGTACAATAAATGACCTTCGCACTCAGATAGTGTCAACCGCCGAGGCTCTTGTCGGAGTCGATTATGTCAGCGGTATGGCAACGCCTGAGCAGGGCTTCGATAATTCGGGACTTATATACTATGTCCTTCGTGAAAACGGCTTTATCAATTGTCCGAGAGGAACAGCCGCACAGAAAGAAATGGGTACAACCGTACAGCTCAGCGAGATTGAGCCGGGCGACATCCTTTTCTTTACCGATAAAGATTCAGAAACAGGCGAGATGATTGACTTCGCCGGAATATATACAGGCAACGGCCAGCTTATTTACAGCCCTTATCCGGGTGAAAAGGTAAAGTTTGCCGACCTTAACAGCTCTTATTGGCAAAACTGCTTCAGCCGTGCTGTAAGAGTTGCTTAAAACCGATTATGACATTGTCCTTCATATAAAACTACAGGAATGCCGTCTGCTTTGCAGACGGTGTTTTTGTATATTTTGGGGAATAACTGCGAAAAGAATCGATTTTGTCACCTTTTTGTAACCGTTGTAACCGTTTTGTAACCATTTGTAACCAAATTGTTACCATATTGTAACCGAATTTTAATTGCTTTTTGCTTTTTTTGTGATATACTTAAATCAAGGACAGAGAACAATATAAAACGATAAAGCAAAGGTCGTGATATTATGAAAAAGAAACTATCATTAATCTTGGCAATGTTTACAGTTTTGGCTTTGGCTTCACTTACCGCTTGTTCCGGAAACAATTCTCCGTCCTATGAAAGCGGAAATGATCCGCAGAACAGCACTCAGAGTTCCGTAGCGGAAAGCTCTGACAGCTCTTCCGACAACACATCGAGTGAGGATAACTCCTCTGATGATACGTCAAGCGAAGACAACTCTTCCGACAACACATTGAGCGAGGATAACTCTTCCGACAACACATCGAGCGAGGATAACTCCTCCGACAACACATCAAGCGAGGACAACTCTTCCGATAATACGTCGTCAGACAGCACCGAGCCGCCCGCTCCCTCAGAAAAAGGTGATGCAATAGCAAAGTCGGCTTATGATATGCTCGGTAAACCATTCACTGAGGGCGGATACAGCGCAGAAACAGGTTTTGATAATTCGGGACTTATCTACTATGCGCTGACATCAAACGGTGTCGATTGTCCCAGAGGACTTACCGCACAGAAAGAAATGGGAACTGAAATAGCTCTTGAAAAGCTTGAAAAGGGCGATATAGTTTTCATAAAGGACGGCGACTCGTTCTTTGGCGGTATATATACCGGAGATGACACGATAGTGTTCAGTCCGTATCCGGGACAGAAAGTCCGCACCGCAAGCATGAAGTCGGTATATTATACCGACAACTTCTTAAAGGCTGTAAGAGTGGATTAAACGCTTTTATTGCAATTTTCCTTACTTTCCTAACAATTTCGCAACGCTTTGAAACAACGCATTTCAGTTATAGCAACGCACAGAAAAATCATACTACCGCATATATCTTCCGCCTTGCTTTATCACACTAATTTTTCCGTAACATTCCGCAGCATTTTGCAACGCATTAACATCATCATATAACATCAACACATCGCTGCATAGCAGCAAATTCTCCTCTCTTATATATTATGCCCCCTCGGACAACCGAGGGGGCAAAATCTTTTTGCGTATAAACCGTTTACCGCTTGATTTTCACTGTTCAAACTGTTACAATAATACTAACAATTCATATTCAGCTTTAAAGCCGAAAGGAAACACAGATATGAAAAAACGCAGAATTTTATTCAACGATAACTGGAGATTCACCCTCACCGAACCGGACAGCGACGGAAAGACGCTTGAAAACGCACATTGGTATAATGTTGAGATACCGCACGACTGGCTTATAGGCGATACGGCAAATCTCTACAAGTCCGGCTGTGGCTGGTACGAGAAGTATTTCACCGTAGACGCACTCGGAGAAGACGATTGCTATATCCTGATCTTTGACGGCGTATATATGGATACTACCGTCTATGTAAACGATAAGGAAGTCGGCAAGTGGAAGTACGGCTATACAACCTTCAGCTTTGATATAACCGATGCTCTGAAAAACGGCGAAAACCGCATTTTAGTCAGAGTAAACCATAAATCCCCGAATACCCGTTGGTACAGCGGAGCCGGAATATACAGAAACGTGTGGCTCAGAAAAACCTCTCGCCGTCACATTGTTGAAAACGGTGTCTATATCAGCGCAAAGTGCAGTGATACAGACCGCAGAGAACACGGCAAATGGAAGACTACTGTACAGATAAGCCTTTCCGACACGGTCTGCGGCTTGATTTCATATACATTAAGAGATCCCGAAAACAGAGAGGTTTACGTTTGCGAACGCAGACTTTGCGGCAAGAACGATAAGCTGGTGTTCTATATGGACGCTCCTAAATTATGGGATATAATCACACCCAATTTATATACCCTGTCCGTGATACTTTATGACGATAACGGAAACAGGCTTGATGATACCGTTGAAAAATTCGGCTTCAGAACCACAAAATTCAGCGCAAACGAGGGCTTTTTGTTAAACGGTATGCACCTTAAGCTGAACGGTGTTTGTATGCACCACGATTTAGGCGCACTCGGCGCTGCGGTAAATTATGACGCTACCCGCCGACAGCTTGAAAAGCTGAAGAATATGGGCGTAAACGCTATCCGCACCAGCCATAACCCTCCGTCAAGAGAGCTTATGGAGCTTTGCGATAAAATGGGCTTCCTCGTTGACAGCGAAATATTCGATATGTGGGAGCTTGCCAAGAACGAGAACGATTACCACCGTTTCTTCTCCGACTGGTATAAGAAGGATGTTGAAGCGTGGATAAAACGTGACCGTAATCACCCTTCGGTTATAATGTGGAGCATAGGCAACGAAATATACGATACGCATAAAAGCCCCAGAGGACTTGAGGTTGCGAAGATGCTTTGCGAGGAGGTCGAAAAGAACGACCCTATGCACAATGCCCCGCCCACGATAGCCTCAAACTATATGCAGTGGGAAAATGCACAGAATGTAGCTGATTATCTGAAGATTGCAGGCTATAACTATACGGAAAAGCTGTATGACGAGCATCACGAAAAGCATCCCGACTGGGTCATTTACGGCAGTGAAACCGCCTCGACGGTACGCTCAAGAGGCATATACCACTTCCCCTATGATACAGGCTTACTGGTATATGACGATCTGCAATGCTCCGATCTCGGAAACAGCGTTGTAAACTGGGGAGCATCTCCGCTCAGATCCTTCGCTATGGATGCCGCCGCAGAATATTCTATGGGACAGTTCGTATGGACAGGATTTGACTATATCGGCGAGCCTACCCCCTACAATACCAAGAATTCATACTTCGGCATCATAGATACCGCAGGCTTTGAAAAAGACTCGTTCTGGTTCTATAAATCGGTATGGGATATAGCCGAAGAAAAATCCTTCATTCACGTTTCCCCTTGCTGCTGGGATTTCAACGAGGGTCAGCTTATAGACGTGCTTGTTTATTCGGATCTTCCGTTTATCAGACTTCATTACTGCGGAGAGATGTATGACGGAAAGGTGATAGATCACCTCACGGAAGACAAGCTCTGCGCCCGCTTCACAGTGCCGTTCCATAAGGACAAGCCGCTTGCGGTAAGAGGCTATCTCAGCCCCGATTGCGATGTTGACGATTACGAAAAGGAGGAGGTCCTTTTTACCTCTCTCGACCCCTATAAAGTAAATATGAGCCCCGATGTGAGCGAAATAGCGGCTGACGGAAGATCGCTTGCGTTTATTACCGTAACCGTTGACGATATAATGGGACAGGAAGTTCAGAATGCGGTAAACAGAATAAAGTTCACCGTAAAGGGCGCAGGCAGACTTGTAGGACTTGATAACGGCGACAGCACCGACTATGACAGCTATAAGGGCAATCATAGAAAGCTGTTCTCCGGAAAGCTCCTTGCGATAATCGAATCCACCTTTGAAACGGGCGACATAGTTATAACCGCCGAAAGCGAGGGCTTGAAGCCTAAAACGATAACTATAAAAGCGGTAGCCCCCGAAACAGAGCCGCAGGGAGTAAGCGTTGTCACTCAAAACGCATTCCCTGCAGTAACCACGCCCTACACAAATGAAATTCCCGTAAGAAAAATCGAGCTTTTCGACAGTGAGCCTCGTACACTGACAAAGGAACGTGATACTGCCGAAATTTCGGTAAAGATATTCCCCGAAAACGCAACCTTCCGTGACATAGAGTTCAAATGCTGTACCGATAACGGAGTTGAGATAAGCTTCGCAAAGGTAGTTTCGTTTGACGGAAATACGGCAACGCTTAAAGCGTTCGGTGACGGCAAATTCCGCCTGAGAGCATATTCAAAGAACGGTACCGATATTCCGAAGATTATCTCCGAGCTTGAATATACGGCAGAAGGACTCGGAAAAGCAGAAAAGAATCCTTATATCTTTATTGCCGCCTGCCTTTGCGATTTCTCGAATGTTCCCGTTATTACGATAGACAGAGGCTCGCTCGGCGGCTTTAACGGAAGAACGACCGTTGGCTTCAGCTCCGTTGATTTCGGCGGCGGAACCAAGAAGATTACGATAAGCGTCGGAAACAGCGGCGGCGGTGAAGATTATCCCGTAGAGCTGTATCTCGGCGATGCCGACAACGGCGGCAGATATATCGGCACATTTGCAATAAAGAATAACGGCGGATGGGACAGAGCATACCCACAGACCTTCGACTTGCCGTGCAGAATAAGCGGAACGCACGACATCAGCTTTGTTATCAATAATTCCTGCATATTCGGCGGCTTTGAGTTTGAAAAGTACGACCGTACCTATGCGGAAAACTCTGCGGCAGACAACGATAATCTGTACGGCGATGATTACAAGGTAAACGGCTCGTGCGTTGAGGAGATAGGCAACAACGTTGTTATCGAATTCAACGGCCTCGATTTCGCAGGCGGAACGGATAAGATAACCGTTACAGGCAGAACACCGCTCGATAACTGCACGATTCAGCTCAGAGTAAACGATGAGAACGGCAGCCAGACCACCCGTCTGCTCGAATTCCCCCACGCAGACGAGTACACGCCGGTAACGTTTGACATCGAGCACATCGCAGGCAAGAACAACATTGCATTCGTATTCCTGCCCGGCACACAGTTCGATATGAAATCGTTCAGATTCACAAAAACCGAAGAATAAACCGGTTCTTATTAAAGCAACACAGTGAAATATATCGCAAACACCGCCTAAAACATTTTCCGTATCGACAAGGAGTTAATATTTTCGTGAGTACATCATTACAACTGCACTGACATTGACCTTTCAAAAAAACGCCACTAACCTGAGATATATGTACTAACCTGCGGACGTGTAGCG
>OJQL01002110.1_pt1 | contig 12285 bp, 9 predicted proteins | sample 1598731 | NCBI WGS metagenome assembly OJQL01 (sample SAMN03922510, study PRJEB24848) | human gut metagenome | isolation source: stool sample | host: Homo sapiens | place: Germany | collected 2010-02
AGGCTCGTCCGGGCGACGTGCTGTGGCGTTACGGCCACGTGGGCATCGCGTGCAACAGCGGCGGCTCGCATTACGTGCATGCCCCTACGCAAGGCGCGTACGTGCGCGACACCGACCCGCTGTCGTGGTCGCAGTTCACCAACGCGCTGCAGTTCTAGGTTCCATCCGCATGAAAAGGGAGGGCTTCGGCCCTCCCCTCGTTTTCGGCGACGTCGAGGGGCAAGGAGGCGCCTTATGCGCATCAAGGTGGAGCTTGAGGACGGGATGCTGCCGGACCGCTTCGGCAAGCCGGTAGCTCCGCCCCGGGCCGAAGAAGTCGGTCAGCGCGGCCGTCGCCCCCGAGCCGAGAAGCTTCCGCACCGTATCCTGCTTGATCCGGATCATCGGCTCGTGCTGCCACTGTTCGGGGAAGAATATCCAGCCCGCGAGCACCTGCTCGGCCGTATATTTTCCGTAAGCGGGCTTCCCGCAGATTTTGACCGTGAGGTCGCGGGCGAATGTCTGGACCGGAGCCACCCGGCCGCCGTACAGCATCCGCAGCCGGCCCAGCGCGTCGGCGGTCTCCCGGTCCAGCGTCGCCGGCGCTCCGGCCGATGCGCCGCAGCACACCGAGGCGAAAAGCAGCAGGCAGCCCCCCCGCTTCAGCAGCGGATGGCGCAGCAGTCGGCGGAAGCCCGACCGTTTCGAGCACAGCGTGCCGATCATCGAGACGCCGAGCAGCAGATAGCCCGCATATGTGACCGGAGTGCCGTAGGGGTCCCGGTTGACCGACAGGATGCTGCCCCGCATGTCCTCGTCGAAAGAGGTCTGGTAGAGACGGTACCCGTCGCATGACAGGATGCGGTTCATCGATACGACGGCCTGCCGCGGCCCCCGGGAATCGACGACCGTCAGCAGGCTCCGATAGTCCGCCGGCGCCTGCGTGCCCGGATAGCATTCGATCTCGAACCGCTCGAGCCGCAGCGAGAACGGCAACGGCCGGGCTTCCCCTCCGGTTTCCGGCCGGAAGCATGCCGTTTTCGTCCTCTCGCGCAGATGAACGTATCCTTTCTGCGAGGTGGCGAAAGTCAGCAGGGCTCCGAACAAGATCAGCCCGAGGGAAAGATGCAACGCGACCGCCGCCCGCTTCCCCGGTCCGATCCGGACGACCGCGACCGGCAGCGCGGAAGCTGCGATCAGAGCCCACCATGCCGCGAACCACCCCGTGCGGTAGATATGCCGCGCGGCGAATTCGCTGCCTTCGGTCTTTTCGACGAAAGTAGCGGCGGCCAGACAGACCGCCATGCCGATCAGCAGTGCGAAGGCGGTCCGCCCGAGCGCCTTTGTCGTTCGCGGATACAAGGCCGGTCGGTGTTAGAGCGGCGCGAAGGCCGGATTTTCGTCCTCGAGGACGGCGATGCATTCCGTTTCGATCAGCCAGCCGGGACGGCAGACCGGCGCATGCACGAACAGCCGGGGAACCGCTTCGTAGCGCAGCTCGAATATTTTTCGCACGGCCGGATAGTCGGCCGGGTCCCGCAGGTAGACGATCATCTGGGCCAGGTCGGCGGCCGAGGCTCCCGCCTCGGCGAGCAGCGCCTCGACGTTCTCGAGCATCCGGACGGTCTGTCCCTCGATGTCCTGCGGCGCGACGATCTCGCCCCGGTTGTCGATGCTGGCCGTGCCCGACAGCAGAATATGGCTCCGGTCGCCGTAGCGGACCCGGACGCCGCGCTCGAACGTGACTCCGTACTCGTAGGTGGGGTTCAAGTGGTCCTTCGCGTGCAGATAAACCTGTTGGCCGGGACGCAGTCCTTTGACGGCGTATGCGTCGAGCAGTACCAGACGGTTCGGATCGGCATGGCGCCCTTCGATGCCGGTACTGGCGATGTAGTGGGTTTGCGGCGTCAGGCCGTGATGCTCGAAAAGCTCCCGACGCGCCCGTACGACGCCCGCATAGTTGACATCGACGTTCTGCACGAAAAACCATGTCCGCACGCAGTCGTTCTCCAGCGTGCATCCGAACTGCCCGAGCCGTTCGGCGTACCGGTCGAGCAGCGTTTCGGTTTGCCGGGCCGAATCTCCGTCGGGCGAGGAGCCGTAAGCGGTCCAGATATGGCGGTAGCCGTTGTGGTCGGCCGTGACTCCGCCTTCGAAAGGCGCGACCTGTCCGTCGGCGAGCGAAAGCAGGTAGACCCACAGGGCGACCTTGCCGCCGTCCAGAGGGGGTTGCTGCACGACGGAAGTCGCACAGGGGGGATAGGGCTTCTCGCCCGAGCGGAGCGCGTCGATCTGATTGGCCGCGTCGCTCAGAAAGTAGCGCTTGAAAACGGGACAGAGTTCTCCGCCGTAGCTTGACAGCAGGTAGAAATAGGCGGCACGGATGTCGCCGAGCTGCTTGGCCAGCGGAGCTTCCGTGTCGGTGACATGCAGTACGGCATGGCACTCGCGCATGCCGCCCGGGCGGTCGAAATATCCTATTTCGATGCGTACATTGCTATAAAACAGTATTTTGCTTGAGAAACACATAGGCATAAGGTTAGTTTTGCGGACACCCTTTCTCGATCCAGATTCTGAGCAGGTCGATGTCCTCGCTTCGCGTGACGAATCCGGTATGCGGCGGAGAGCTGATCGCCTCCTGCGAGGTCAGCACGTCGAGCAGAAAGCTGCCTTCGGGGTCCGAAGGTTTGACGCGCAGCTTGTCCGAGAGCGTCGAAGCCGTGCCGACCAGCGAGCGGTAGCTGTTTCCCTCGGTCAGCAGCAGTCCTCCCGCGCCGCTCTCGCCCTGATGGCAGGAGACGCAGTTGTACTGCTGGAAGACAAGCCGCTGGATGCGGTCGTATTCCAGCAGGTCGATCTGTGCGGAAGGCAGGTCGATATCCGACGTCCGGTCGTCGTCGAGCGCGTATTCGAAAAACGTGTAGACGACCTGACGGCCCGAGTTGGTCATGCACAGGCGGACCGAGCGCGCGTCTTCCGGCACGTTCTCGATCGACAGCTCCACCTTGTTTCCGTCGGCCGGCTTAAGCACGTTCACCGACGAGAGGGCCGACGTTCCTCCTTCGCCGAAAGCTCCGAAGATCAGGTCGTACTCTCCGGGAAAGACTTCCGGATTGAGCAGCTCGAACGTCCCGCGCACGGAGACTCCCTCCGTCGTGGCTTGGTGCGACTCGTAAATATCCCCGCTGTCGCAGCGGACCGCCGTGCAGAGCAGCAGCGCCAGCGCGGCCGCCCGCAACGGGCGGCGGTATGTTCCGTTCATCTCGATGATTCCGTTAGTCCGTTAGAATGAGAACTGAAGCATGACGGTGGCCGAATGCTGGGCCAGCCCCAGATCGTCCAGCTCGCGCGCGTCCTGCGTCGCGTGTCCCCACCGGCCGAGGAACTGATACATCGCCTGCAGCTTCAGGTTATAGCCCATGATGTAATAGTTCAGTCCGACGGCCGGCATGTTCAGGAAGCCGTCCGTATCGGTCGAGTTCCGGTCCATGAAGTCCCAGCGCAGCGCAGGTTGCAGTTTGGGAGTCACGAAGTAGCCTACTTGGGCGTATCCGCCGATGTAGCGGTAAGTATGGTTCACGCGCTGGCGCTTGACCAGATCGGAGCTCAGATAGTAGGCTTCGGCGCCCAGATAGAGCCGGTTCTTGAGGTAGGTGAACTCGAAACCGAGCCGCAGATCGTTGGTCGTCTGCCAGTTGGCCTCGACGTTGTACGAAGCCGACAGCGCGAACATGATCTTGTCGTTGTGCAGGTCGTCGATTCGTCCCTGATGCGCGGGAATCGGGCCCTTGGGCATGAAGGCCACCCGGGCCGCATACAGCAGCGAGGGAATGCCCAGATCGTCGCTGAGCGTCTTCTGCGCCATGTTCACGTCGATTCCCGTGCCGTTGAACACGCCCAAGTTATATTCCCATTTGCCTCCCAGCAGACCGTGCATCATCACGCCCAGATCGAATCCCGTGGCGATCGTCGGCGGGGTCGAGTTCAGGCTGCGGTCCATGTAGACCGACGAGGTCAGCGAGGTGGGCAACACGGGGAAAAGCGTTTCGCCCAGCGTGACCAGATAGGCCTGGCTGAACGGCGTCTTGAACTTGCCGACGCGGAAACGGATCTGATCCTTCAGATTCACGTCGACCCACGCCTGCTGCAGCAGCGCGCCTCCGCTCTTGGCCGCGTTCAGCGTCAGGTTGAACGTCAGCTTGTTGAACGCCCGGCCCGAAATGCCCAGAATGGCGTAGGGAATCTCGAAGCCGCTGTTCGCTACGTTGTCCTGATCGTCCAGCCCGAGCTGCTCGTCGTCGTACCAGTTGAACTTGCCGGCCGTCTGGAGCAGCACGTAGGGCTTGAGCATGAAATCGCCCGCGCGCGTCTCGAAGCTGAATCCTTTCTTGCCTCCCATCGGGATCACGGCGCTTTCGATGTATTTGTCCGCCTCGTTGTACGGGTCCTCGTGGCGGTGTTTCGCGACCTGAGCCGTCGCCGAGGCCGTTGCCGCGAGCAGGGTCAGTAATAGTATGATTTTGATCTTCATGTCGTTGTGTTCGGTTGTCTTTTACAATGATTCGAGGAACTTGATCAGCGCGTCGCGGTCCTCGCGCGACATGCGGGCGAACAGCTCGCGCGACACGGCGCCCTCGCCTCCGTGCCACATGATCGCCTCTTTGAGGTTACGCGCCCGGCCGTCATGCAGGAAATAAGTGTGCTGGTTGACTTTCTGCTGGAGGCCGATGCCCCACAGCGGAGTCGTCCGCCACTCGCATCCCTGCGCCAGCCCCGAGACATAGTGGCTGTCGAGGTCGGGTCCCATATCGTGCAGCAGAAAGTCGCTGTACGGGTGGATCGTCTCGCTCGCGAGCCACGGAAGCCGCGTGCCGCCTATCAGCGCCGGAGCGTCGGCACGCGTGTGGAGCGTCGGCACGTGACACAAGTCGCAGCGGGCGCGGTAAAACGCCTGCTCGCCCTGCTGGACGATCGGATCGTCGACGTTCCGGCGCGCGGGAACGCCCAACGTGTGGAGATAGAAGTCGACGTTCTCCATGTCGTGCGTCGAGATCTGAATGCCGTAGTGGCTGTATCCGAGCATTTGGGACTGGCCTTCGGCCACCTCCAGCGGATAGCGGTCGTTCGTGACGCCCAGATCGGACGAGAAACCGAGCTCGATGGTCAGGTCGGCGTGCTGAGCCTTGTTGCCCGAAATGCCGATATATTGCTTGCCTCGCTCGGTGATGTAGTTCAGGCGGCCCGAAATGCCGTATTCGGGATAGTTGCTGCGCCGTGCGAGTTCTTCGAGCTCGGTCGGGTCGAGCGCCATCATCTGCCCCATGCCGACGTGCCGCAGCGGAATCCGCACGTCGACGATCAGGTCCTCGGCGGCGATGCTGTCGGCATACCACTCCGAAATCGTGTAGGTCGGCGTCAGCAGCGAGTATTCCTCCCCGTCGTGGAACGTATAGGTTTTCTCCGAATAGGTTACGCCGAGCTTGCCTTCCGGCTCGACTCCGGTGATCGCCTGATCGTGCAGCACGCGTCCGTAGTTGCGGAAGAATCCGCCGTTCTTTTTCGTGATGTAGATCAGGTGCGACGAGAATCCTCCGCTGCCGGTTCCGCCCTCCGAGTAGAGCGTCGGGTAGGTTCTTCCGGCGTTCGAGTGGCAACTGCCGCACGAGGAGCCGGCATACAGAGGCCCCTTGCCGCCCTGCGCCGGATCGTCTCCGCTGACGCGCGGATTGTCGTACAGCGCGTCGCCTTGGTAGAACCGCGTGCTCAGATTGCCCGTCACCCAATCGGCCGGCGTGTCGTAGGCCGATACGCCCGACTGGAACACGGTCGACTTTCCGGCCGACAATGTCCGCGAGTCGGCCACGTTGCCGTACTCGTCGAGTATCTCGTAATAATCTCCGTCCGTACAAGCGGAAAGTGCGACGACGCATATCAGCGCCGTCACACAGACCGATTGTTTTCTTTTAAGAGATGCAGACATAAACCTTATATGGTAAATAGTTTATTCTCTTGCCGGGCTTATTCATTCGGCGAGCACCTTTCGGTTCTGCCCGTCCTTGAACAGCAGCAGCTCGATGGTATGGAAGCCGCGGACCGATTCGCTGCCGATCGCTCCGATGTAGTCGTCGACGCTCGACAGGTTCTTGTTGGTTATGATCGTGGCGATGTCCTCCTGGTCCAGCGGCCAACTGTCCATCGACGGGTCGAAGCCGAGCCCCGTCTCTTCGCCGGCAGGGCCGAACAGCACGGCCTCGCTCTGTTCCCAAGGCACGCGCATCGTTCTCCACGCCGTGCAGGCGGCGTCGACCTTGCTCTGGTTCCGGTTGTCGGCTTGCAGGGCGACCATCGCGTTGTAGAGTGCCCATGCCTTTTCCTTGAGATCCTTGTAGGTCGGCGTAACGACCTGATCGGCGTACTGGGTCAGAATGGCGGTGAAGTCGTAGTCTCCTGCGTTCTCGAACAGGCCGAGCAGCGAACCTTCGGTCAGCTCGGTCAGGTCGGAGCAGGCGGTGATCGCCGCATCGACTTTGCTTCCGGTCAGGTTATTGCGGAAAGGCGCCTGCATGCTCTTGATCGCGTTGTAGGCTCCGTCGATCGCCGCCGTCATCCGGGCGTCCAGATCGGCGTCCTGGCTTTTGACATAGGCCGAGATGCTGTTCGCGTCGGCCGGGTCTCCGATCGCGCCGCGGCGGCCGGCATAGCCGTTCTTGATGCTGATGATGTTATCCGAGTAATCGGTGATCGAGTTCCAACTGTACCACGACTCGACTTGCAGCACGGCCTCGTTCGTCTGTCCGCTCAGCGCGAGCGAGTTCGGGTTTCCGATCTTCGACGAGCCGACCTCGTTCGAGATGTTGGCGAAACCGTCGACCAGAATCGTTCGGATCGCATCGACTCCGCTGGTAAACTTGTCGTTACCCTCGCTGGCCGTCCTCATGTACTGGGCGTAGCCGTCGGCGCCGACGATCGTGTTCTTCGAGAAGAAATCGCGTCCGATCCTGTTCCAGTCCTCGTCGGGAATGCCCGTCGGTCCGTTCCACGAGGCCCACAGGCCGACGCAGTCGTCGAGCAGCTCGGACGATACGGCCGTCGCGTAGTTGATCCATTCGGGAGTCATTGCGTATTCTTCGAGCTTCGAGGCGTTGCTGCTGCTGCCGCCGCCGCCGTTACCGCCCTCGTTCTTACTGCATCCTGTCGCTCCGAGCAGCGCGGCCAGTGCGACCGTGCCCATCCATCCTTTCGTTTTCATTGCGTGCATGTTTATTTGATTTTTGTACGATAATTAATGTGATCTTGCCATGAGGTCCGTTCCGCTGCCCTATTTCGAGCCGAACCAGCCCGAATAGGCCACCGTCAGGCCGAACGTGTCTTCGCTGTTGTACTTGTTGCCTCCGATCCGGCGGTACGAGTAGTCGAACTTGATGACCAGGTCGCGCAGCGGCAGGTAGTTGAGGCCCACGGTGAACACGTCGCGCTTGTAGCGCGGCAGCTCTTGCGCGCCCCGGTCGATTTTCTGCCCCGTGTTGTAGTATTCCCACCGGACGAACGGGAACAGTCGGTTGCGGGTATTGGCCCACGACAGCACGTCGTACCCGACTTCGGCCCCGTAGGCCATTGCGGCCTTGCCGAACGGCGTGATCGGATAGCCCGTGTTGTTGAAGTACTTGCGGTTGATGTCGTAGATCGCCTTCGCGTCCGATACGGTTCCGTAGACGAAGTTGGCCCGCGCGATCAAATTGCGCCCTAGGTACTGGGCGTCGAACGACCCGATGGCCACCGTTCCCTTCACTCCGCTCATCGCGTAGGGCTTGGACGAATTCTTCGCCGTGTTGCCGCAGTAGCCCGACACAGCCAATCTCAGGTTGCGTATGCCCGAGTACTCGACCCGCGCGGCTACGGCCGGATTGGTCATCTTGGATACCTCGAATATCTTCTGGCGGCCGCTGCCGATCCAGTTCTCCGACGAGAATCCGTTCGGGTCGAGCCCGCTGACGAGCATGGCCTCGTACCGGAAGTCTCCCAGATAGCCCAGTACGGCGATTCCCGTTTCGTGCCACGTGGACGGCAGGATCGCCGTTTCGCTCTCGGGACGGACCGTTCCGAAGAAGAGCGTCGGTTCGTGGTGGGAGTTCGTCAGACCGACTGGAACGATCATATGTCCGATTCGCAGGTTGAAGGCGTTCGAGAAGTGCTTCGTGATGTGAAGCTGTTCCAGCGCGACCTCGCCTCCTTTTTCGATTTCGGTTTCGATTTCGCCGCCCTCCTTGTTATGCTCGATTTCCATCGTCGCCCCGGTTCCTCCGTTCTCGAACTCGATCTCGGTGCCCAGGTACCAACCTCGGCCGAAGTGGTAATCGAACGCGAACACGGCGCGCGGCAGCGAAACCTCCGCCCGGTTGTCGCGCGTGGCGCCGACGGGGTTCGTATAGCGGTTCGTGCCGTATGTCATGTATTGGAACAGGATTTCTCCGTATCCTCCGACGCGGTATTTTTTGAAATTCCATTCGAACGGCACGGGCCTCGCGGCCGAATCGGCATTCTGCCTCTGTGCCGATGCCGGGCAGACGCTTATCATGCTCCAACAGGCGAGCATGGACGACAATAAGTAGACGTTTTTCATTTCCAGCGTTTTAATCGCTGCAAAATTAGACCGGTTCGCATGGGCCGGCAATCCCCATTATTCAGTAAAAAACCGGGATCGGATACCTATAGTTCGGGATTTCATATTGATTTTCAGCCGTTGACCGGTCCGACGAGGAGTTTTTCCGGGCGGAGGCCCAGATTCGGGCAGCCTCGTCGCGGGGATGCGAAGGCTCGCTTTCCGTTCGACAGGAAAGTCCGGACCGTTCCGGGGCGCTTTCGGGCCGCCGGGGAAGCGGTTCCCGAAACGACGGGCTGCTGTCGGGCTCTTGAACTCGCGGCTTATCGTCTTGCCGGAGAAATCGGATGCGCCTTTCGTATTCGGAGAATTCGCCGGCCGGGTCGCAGTCGTCGTTGCCTGCCGCGCGGAGAACCGGCCGGAACGATGAATTTCGACTTGTCTCCGGACCCTTTGACGGTAGTCCGTCCCGGGCGGCGATAGCCGCTCTCCGCAGGCGAGCCGAGAGGACAGAACTCATCCGAGATGCCGATTCCGGTTCCGTATCGCGCTGTTTTTAGGTCCGTTCGACTCCGAATGGCTCAATTATTGCTCCCAGACGGATTCCGGCCCGGTCGCTCGCGTTCCGTGCCGGGAAATCGCGGCCGTCTTCGGGGATGGCCCGGCCGGACCGTAAATGACAATAACCGTTTGAAATGTTGAAGTACATCGTATGTTGCGGCATGGCTCTCTGGCTCGTTCACGGGACGGCGCGCAGTCGGGGCGGGGAGATCGAGCTGAGTCTCGGACAGTCCATGGAAAGGCTCCGCGAGAAGAACCTGAGCCTGCAGATCGCCGACCGGGCGATCGATTGGGCCCGGGGAGAGCACCGGCGCGTGAGCTCTTTCTGGTATCCTTCCGTCAGCGTGACGGGAGCCTATCTGCACATGGCCAACCGGATCGAGGTCGAGCAGCCGTTGAGCCAGTTCACCGATCCGGCCAAGGATTTCATCCACTCGATCCTGCCCGACGACCAAATCATTTCGGGCCTTCTGGACCATGTCGGCACCTATACCCTTCGCTTCCCGTTGGCTCCGCAGGATGTGGCGACGATCGACGCGAACGTGACCTGGCCGGTGTTCGCCGGGGGGAAACGAATCTATGCCGGCCGGATCGGCCGGACGATGGTCGAGGTCGCCGAGGTAAACCGGGCTCAGGTCGGGGCCCAAATGCAGACGCTGCTCGTCGAGAGCTATTTCGGGTTGCGGCTGGGCATGAGCGTGGTTGAGGTCCGGGAGCAGACGTTGCGCGCGCTCGAGCGACATTACCGCGACGCGTTGAAGCTCGAGGCGAGCGGCATGATCAACAAAGCCGACCGGCTGTTCGTCGAGGTGAGCATGGACGAGGCCCGGCGCGCGCTCGAGACGGCCCGCAAGGACCTCGATGTCGCGCAGAGCGCTTTGAAGGCGCTGATTCGGATCGACTCGGCGGTCGACGTGCGGCCCGTCTCCCCGCTTTTCATCAACGATACGCTGCCGTCTCCGGAACGGTTCAAGGCTCTGGCCCGAGACAACAGCTATGCGCTGAACCAACTCGGGCTTCAGAGCGACGCGGCCGAGAACGAACTCCGCATGAGCCGCACGGGCTACGCTCCCGAAATCGCGCTCTTCGGCAAGCATACGCTTTATTCGCACGGCATCCGGAAAAACCTGCTTCCGCGCACGGTCGTCGGTGCCGGATTCACATGGACGCTGTTCGACGGCCTGGCCCGGGAGAAAAAGATAGCTCAGGCGAAGATCGCCCGGCAGACGCTCGGGCTGAGCAGCAGTCAGGCCGAAGACGACATCGACGTGGGAGTGGACAAGCTCTGCGCGCAGATAAGCAACGCGCTGAGCAGCGTGGCGGCCCTCGGCACGACGATCGATCTGAGCAGGGAGCTGGTGCGCATGCGCCGCAAGGCTTTCGCCGAGGGGATGGCTACGTCGACCGAGGTCGTCGATGCCGAGGTGATGCTCTCCAAGGTACGGATCGCCGTGTTGCTGGCCTATTACGAATACGACGTGGCGCTGGCCAATCTGCTGTCGCTTTGCGGCGCGCCCGAGCGCTTCGAGCGTTACAGCCTCTGCGGACGGACCGAGTCGCATCTTTTCGGTCCTGACGGCCTGTACGGCGAGAACGAAAACGATTAAACGAATCGAGCGATTATGGATAAGACGAAAAAATACCTGGCCTTTTCGTTCGTCATGGTGCTGGTAGCCGTGACGATCGTTTCGGTGATCGGGATGATTCTGCTGGACCGCAAACCGGTCGTATTGCAGGGACAGATCGAGGCGACCGAAATACGGATCTCCGGCAAATTGCCCGGACGGATCGACCGTTTTCTGGTCGAGGAAGGAGAGCGCGTGGCTGCGGGCGACACGCTGGTGGTGATCAACAGCCCCGAGGCGCTGGCCAAGTACGAGCAGGTGCAGGCGCTCGAGGACGTGGCCGTTTACCAAAACCAGAAGATCGACGACGGAACGCGTCGGCAGATCGTCGAGTCGATGAAGCAGCTATGGGTCAAGGCCAAGGCCGACCTGAAGCTGGCCCGGACGACCCGCGAACGGATCGAGTCGCTTTACCGCGACAGCGTCGTCACGTCGCAGCGCCGCGACGAGGCGGAAGCGCTTTATCAGAATGCGTTGGCCGGCGAGCGGGCTGCCTACGAGCAGTACCGAATGGCTCTGGACGGGGCCCGGAAACAAGACCGCGAGAGCGCCCGCTCGATGGTCGACGTGGCTCGCGGAGCCGTGGGCGAGGTGACGGCCCTGCTGCAGGACGCGCGGCTTACGGCGCCCGAGTCGGGCGAGATCGCGGCCGTCTATCCCGAGCGGGGCGAGCTGGTCGGGGCAGGCACTCCGATCATGAGTCTCGTCGTGCTCGAAGACGCGCATGCGGTGCTGAACGTGCGCGAGGACCTGATGCCGCGTTTCCGTATGGGCGGGACGTTCCGGGCCGACGTACCCGCGCTCGACCGGCGGGGAGTCGTCTTCCGCGTATACTACATCAGCCCGCTGGGCAGCTATGCCACCTGGCGCTCGACCAAACAGGCGGGCAGCTACGACTTGCGCACCTTCGAGCTGAAGGCGAGGCCCGAGCCGGCGGTCGAGGGCCTTCGGCCGGGCATGTCGGTGCTGGTCAACCTGAGCGAACAGCCGTAGCGTATGAAGAGGATGCGGGAAACGGGCTTTGCGGCCGTACTGAGGCGCGAGCTCCGGCGGATGGTTTCCCGCCGGCTCTATTTCGGCGTGTGCGTCGCGTTGCCGTTGTTCTGCATTCTGTTCATGGCGACGATCTTCGGCTCGGGCCAGATGGAGCGCATTCCGGTCGGCGTGGTCGATCTGGACTGGACGGCTTCGTCGCGCAGCGTCACGCGCACCGTCGAGGCCGTGCCTACTTTCCGCGTGAGCGGACATTACGCCGACGAGCAATCGGCCCGGACGGCGACGCAGCGTAAGGAAATTTACGGCTATCTGGTCATTCCGCCTCGTTTCGAGACCGACCTTCGGGGCGGTCGCGGGGCGACGCTCCGCTACTATTATCACTATGCGCTGCTGAGCGTCGGCAGCGAGGTGCGCGGCCATGTGGACGCGGTGCGCCGGATGGACATGATGCAGCAGCACAGCGGCGAGCATATCGTCAGCGGTATCCTCTGCGGCCGCCATGGCTGCGACAATGTGGGCTTTCAC
>OJQL01002115.1_pt1 | contig 12275 bp, 12 predicted proteins | sample 1598731 | NCBI WGS metagenome assembly OJQL01 (sample SAMN03922510, study PRJEB24848) | human gut metagenome | isolation source: stool sample | host: Homo sapiens | place: Germany | collected 2010-02
ATATTCGTGTGATGTTAAATAATTAACGGACACTATGCGGATAATCATTTAAAATAAAAACAGATGGCTATAAACAGAATCAACTGGCTATCCGTCCTTCAAGGGTGGAGCATGTTACTGGTCGTCATCGGGCATGTGACATTGACGAATGTGTTCCAAGATCCCGAAACCCCCGTTAGTGCAGAGATCGAACGGATCATATACAGTTTTCACATGCCGCTATTCATGTTCATTTCCGGATTTCTGTTTTACCTGACAAAAATAGGGCGGAACAAGAGATACGTGGAGACCATCGGAGACAAGGCAAAAAGGTTGCTGATCCCCTATGCCGCATTCACCTGCGCAACGTTCTTTCTGAAATATGCCTTCAATCCGCTAATGAGACGGCCGGTAGACTTTTCATGGTCGGAAATCCTCGACATAGTCACGTTTAGATCCAACCCGTTGGCTGAAATGTGGTTCATATCGACTCTCTTCGTTCTGTTCCTGTTCTTCCCCATATACAAATGGTCGCTGGGCGGCAAGATGAAAAGCGTTCTCATGTTTTGTGCCGCCCTGCTTATCTATTTCTTCTTCCCGAAGGATATAGAACTATTCTGCATTTCATATGCGTCCAGCTATCTGCTCTTTTTTTATACGGGAATATTGATCTCCAAATACGGGGGGGGGGAAATTCTTGGACACTCCCGTGCTCCTTTGGTGCTGCACGGCATTGATGGTGGGCTGTTCACTGTATCCCGGCATTCCGCTATTGAATATTTTCGTCGGGATATTTTTCTCATTGACCCTTTGCATGTTTTTATCACGGCACTTACCCGGCCTTTTCGGAAGCTTCAGGGAGTATACGTTCCAGATTTTCCTGATGGGGATATTCTTCCAGATAGCAATCCGGTTCATCTATGCCAAACTCGGAATCGCATGCCTCTACTGGCCTCTGTATATCGTGAGCATCCTGCTGGCTTTGTATATGCCGGTACTGATCTCCAAAGCCATCCGGAAAACAGGCAGCAAGGCGCTGGCCAGATGCTTCGGGTTATAAAGCCCATCGGCGTTTTCAGCAGGCCGGATTGCCTTGTACAATTGCGTTTCCCAAATCCATGATCCATGAAAATACTGTTAGCCAATAAATTTTATTATCCCCGGGGCGGGGATTGCACTTACCTCCTGAACATAGAGGAACTCTTGGAGTCGCACGGGCATGAAACGGCCGTTTTCGCCATGCAATATCCGGAAAACATCCCCTCCCCATGGAGCGGTTATTTTCCAAGCGAAATAAAATTCACGCCCGGATTGAAAATGCTGGAAGCCTTCTTCCGGCCATTCGGCACGGGAGAGGTCAAGCGCAAATTCACCAAACTGCTGGACGACTTCCGCCCCGACATCGTACACTTGGGCAATATTCATACGCAACTCTCGCCCGTTCTCGCCAAGATCGCGCACGGAAAAGGGATAAAAGTTGTCTGGACATTGCATGACTACAAACTCCTGTGTCCACGCTACGATTGCCTGCGCAACGGCGAGATACCCTGCGAGGCATGCTTCTCGGACAAACACAAGGTCCTCGAATACAAGTGTATGAAAAATTCGCGCATAGCCAGCTACATCGCTTATCGGGAAGCCTTGAAATGGCCGCGTGAAAAACTGGAGAACTACACGGATGCTTTCATCTCTCCAAGCCGGTTCCTGAAGGACAAAATGGTGCAGGGTGGATTTGCAAAGGATAAGATACATACATGCTGCAATTTCATAAATACCGCGAAAGTACGACGGGAAAACTATGACAAGGACGATTATTACTGTTATGTCGGCCGACTGTCGCACGAAAAAGGCATCGGAACGTTGATCGAAGCAGCGAAAGGACTACCCCTCAAACTAAAGATCATCGGCAACGGTCCACTGCAGGAGATACTGACAGCACAGGCTGCGGGAGCGGATATCGAACTGCTCGGATACAGACAATGGGACGAGATAAAGGAGATTGTCGGTAAGGCACGGTTCTGCGTACTCCCCTCGGAATGGTATGAGAACAACCCGTTTTCCGTCATCGAATCTCAGTGCTTGGGCACACCCGTTTTGGGCGCCCGGATCGGCGGCATCCCCGAACTGATAGACGAAGGCAAGACCGGAATGCTGTTCATGCCCGGAAACGCAGAAGAGCTGAAAACTCAGATCGCCCAAATGTTCGCAACTCCGTTCGAATACCGTCAGATCGCACTCGACGCCCAGAAAAGATATTCGGCAGAGAGGTACTATACAGAACTTATGAAAATCTACAACAACATATAAGATGAATACCCGGAATATCCCGCACCCCACCGACGCCAGCATTATCCTGACCTATCGCTGCCCGATGAAATGCAAGATGTGCAACATCTGGTTCAACCCCACGAAAAAAGACGCCGAGATCAAAGCTGCGGACCTCCGTACGCTGCCGCGCCTGAAATTCATCAACCTGACCGGCGGAGAACCCTTCGTCCGCGAGGATCTGGCGGAAATCGTGGAGGAGTGCTACAAACATACGGACCGCATCGTCATCTCCACGTCCGGATGGTTCGAAGATAAAGTCGTGGCCTTGGCCAAACAATTCCCGAACATCGGCATCCGCATCTCGATCGAAGGACTGAGCTGCAAGAACGACGAACTGCGCGGACATGCCGGCGGCTTCGACAAGGGGCTGAGGACACTGCTCACGCTGAAGCAGATGGGGCTGAAAGACATCGGATTCGGCTGCACCGTGTCGAACAACAATTCCAAGGATATGCTCTCGCTCTATCAGCTGTCGCTGTCCTTGGGCATGGAGTTCGCTACGGCGGCTTTCCACAACTCCTATTATTTCCACAAGGACGACAACGTAATCACCAACAAGGACGAGGTGTGCAAAAACTTCGAACAGCTGATCGAATGGCAGTTGCAGGAGAACCATCCGAAAAGCTGGTTCCGCGCATGGTTCAATATGGGGCTGATCAACTACATCGAAGGCGGCCGCCGCATGCTGCCGTGCGAAGCGGGTTCGGCGAACTTCTTCATCGATCCTTTCGGCGAAGTATATCCGTGCAACGGTCTCGAAGAGAAATACTGGCAGAAATCGATGGGCAATATCCACGAAACGCCCGACTTCATGGATATCTGGGAGAGCGACCGGGCGCAGGAAGTCCGCGCCATGGTCCGGAAATGCCCGAAAAACTGCTGGATGGTCGGTACGGCCAGTCCTGTAATGCACAAATACATGAAATACCCGCTGAAGTGGGCGCTCAGAAACAAGCTCCGCAGCCTGCGGGGAAAACCGGCCAGTCTGGACAAGAAGTGGTGCGATGTCGGCCAAGACCCGATGCAAGGCGATTTGCGGGAAAAATTCTAACCAAGTCGTGAATGCCAAAAAGAATGACCGTTTTCCGGCTATGAAAATAGTCGTCACCGGCACCCGGGGGATTCCCAGCATCATGGGTGGCGTGGAAACGCACTGCGAAGAGCTGTTTCCGCGTATCGCCCGGAAGGGATTCGACGTAACCGTAATACGGCGGAAAAGCTACGCGCACGACACGCTGCGGCAATACGAAGGAATTACGCTCGTCGATCTCGAAACCCCGAAAAAGAAATCGCTCGAAGCGATCGTCCATACGTTCCGGGCAGTCCTCAAAGCCAAAAAGCTGAAAGCCGACATCATCCACATCCACGCCGTCGGCCCGGCGCTGCTGACGCCGGTCGCACGCCTGCTGGGACTAAAGGTGGTATTCACCCACCATGGACCGGATTACGACCGGGACAAATGGGGTGCGGCAGCAAAAACGGTACTCAGACTGGGTGAAATGATGGGCACACGCTTCGCCAACGAAGTCATCGTGATTTCGAACGTCATAAACGACATTCTGAGCCGCAAATACCACCGCAAAGAGTGTCACCTGATCTACAACGGGGTTCCGGCTCCCCAGATCGCCGATTTTCCGGAATATTTCGAAGAAACGGGCGTCGAAAAGGGGAAATACATCTTCAGCATGTGCCGCTTCGTCCCGGAAAAGAACCTGCACCACCTGATCGAAGCCTTCTCGAAGACCGACAACAAGGGGTGCAGACTGGTGCTGGCCGGAGATACGGATTTCGAAGACGAGTACTCCGCGGGACTCAAAAAATACGCACGGGAACAGGGCGTCGTCCTGACCGGCTTCATCAAGGGGAAAAAGCTGCACGCCCTTCTCACCCACGCCCGCTACTTCGTACTGCCCTCTTCGCACGAAGGGCTTCCGATCGCATTGCTGGAAGCGATGAGTTACAGACTGCCCGTCATTGTAAGCGACATTCCGGCCAATCTGGAGGTCGGTCTTGAAAAAGAGGCTTATTTCCCCGTCGGCGACATAGCCGCGCTGGCGCAGAAGCTCCAGCAAAACATCGACGCACCCTACCGGCAAAAGGAATATCCGATGGAAAAATACGACTGGGACGCTATCGCCGGACAAACGGCCGCAGTATATGAAAAATGCGCGGCACTCCGGCCGGACAGGTAAATTTCCGCCTACCCTTCCCGGCTGATCTCAGCCACGGTCGCCCCGACGAATGCTATCAGCTCCGCCGGGGCGATTTTCAGTTGCAGGCCCCGGACGCCGGCGCTGATATAGATGAACGGATGCTCCCCGGCCGAAGAGTGGATATAAGTCGGGAAGCGTTTTTTCATGCCGACCGGCGAACAGCCGCCGCGGATATAACCCGTCACGGGCAGCAGCTCCTTCATCGGAATCAGATCGGCCTTCTTGTTGCCCGACACGCGGGCCGCGGCCTTGAGATCGACCTCGTGATTCCCCGGCACCACGCAGACGAAGTATCCCGTCCGGTCGCCTTTCAGCACGAGGGTCTTGAAAACCGTGGCAATCTCCTCGCCCAGCTGTTCGGCGACGTGCGTCGCCGCCAGATGCTCTTCGTCCACCTCGTAGGGAACAAGCTCGTAATTTATCTTCGCACGGTCGAGCAGCCGCGCCGCATTCGTCTTTTCGACTTTTCCGTGTGCCATCTCAGCTATTGATGTTCGATTTTTCGGCTTAAGTTGCGCAAAGGTAGTTTATTTTACCCGGATTGTCGCATTTTAGCTACATTTGTCAGATGCTTCGCCGAAAAATCACATACAAACCGCTCGCCTTTCTCATCGCGGTTCTGTTCCTCCCCACCGTCCTGCCGGCGCAGAGCACCCGTGTCCGCGGGCGCGTCACCGACGCCGCCGACGGCACGCCGATGCAGTTCGTGAGCGTCGTCTTTCCCGGCACCACGACGGGCATCACCACCGACGAGGCGGGCATCTACACGCTCGAAACCCGCGACACGGTGAGCCGCGTGCAGGCCTCGATGGTCGGCTACGCCTCGCAGACCAAGCCGCTCGTGCAGGGCGGCTTCAACCAGATCGACTTCGCCCTCGAAGCCGTGGAGTTCGGTATCGGCAGCGTCGTCATCACCCCCGGCGACAACCCGGCGCATCCGATCCTGCGGGGCGTCATCCGCCGCAAGCCCCAGAACGATCCCGACCTGTACGACAGCTACACCTGCGCCACCTATACCAAGATGCAGCTCGACCTGACGAACATCAAGCCCCGGTTCCGCAGCAAGCGGCTGCAACGCAATTTCGGGTTCGTCTTCGACTACATCGACACCTCGGCGCTCACCGGACAGGCCTACCTGCCGGCCATGATCTCCGAAGCTACGGCCGACTATTACCACAGCAGGCGCAACCCCGCCGTTTCGCGCGAAATCATCCGCGCCAGCCGCGTGTCGGGCGTCGAAGACAGCTTCGCCATCGCCCAGTTCACGGGCCAGATGCACGGCAACGTCAATTTCTACGCCAATTACATCGACATCTTCAACGTCCGCTTCGCCAGTCCGCTCTCCGATTCGGGTCTGGCCTTCTACGACTATTTTCTGGTGGACAGCATGCAGGTGGAGGGGCGCAAAACCTACAAAATCCGCTTCCATCCCAAGCGGCTCGCCACGCCCGTACTCGACGGCGAAGTCAATATAGACTCGGCGTCGTACGCACTGCAGTCGGCCTCGGCGCGCATGCCTAAGGGCGTCAATGTAAACTGGATCAAGCACCTGCGGCTCGAAAACGACAACCGCATCGTCGCCGACAGCACGTGGTTCCGCCACCGCGACCGGGTGTCGGCCGAATTTTCGATCGCCACGGGCGACTCGTCGAAGCTGACCTCGTTCATCGGCACGCGCGAGGTGGTCTACTCCGACGTGCGCGTCGGGGTTCCCATTCCCGACGAAGTCGCGCGCATGGACAACAACGTCGTCATCGGCGACGAAGAGGGAGTCAGCCGCACGGACGAAGCCTTCTGGGAACAAGTGCGCCCCTACCGGCTGAGCGAGAAGGAGAAGGGCATCTACTCGATGGTCGATTCAGTGCAGAACGTGCCGCTCTACCGCAACATCTACACGCTCATCAACACCGTGATCGTCGGTTACTGGAACACCAAATACATCGGCATCGGCCCCTATTACAAACTGGCCAGCTTCAACAAACTCGAAGGGTTCCGCATGCAGCCGGGATTCCGCACGACCACGGCCGTCAGCAAACGCATACGTCTCTCCGGATATGCGGCCTACGGCACGCGCGACGGCATGTTCAAGGGCGGCGGCAGCGTCGAACTGGCCTTCAACCGCCGCCTGACGCGCAAGCTCACCGTTTCGGGCCGGCACGACGTGATGCAGCTCGGCGCGGGACAGAACGCGCTCACGGAGAGCAACATCCTCAGCTCGCTGCTCTCGCGCGGCGACTCCCGGCTTTCGATGGTCAACCGCGGCGAGATCGGCTACGAACACGAATGGAGCCACGGCACCAGCAATTTCCTCGGCGCCCGCATCCAGAAGATCTTCGGCAACCGCTACGTGCCGCTGGTGCGTCCCGACGGCCGGATCGTAAACTCCGTATCGGACGCCGCGCTGCACGTCGGGATGCGTATATCGAAGAACGAGAGCATCTACCGCCTGCCCTTCGACAAGCAGTACATGGGCACGGTCTACCCCGTCCTGACGCTCGGATTCACGGCCGGCGTTCCCGCCATGCTGAACGACAGCTACGAATACTACCGGCTCGAAGGGGGCATCCACTACAAACCCGAACTGCCGCCGCTGGGCTATTCCAACATCACGCTGCAGGGCGGCAAAATCTTCGGCAAGGTCCCCTATCCGCTGCTCAAGCTCCACGAAGGCAACGGCACCTATTTCTACGATCCCAATGCCTTCTCGTGCATGAATTTCTACGAATTCGCATCGGACGCATGGGTGACGCTCTTCTTCGAACACCACTTCAACGGCATCCTGCTGGGCCGCATTCCGCTCGTCAAGAAACTCAAGTGGCGCGAAGTGCTGGTCTGCAAGGGCGTGTGGGGCACGCTCTCGAAGGAGAACGACGGCAGTCTGCCCGACACGCAGGCTCCGCTGCTCTTCCCCCGCGGCATGACGTCGGTCTCGGACCCTTACGTCGAAATGGGCTTCGGCGTCGAAAATATCTTCCGCCTGCTGCGCGTGGACTGCATCTGGCGTCTCACCCACCGCGATCCCAAACCGGGACAGGACGTGCAGAACTTCGCCGTAAACCTGAGCATGCACCTCAAATTCTGACATAGGGTTCCTTGTGTCGAAGATTTTGACTACCTTTGGGGCTTAAAATACGGAATCATATGATAAAAGGCGCCATATTCGACATGGACGGTACGCTCGTGGCCAATTCGCCGGTCCACATCCGGGCGTTCGAAATCTTCTGCGACCGCTACGGCGTGCGCGGCTGGAAGGAGAAACTGGGAGGGGCTTTCGGCAGGGGCAACGACGATATCATGCGGCTCATCATGCCCGAAGAGGTGATCCGCGAGAAGGGAACTGCGGCGCTTGGCGACGAGAAGGAGGCCATCTACCGCGAAATCTACGCTCCCGAAATCGAACCCATGCCGGGACTGGTCGCCCTGCTCGACAAACTCCGCGATGCGGGCATACGCTGCGCCGTAGGTTCGTCGGGGTGCAGGGCCAATGTCGATTTCGTGCTTGAGAAGTGCGACATCGAATCCTTTTTCGACGCCAAAATCAACGGCGACATGGTGACGCGCTGCAAACCCGATCCGGAAATCTACCTGACGGCGGCGGCCGCACTCGGACTCGCACCGGCCGAATGCGTCGTCTTCGAAGACGCCAAGGCGGGCATCGAGTCGGCACGGCGGGCCGGCGCGGGCCGCATCGTCGCGCTGGCGTCCACGCACTCCCGCCAAATGCTGGCCGCCGAAACCGACGCCGACGTCATCATCGGCGACTTCCGCGACATCACCGACCTCGAAACATTGCTGAAATAAGCGCACGGCCCCGCAAAAGGCCGCCGCAATTCCCGACCGACCTCAGTACGGTCGGGATTTTTTGTCCGGCACCCCTTCGGCGGATCATGCGGCTCGGCTGCCCCTCTCAGAAGCCAGACCCAAGAAAACGCCCCGCATCCTGCCCCTCGCGCCCCCTTTGCAACCTCCTCAGCATCACCTTTCCTCTGCTCCTCCCGGATTCGGGATTCGGCCGGCCGTCGCAAATATTTCCCCGAAGCGGATATCGTACGGAAATTTTTGATACATTTGCGGGATTTTTAACCCGGACGCATATATGTTCAAAGGAATCTCCACCGTCGTTCTGCTCGTCATATCGAACGCCTTCATGACGCTCGCATGGTACGGACATATCGCATTCAAATCGAAGCTCGAACGCTTCGGCATGCTGGCGATCGTCCTGCTGAGCTGGGGCATCGCCCTGTTCGAATACTGCTTTCAGGTCCCCGCCAACCGCATCGGCTCCGCGCAGTTCGGCGGCCCGTTCTCCATCTGGGAACTTAAAGTGATACAGGAGGTCGTATCGCTTTCCGTATTCACGCTCTTCGCATTGGTCTTCATGAAATCCGACACCCTGCGCTGGAACCACCTCGCCGGATTTCTCTGCCTGATTCTGGCCGTCTATTTCATCTTCCGGAAATAACCCTCGTCCGGAAACAGCCTCGCATACACACAAGACAGCCGCGACCCGAAATCGCGGCTGTCCTATTTTTCGTGACGATTGCAGGCGGAAGAAAAGCCCGGCACCGAAGGCGCTCAATCCGACTTCCGCTGATCGTGGCGGTAAATCTGATAGGAATTGACGAAGTTCTGCCACACGATATAAGCCGTCGGGGCGATCGAGGAGATGGGGTCGAGGAACGACTGCGCCATCCATACGGCCAGCACCGTGTTCTTCTGGCCGAGCGACTGCCCGCCCGCCGGCGCGTCCCCGTAACGGCGGCCGAGCATGCGGCCCACCTTGAACTGCACCAGACAGATCGCCAGCGCGGCGAACGCCAGCCACAACTCGACCGAGAGCGACGCATCGTGCAGGTCGATGATGAATGCCGTCGTGCGGCCGATAATCACGACCAGCGACGCCAGCCACATGTAGAACGAAATCTGACTGTGGTCGCCGATCCATTTCGCGGTCTTCGGCAGCAGAAAACGGCAGAACTGCGCCGCCGCGAAAGGCATGATCAGCAGCGGCGCGATGCGGGCCAGTATCTGCGTGAAAGAGCAGGCCCCGGTTCCGGCCAGCGAAAGCACGACGGGCGCTATCAACGCGATCGCCATATTGCACAGCAGGCTGTAGGTCGCCATCGTCGGAACGTTGGCCCCCAGCATGCCCGCAATCACCACCGCGGCCATCGCCACGGGTGCCAGCACACAGATCATCGCACCCTGCGCCACGATCGCATCGAGCGGCAGCAACGCGAAATAAAGCGCCGCGCTCACCACGACCTGAAACAGCAACAGCCACACGTGCAGCATCGACGGCTTCATCTGGCTGGGTTTCACCCGGCAAAAGGTGACGAAGAGCATCAGAAAGATCAGCGAGGGCGTAATCATCTGGTGCGTCCACGCTTCGAGCGCCGTCACCGGACGGCACAGCAAGGCGCCCGCCACCATGGCCGAGGGCATGGCGACCGTCTTGACATTGCGGTGCAGATATTCCAATACGTGCATTTATTTCATCCTTTTTACCGGAACCGTCACACGGGTACCGTCCTTGCGTTCGACCGTCATCTGGGGTTTGTCGCCGCGGATCTCACCCCGGATTACGGCGCAGGGATCGACCCGCGACACATCCACCGTTCCGAGAAATACGATCCGGTCGCCCGGAGCCACCCTATCCGCAAGCGTCTCGTCCCAGACCTGCCCCACGACCAGCCGTCCTCCGTCCAGCGCGACGGTGACGCCGCTTACCGACACATCGGGCGGTCCGGGCTGTTCGGCATGCGGCAGCAGCCAGAAACGGCGGCCGGGATAGTCGATCACGACCGTTCCCCAGCGGAAAACTCCGCATCCGAGCTTGCTGTGTCCGCCGTGGGTCACTTCGAGGGGCATCCCGGCAAGCGTATTCCCTGCCAGCCCGAATTCGGGAATCACACCCCGCACGGCTTCACCGACGACCGAGCGGTTGGTCCACCCCAGATTGCCGGAGTGTCCCTCCGTGCGGCGCACCTCCTGCAAAATCCCCTTTTCGATCATCGCCCGGCACTCGTCGTAACGGCAGTCGAACAAGGCCCCGGAGCCGGTATCGAATTTCATGTAGGTTTTCATCCGGGACTTGCCGTTGCCCACACGGGCGGCGATTACAGGAGCGTTTCCCGCAAAATGAATCCGCGCACCGCCCCGGCAGCGGAACCCGCCGAGCTGGCGCAGGTCGCCCGCCAGCGTGATCGTCGAGTCGGCATTGGGCATCCGCACGACGAAGCCGCGCAGCAGATCGCTGCCCGCAATGCCGTCGAAGCCCAGACAGCGGAAGATATAGGAGCTGTCGGGCAGCACGATCACCTGCCGGTCGGAGTAGGTCGCCTCGCCCATCCGGAGATACGGCACCCGGACATAGGTGATCGCATGACGATGGCCTTCGAAATCGCCCGACGTCCCCCGGCCCGACGCCGCGAGTCCCAGTTCGCGGCTGAGCCGTTCGCTGATGCAGGTCTGCGAAGCCCCCGTGTCGAAGGCGAAGCGGCGCGGTCCCGCAGCGGTCTCGACCGTCACGACATACTTGCCCCGTTCGAGCGTGTAAGGCAGGTCGAAGCGCACGGCGGGTTTGCGGGCGCAGACCGTCTGCGCCGCGGCAAGCCAGCAAACGACCAGCAGCAACCGTCTCATCCGCCGCCCCTACGCCAACAACTCCTTGACCTTGGCCGAGATATCCTTGCCGTCGGCACGGCCTGCGAGCCTCTTCGAAGCGACGCCCATCACCTTGCCCATCTCCTTCATCGACGTCGCGCCGACCTCGGCGATCACGGCCTTGACCTCGGCGGCAATGGCGCGGGTGGCGTCGGTCAGCTCGGCATGGCTGCCGTAGTTCAGGCAGAAGTTGACGATACCCTTGTCATTGTCTTTCGTCAGGTTCATCATGTAGTCCATGGCATCCAGCACGCGCTGCTGCAGCCCCTCGCGGCGGCCACTGAACAGCACCTTACAGCCGCGCTCGTTCATTTCGTCGGCAATGGTGCGGAAGTTGTTGGCAAACAGGTCCATCAGGTAACCGACTTCCTTTGCGTCGCGGCTGAAATTCTCCGTGGAGAAAACATAGAGGGACAGCACATAGACACCGCGGTCGCCGACGGCGTAGCGGGTGATCTCGCGCAGGCGGTCAAAACCAGCCTTGTGGCCCATGCTGACCGGCATCAGGCGCTGTTTGGCCCAGCGGCGGTTGCCGTCCACAATGATAGCCACATGGGTGGGGAAGCGGGGTTCAGCTGCATTCGGCATAATCGTTCTCCTTTTATTGCTCGGGGCGCACCAGCTCGGGCGGTTCCTCGCCGGGGTGGTGGGCGCGCCAGTTCAGAAAGCTCTCCAAAATGACGGCGGCGGACACGGAATCCAGCCGTTCCTTACGCTTGGCGCCGAAGGTATCGTTATCGGCCAGGATGGCGGCGGCGGACACGGTGGTGCGGCGCTCATCCCAGAGAACCACCGGCAGGGCCGTGGCCTTCTCCAGCAGCGCTTTCATGGCTTTTGCCTTCTCGGAGCGGGGTCCCAGAGTGCCGTCCATGTTCACGGGATGGCCCAGGACCAGTTCCTCCGCGCCGTGTTCCTTGGCTAAAAGTGTTACCTGTTCCACCACAACCTCCTGCCGACGGCTGTTGATCACGGTGGTGAACCCGGCCAGCAGGCCGGTGGGGTCAGAAATGGCGATGCCGGTATGGGCGTCACCGTAGTCGATTGCCATAATGCGCATAGTGTAACTCCTTATGATAGGGGGATGAATTG
>OJQL01002116.1_pt1 | contig 12273 bp, 9 predicted proteins | sample 1598731 | NCBI WGS metagenome assembly OJQL01 (sample SAMN03922510, study PRJEB24848) | human gut metagenome | isolation source: stool sample | host: Homo sapiens | place: Germany | collected 2010-02
CCTAATGTCATACCAAGTTTTGGCACGCAAGTGGCGGCCTCATGATTTTTCTTCTCTGCTCGGACAAGATCACGTTGTTCGTGCCTTGACGCATGCCCTGACGGAAAATCGACTTCACCATGCTTACCTTTTTACGGGTACGCGCGGTGTCGGTAAAACGACGATTTCCCGAATTCTTGCCAAATGTCTGAACTGTGTCGGGCCGGACGGAAAGGGCGGCATTACCGCTGAGCCCTGCGGCGTTTGCGAAGCCTGTCGAGCCATTGACGAAGACCGCTTCGTTGACTACATCGAAATGGACGCGGCATCCACCCGCGGTATTGATGACATGGTCTCGCTTTTGGAGCGCGCCAAATACGTTCCGACGAACGCTCGCTTTAAGGTCTACATGATCGACGAAGTCCATCAGCTGACCTCCGCGGCATTCAATGCGATGCTCAAAACCTTGGAAGAGCCGCCTGAATATGTCAAATTTATTTTGGCGACGACTGATCCGCAGAAAGTTCCGGTAACGGTGCTTTCCCGCTGCCTGCAGTTCAATCTGAAGAGCCTTTCTCCTCAGCTCATTTCTTCGCATATGGCTGAGCTGCTGGATAAGGAACAAATTTCGTTCGAGAAGCCGGCGCTTCGTATGCTGGCCTCCGGAGCCAGAGGTTCGATGCGTGACGGCTTGTCTCTGCTTGATCAGGCAATTGCGTACAGCGCGGGCAACGTTACCTTGGAATCCGTGCGCGAGATGCTCGGCACGATCGACTCGACAACCTTGATCCGCTTGCTTGGCGCCTTGGCCAATCATGAGCCGAAAGAGATCATGAAGGTGGCTGACGAGATCGGTGCCCGCAGCCTGTCTTACACGCAGGCGATGAAAGATTTGGCCGTTCTTCTGCACCGCATTGCGATGGCGCAGCAGCTGCCGGAAATTCTCACCGATGAAGAGCCTGATGCCTCCGAGCTTCGTCAGTTAGCAAGCGTGTTCTCTCCGGATGAAGTCCAGCTCTTCTATCAGATTGCGATTCACGGCCGTAACGACATGGCGCTGGCACCTGATGAGTATGCAGGTTTCACAATGGCGCTGCTGCGCATGCTGGCGTTTGCTCCTCTAGAAGGAAAGATGCCGAAAAGCCTGCCTGCTGCCGTAACGCACAAAGAAGAGGCACCCGCTCTCCCAAAAACTGAGCCGGCCAAGACTGAGCTGCCGGCGCAGCAAAAAGTTCAGTCTGCGGAAATTCAGCCGAAAGCGCTCGAAGCTCCGGCGGCTTCTGCAAAATCGGCTTTATCCGCACAGGAGCTGGAAGACATTCCCTGGGATCACAGTATTGCGACGGGCAAACCTGTGTTTGTTCCGCAAGGTTCGGAATCTGCAGTTCCTAACTTAAAGAAGAAAGCGGCCGAAAAGACAAAACCGGCAGCATCGGCTCCCGCGGCAAAGGAAGTCAAACCTCAGCCGAAGGCGTCGGAAGCTGAGCCTTTTCCTCCGGAAATAGCGGGCGTTCCTGCGATCCCTTCCATCGACATGCCGGATGACGATGCGCCGTGGGTTCCGGAGACTGACAGCGTTCCCGCTGATGACCTCGACTGGATGGCGCCGCCGGCTTGGCCCGAAGAATATTCAGAAGAAGCCGGGGTCTCCGTGCTTCCGCCCGCTCCTCAGGAAAAGCAGAAGGAATATATTCCCGCAGAGCCCGTTCAAATGAACGCATGGCTTGAAGCGGCAGAAAAAATTCATTTGGATCCGGCGTCTCAGCCGTTAGTCACGAGTGCCGAGCTCGAGAGTTTCGACGGTCAGAATATGAAGCTCACCGTGGATTTGGAAAAACTGACAGCGCACGATATGGTTGCTAAACTTGCGGCCGAACTAAAGAAGGTTCTTGGGAGCGATGTCCTCGTCACAGTGACGACGGCACCCTCGAAATACCAGAATCTTCGTACGCTTTACGCTCAGAGATTTTTAGCAGAAAAGCAGAAAAAGCTCTCCGAGCTGAAGAAAGACAAAAGAATTCTTTCTTTCATGAAGGTCTTTAGCGTCGAGCCGAAGGCAGAAGACTTGGATCTTTTAGATAAAGAAGGCAAAGTTAGAACAATTTAAATTTGAAAGGAATCAAAATGAAAGGATTTGGCGGAATGGGTCAGATGGGCCAGATGATGAAACAGGCTCAGATGATGCAGATGAACATTCAGAAAGCTCAGAAAGAGCTCGAAACCATTGAAGTCACCGGTGAAGCCGGCAACGGTATGGTCAAAGTCACGATGACCTGCAAGAACGTCTGCCGCCGCGTCATGATCGACGACAGCCTGGTCGGTGCCGATGCTGACCGCGAAATGCTCGAAGACCTCCTTCTGACAGCAATCAACGACGCTTCCAAGAAGGTCGAAGCCGAAACCAACGCCAAGATCAGCAAGGCTACCGGCGGCATGAAACTCCCGTTCTAATTCAATGGAACAAATCGGAGCAATTGCCGAACTGATTGATGCGCTGAAGAAGCTCCCCGGAGTCGGTCCGAGAGCTGCTCAGCGCATTGCTTATCAGCTGTTAAATGGCGACAGAAGTGATGCGAATCGTCTCGGAGAAGCGCTCTTAAAGGCCACCAAGACGGTGCATCGCTGTACCCGCTGCAACAATCTGACCGACGGCGAGCTGTGCAGCTACTGCTCTTCTCATAACCGCGATGACTCTCTGCTTTGTATTGTTGAGAGCGTTGCTGATTTGATGGTGATTGAGCAGAGCCTTTCTTATCACGGCCGCTACTTTATTCTGATGGGACGCCTGTCCCCGTTAAACGGCGTCGGACCCCACGAAATCGGCTTGGACAAGCTGTTGGAACGAGCCGGTGAACCCGAAGTCAAAGAAGTTATCATTGCAACTTCTTTCACCGCAGAAGGAGAGGCCACTGCCTTTGCCGTCTCGGAACTTCTCTCCAAACACTATCCCCAATTAAAACTCACGCGTATTGCCCGAGGTGTTCCGGCCGGGGCCGAAATCGAATACACGGATGTCAACACCGTGGCGCAGGCAATGCTTAACAGACGTGTTCGTGAAAGCGACTAAGACGCGTTCTTAGCAATTTGAGAAAAAATTTTTCTTCTAAGCGTTATTACTTAGTTGGATTTCCGCACAAACGAGATTTAGGCGGTATTCTTTATCTGTAACTCAATTTTACAAACGGAAGAAAAGTGACGAATACAACAGGCAACCGAAACAACACTCCGGCAATCCCGGGGTTTGCGGCTGTTTGCGTCCTTTCTCTTAACGGTCTTAGCTTGGCTTTGGGCTTGTTGCTTCGATTGCGCCTGAATGTCGGCTAGGACTGTTTTTGTATATATCGTTTCTTATCAACTAAATTCGTAGTTCAAAGACGGTCCGCCAAGCGGGCCTTTTTTATTATTGGGGAATAAAAATGAATAAATTCACACGCCGTACCGTCATCGCAGCCGCCTGTGCCGCTGCAGCTATAACTTTCGCGCCGATGTCTTTTGCTCAGCAAGCACCGGAAAAGAAAGACGTGACGATTGCCGTGGGCGGTAAGAGTCTTTACTACTATCTGCCTCTTTCCATCGCAGAACAGCTCGGTTATTTCAAGGACGAAGGTCTGAACGTCAAGATCGTTGACTTCCAGGGCGGCTCTCGTTCGCTTCAGGCTGTTGTCGGCGGCAGTGCAGATGTTGTGTCCGGAGCCTTCGAACACACCATTTCCATGCAGGCTAAAAAGCAGCCCATGACTGCCTTTGTTCTGCAGGGTCGTGCTCCCCAGCTCGCTCTCGTTGTCTCCAATAAGACAATGAAAGACTACAAACAGCTGAGTGACCTGAAGGGCAAGAAAGTCGGCGTTACCGCTCCGGGATCTTCCTCACAGATGGTTGCCAACTTCATCCTCAAAAAGGGCGGTCTCGGACCTAAAGACGTTGCTTTCATCGGTGTAGGTTCTTCTTCCGGCGCAGTCTCTGCGATCAGAAGCGGCCAGATCGACGCCTTAATTAACCTCGACCCGGTTATCACAATCCTTCTGAAGAACGGAGACGCCAAACTCGTCGCCGATACCCGTAAAGTTAAAGAATCCGAAAGCTTCTTCGGCGGCACAATGCCTGCCGGCTGCCTCTACGCTCCGGTTTCTTTCGTTGAGAAGAATCCCAAGACAGTTCAGGCTCTGACCAATGCTATTGTCCGTGCCGATGACTGGCTGGCTAAAGCTACTCCGGAAGAAGTTGCTAAGGTTGTTCCGGCTTCTTACTTAATGGGCAACCGTGGTATCTATCTTGCAGGTTTTGAAGGGAACCGTGATGCTCTGTCTCCGGACGGACGCTTCCCGGACGGCTGTGCCAAGATCTCCCTGGGTGCCCTTCAGACCGTGAACGATAAAATCGATCCGGCCAAGATCGATTTAACCAAGGTTTATACCAATAAATTTGTTGATGAAGCCTTAAAGAAATATCCGGCTAAATAAATAAAATAAGAGGCGGAGCCCAAGCGCTCCGCCCAAGAGAAAAAACCAAATAACAACTAACAGCAGCATTCAAGATGAATCAGCCAGCAGTGGAATTTGACGATGTGACGTGCAGTTTTGTCAGTGATGACAATAAACACTACACGGCCGTTAGGGATGTGAATTTAACAATCGGAGACGGTGAGTTCGTCAGCGTGGTCGGTCCGACCGGATGCGGTAAATCGACCGTACTTAATATGGCAGCGGGGCTTTTAACGCCGTCAAAAGGAACCGTCAAAGTCTTTGGAGAAGAGCTTGTCGGTTTAAATAAGCGAGCGGGCTACATGTTCCAGGCAGAAGCTTTAATGCCCTGGAGAACGGCCATTGATAATGTTTCTGCAGGTCTGCAGTTTAAGGGCGTTCCTGAGAAAGAACGCCATGAACAAGCTCGTCATTGGCTCTCTCGCGTGGGCTTAAGCGGCTTTGAAGACCGTTATCCGCATGAGCTTTCCGGCGGTATGAGAAAGCGTGTTGCTTTGGCCCAGACGCTGATCATGGATCCGGACATCATTCTGATGGATGAGCCGTTCTCTGCGCTGGACATTCAGACTCGTCAGCTGATGGAAAACGAAGTGCTGGCTCTGTGGTCACAGAAGAAAAAGGCCGTTCTTTTCATTACGCATGACTTAGACGAAGCCATTTCTATTTCCGACCGCGTGGTGGTTTTCTCCGCCGGCCCGGGTTCTCATCCGATCGGTGAGTTCTATATCGACATCGCTCGTCCGCGTGACGTGGCCGAAGTCCGTGTCACACCGCGCTTCATTGAACTGCACAACGCTATTTGGGCCGACCTTCGCGAAGAAGTGCTTAAGGGCTATGAAAATCAGAGAAACAGGGTGAAGTAAAAAATGAAAAAAGGAAGCACACCTATTCTTCAGTCAAAAACCAAGTTAGTCACCTGCCAGCTCCTTCTGCTCGTTGCAATTTTCTTATTCTGGTGGCTGATGACGAAGCCCGGCCTCATTCCTCCGTTCATGTTTCAGGATGAGAACCAGGCCGCCTTCTTTTTCGGTGAACCGGTTCAGATCGGAAAGGTTATTTGGGACTGGTTTGCTGTTAACTTAGAAATCTATCCCAACCTTGCCGTTACGCTGACGGAAACTGTTCTTGCGTTTATTTTTGGTACTGCTGCCGGTCTTCTCGTCGGCCTTTGGCTCGCACTTGCTCCGACGGCTGCGGCGATTGCAGATCCTTATATCAAGGGTTTGAACTCCATGCCTCGCGTGATCCTGGCTCCGATTTTCGGTGTTTGGTTCGGTCTTGGCATCGGCTCTAAAGTTGCCCTCGGTATCACGCTGGTCTTTTTCATCGTGTTCTTCAACGTCTATCAAGGCGTTCGAGAGGTTAGCCCGAATGTGCTGGCGAGTGCTCGCATGCTCGGCGCCAATAAAACTCAGCTGCTCCGATTTGTTTATCTTCCGAGCGCGATGAGCTGGGTGTTTTCTTCGCTGCATTCTTCCGTCGGTATGGCCTTCGTCGGTGCGGTCGTCGGCGAATACTTAGGTTCCGCAAGCGGTGTCGGTTACCTGATTCTGCAGGCTGAAAGTACGTTTGATATCAACACGGTTATGGCCGGTATTTTGGTTCTGACTGCGTTTGCACTGGTCCTGGACTGGATGGTGTCTCTGGCTGAACATCATTTCATGAAGTGGCAGCCGAAGGGCGGCAGGAGCGAAAAACTCTAACCTCAGAATTTGTTAACAGTGGGCGCTTCGGCGCCCATTTTTGTAGCTGTCGTCGGGAGGAAAAGATTTGAAACATTTTTCTTGAGTCTGTCCTTCATGTGCAACAATCTCTTGCGAATTGAAATTTACGGCATAGAAAATTCATGTTACCCATCATCCGTATTCATTAGTGGAAACCACGACAATTAATAAATGAGTTTTCAATGCTTTGGTCAAGATAAAGTTTTAAAGAATTAGATAACTGATTGATTTATAGGGACAGTTAGAGAATTGGATGGAAATAAATTAAGTCCCTGAAAAGTCAATGACCACAAACAAGCGATTTTTAGATAGCAACGTGGGTAATAGAATCTTCGAATCATTCAAAGGTAAGCGTCAAGACCACATAGTGATACTTACTTTCTTAATTTGAGGAGGAGACGAATGATTCGTAAGGCTGTTTTAGGAACTGTTCTTGCCGCTGCATGCGGTGCTGCTTTTGCCGCATTACCGAACGTTGCAGTTTACGCGACCGGCGGCACGATTGCCGGGCAATCCGCGGCGTCTGACAAAACCAATTACTCTGCTGCCAAAGTCGGTGTCGACAAATTAGTGCAGGCAGTTCCTGAACTTGCAAATATTGCCAATGTCACCAGCGACCAGGTTGCACAGATCGGCTCTCAAGATATGAGCGATGCTGTTTGGCTGACACTTGCTAAGAAGATCAACGCTGAATGCGGCAAGAAAGACGGTTTTGTGATCACTCACGGAACCGACACGATGGAAGAAACCGCTTACTTCCTGAACCTCACGGCAAAGTGCAATAAGCCGATCGTTCTGGTCGGTGCGATGCGCCCGTCGAATGCACTTTCTGCCGACGGTCCCGCCAATCTTTACAACGCCGTCGCTGTTGCCGGTGATCCTTCTGCTGCCGGCAAAGGTGTTATGGTTGTGATGAATGACCGTGTCCTCGGTGCTCGTGATGTTACTAAGACAAACACAACCGGCGTTGAAACCTTCCAAAGCCCGAACGCCGGACAACTGGCAACGATCCACAACGGAAAAGTTCTGTGGGATGCGGCACCGGTAACCAAACACACAACTCAGACACCGTTCAAGGTTGACGGTTTAGACAAGCTGCCGAAGGTCGGTGTGGTCTATCAGCACGCCGGAGTTGAAGGTATCCAGGCTCAGGCATTGGTTGACGCTAAATACGACGGTATCGTTACTGCCGGCGTGGGAAACGGCAACCTGCATAAATCCACTTTCCCGATCATTGAGAAAGCAGCAAAAGACGGTATTGCAATCGTCCGCTCCTCTCGTGTTCCGACCGGTTCTACAACCAAGGACGCAGAAGTTGATGACGCTAAGTACGGTTTCGTTTCTTCCGGTTCGCTCAATCCTCAGAAGGCCCGCGTTCTTCTGATGCTGGCTCTGACTCAGACCAAAGACCCTAAAGAAATCCAGAAGATTTTTGATCAGTACTAAGCCGACAAGTTAAAGAGGCGATAGCCTTTTCAGAGACGGCAAAACCCGGGCAATCGCTCGGGTTTTGCCGTTGAGAAGTACAAAAATTATTCGTCGACTTCTACGTCTACAGGTTTCATCGCCGGCGTGCTTTCTAAGTGACGGCTGACGAGTCGGACGGTATCAATAGTACGAATGGCGTTGATGATCTTCTGCAGATGTTTCGTGTCGCTCACCAGGATTGTGAGCTCAACCTTATCCACGCCGTTTTGCTGGCTCATGGCAAAGCCGGTGACGCTCGAGTGCTGCTGAGCGATCATGCTGGTCAGCCTTTCAAGTGTGGCATGAGTATTGGTTAGTTCGATATCGAGTTTGACCGGATAGCCGCCTTTGTACTTGGGATTCCACTGCAGGTCGCGCCAGGTCTCAGGATCAGCTCGCATTCCGCGCTGGACGTGGCTGCAGTCTTTACGGTGGACATGAAGCGTATTGGTGCCTGCGATGTAATGGCCGATGATGACATCGTCCATTGCCGGCGTGCAGCAGGGAGCAAGTTTGCAAGTCTGACCTTTAAGGTCTAAAACGGGTTCCTGAACTTTCTCAGCGACGGTGATTTCTTCATTGCCCTTAAGTGTGTAGGGAGCCGTGAGCTGATGCAGGAGAAGGAGAGAGTCTTTTTGGCCCGCGCCGATCGCGTCCAATACGGCGTTTTTATCTGCAAAACCGTTGGATTTGCAGACGCGGCTCCAGTCTTCGTCTGTGACTTTGGAGTAGGGCAGATGGTGGGTCTTAGAGGAGCGTTCCAGCAGTTTGGCACCGAGTTCGATCTTACCTTCCTCAGAGAGGGAGCGCATGTACTGACGGATTTCTGCTCTGGCTTTACCGGTACGAACGCTGGCAAGCCAAGAAGGATTAGGTGTCGGTTTATCGCCTTTGATGATGTTGATCATCTCACCGTTCCTCAGTTCGCGCGTGAGCGGCGCCGGTTCACCGTTGATCTCGCAGCCGATAGTGCAGTTGCCGAGGTCGGTATGGATCTGATAAGCAAAGTCCACGGCAGTGGAGCCCTTGGGCAGCTGAATAATTCTGCCGCGCGGGGAGAAAACGTAAACGCGATCCGGGAAGATATCGACCTTGATATTTTCCATGAACTCCAGAGAAGTACCGCTCTGTTTCTGAATTTCCAACAGGCCGTTGAGCCAGTCCATCGTATTGCGCTGCAGCTGGTCGGATGTGTTGCGGTCGCGGTAAAGCCAGTGCGCTGTAATACCGTCCTCACAGATGTGGTGCATTTCTTCGGTACGAATCTGGAACTCGACCATGAGGCCGCCTGGGCCGATAACGGTCGTATGCAGACTCTGGTAACCGTTCGCTTTCGGAATCGCCACGAAGTCTTTGAAACGACCCGGAACCGGTTTGTAGAGCTCATGGATGATGCCCAAAGCTCGGTAGCAGTCGTCTCTCGTCGGCACTAAAACACGGAAGCTGTGAACGTCGAGCACTTCGCTGAAACGGATTTTGCGCTCTTTCATCTTTGAGTAGATGCGCCAGAGCGACTTGTTTTTGCCCTGGACGTCCCCGCGGATTTTGCGGGCGGCCAGACGATCTGAAGTCTCGTGATAAATCTGATCCAAAGCGTTTTTCTTACGCATACGAGATTCGGCGACTTTCTTTTCAAGAACTCGGTAGCGAATCGGGTACATGTAAGAGAAGCTCATGTCAGAGAGCTCTCTGTAAACAGAAAAGAGACCGAGGCGGCTCGCAATCGGAGCGTAGATATCCATGGTCTCTTTAGCAATATGGAACTTTTTGTGCGGCTTGACGGCACCTAAGGTGCGCATGTTATGCAGGCGGTCGGCAAGCTTGATTAGGATGACGCGAACATCGCGGGACATTGCAAGCAGCATCTTGTGGAAGCTTTCCGCCTGAGCCTCTTCATTCGAAGAAAATTTGAGCTTGTCCAGCTTTGAGACGCCGTCGACAAGCTCAGCAACTTTCACTCCGAATTTTTCGCTCATTTCGATCTTGGTAATGCCCGTGTCTTCTAAGACATCGTGCATGAGACCGGCCTCAATGGTTTCTGCGTCCATGTGCCAAGAGGCGAGGATTTCAGCAACTGCTATCGGATGAGTAATGTAGGGAGCGCCGGAATTACGGAATTGACCTAAATGCGCCTGGTCTGCATACCGGAATGCTTCACGAATCTTTTGGACATCACTGTTTGAAAGATATTGGCGGCAGCGTTCTGCTAGGAGATTGGCAGATGCAACAGGATTAAGTTTTTCCTGAGCAAAGACGTCTTCTTTGGGTTCCGGCTTAGGCGCCGATTTCATGCCGACGGCTGTCATGAACAAGTCTGCGGCTTTTTGTGCGTAGCTTTTTCCTGCAGGTGCGGTATTCGGGGCCATGGTTGCTCTCCTAGCTAAGGTCTTATTCTTTGTTTTCTTCTGCGCTTCAACAAAAAACAAAAAGGAGTCCGGCTGCGAGCCGAACCCCGACTGTGCAGATAACTTCTATTATCTTATACCGTTGAGCATTTCTAAGCCTGTAACGCCCTCAGCAATTTCACGGAGAGCGGCGACTGTCGCTTTATCTTTACACTCAATTTTTGGGGTATGACCCTGAGAAAGCTGACGAGCGCGGACAGATGCTACGAGAACCATCTGGAAACGGTTCGGGATCTTTTTTAAACAATCTTCAACTGTAATACGTGCCATTGATCTAACCTATCAAATTCAGTTCGGGATTCCGAGCTGAATAAAAATGTCACGACAACGAGCCGCCTGTTTATCAAAACGGAGACGGCTTGCGGTCACGATTGCGCAGAATTCATCCAGCGCATTTTCAAAAACTGAATTAATTATAACGAAGTCAAATTCGCTTGCATGAGCCATTTCGGCGCCGGCGCCCAAAAGACGTCTCGTAATGGTCTGTTCGGAATCTTGTCCGCGCTTATGAAGCCTGTCTTCCAAGGCTTGGATAGAAGGAGGCAGGATAAAAATGCTTACAGCTTCGGGGAAATGTTCTCTCACTTGACGGGCACCCTGCCAGTCAATTTCAAGAAGAACATCACCGCCTTTGGCCATTGTGTCCTCAATCCACTTCTTGGAGGTTCCGTAGTAGTTTCCGTGAACTTCTGCGGATTCTAAGAACTCACCTCTTTCGCGGGCAGCGATGAATTCATCAACTGTTGTGAAGTGGTACTCGCGTCCGTTGACTTCACCCGGACGAGGGGCGCGGGTTGTCGTAGAGATAGAAAGTGCGATGCCCGGAATTTTTGCAAGGAGTGCATTGACCAGCGAAGACTTTCCGGCGCCGCTCGGAGCGGATACCAAAAAGAGCGAGCCTGCATTTCTCGGTTTAAAAGATTGGTTTGTCATTTAGCGACTCTTTTAAAAATAAGTTCTGCAATTAATCCTGCGGCCAAATCTTACCTGTCTCGGTACGCATTTGGCGTAGTGTCTCCTTGAGCGTGAGTGTATCTTTTACGAATGCTCTAATACCTTCGTCTAACTTATAAGAAGCCATCTCGTCCTCGCACATTGCGAATCTCCATTGAGCTTCCGTCAGAGGTTCAGCGCGAATCGGAGTGACCTTAGCAACGTCGAGTTTCTGTTCGAATTTTTCTTCGGCGTTCGAGAGTTCTTCGATCAGTTTAGGAGAAATTGTCAGAAGGTCGCATCCGGCAAGTGCCACGATTTGGCCTTTATTGCGGAAACTTGCGCCCATGATCTGGGTCTTTGCGCCCAAACCTTTGAGACGTTCGAAGATCTTTCTGACAGACTGGACACCGGGATCGTTTTCTCCGGCGTTTGCTTCTTCATTCCAATCGGCGCCGGCTTTTTTCTTGAACCAGTCATAGATTCTGCCGACGAAAGGAGAGATCAGAGTAACACCGGCATTTGCTGCGATTTCTGCCTGAGCAACGGAGAAGATAAGCTTCAGGTTGCAGTGAATGTTTTCTTTTTCCAACACGCGAGCGGCTTGAACGCCTTCCCATGTTGCGGCGATTTTGATCAAAACCCGTTCTCTGTTGATGCCTTTTTCTTCATAAAGTTCGATTAAACGACGTGCTTTGGCGATCGTTTTTTCCACATCAAAGGAGAGGCGGGCATCAACTTCGGTAGAGACACGGCCCTTGACGTGTTTAAGAATCTCAGCACCGAAGTTCACCAGAACGCGGTCTGCAGCGTCTTCTAAGGAGATGGAATTTTCAACAGCTTCCGTTAAAAAAGCCCGGTAAGCGGGATCTTTAGAAGCTTTTAGGATAAGAGACGGATTGGTTGTTGCGTCCTGTGGTTGGATTTTTGCAATAGACGCGATGTCCCCGGTATCAGCCACAATGGTTGTTAGGGATGCTAATTGTTCGAGCTGATTCATATTGTTGCTGCGTTGGTTCAAATTTTCCAATTCTAAATCTTGAGGATGTGATGGTTTGGATATTTTGTCCACAATCGGGAATTGCTCTAGCTTTGTTGAGACACGCCTGTGGGCCTATGAAAACAAAAGTGAAACGTAACTTCTTGGCTCCAACGCACTCGGCTTGTGCCGAGTGCGTCAAAGATCCAAGACAGGTTCGAAAAGCAAAGTTATTAATAGGGGCTCGCAATTAAAACAACCGGTAAGACCACAGCAAGAGGCCCTGGGGCTTGTTTCCTCGGGTT
>OJQL01002127.1_pt1 | contig 12221 bp, 9 predicted proteins | sample 1598731 | NCBI WGS metagenome assembly OJQL01 (sample SAMN03922510, study PRJEB24848) | human gut metagenome | isolation source: stool sample | host: Homo sapiens | place: Germany | collected 2010-02
GCTCTGCTTCCGCCGCTTCGTGTCCATGGAGCGGCTGCACGTCATCGGCCAGAAGCTCTGCGTCAGGCCCCTCGACGGCGAGGCCCTGCTCGCCGCCGCAAAGGAGACCGGCTGCATCGTCACCACCGAGGAGCACAGCATCATGGGCGGCCTCGGCTCCGCGGTAGCGGGCTTCATCGGCGAGCACTGCCCCGTCCCCGTCGTGCGCCACGGCGTAAACGACGAGTTCGGCCGCTCCGGCAAGGCCGAGCAGGTCCTCGAGGCCTACGGCCTCACCCCCGCCGGCATCGCCACCAAGGTCAAAAAGGCCCTTGAGATGAAGGCGTGATCGCTTAAAATCGATAGTTCGTTAAAATTAGAACAATATTGCTATAATTTGCTCCTGTTTTTGTGCATATTTACGTTTTTGTTGGGAAAAATTCATTAACAACATGCATTGCATTTATTGCTTTATCAGGATAAAATACAAGTAAATTAATATTGCACAAGAGATAGAGGTGCGAAATTACGGGCTTTGCCCGTGAATTTCGCACCTTTTTTATTTGGGAGTAGAGGAAAATGAATAAACGGCTTCACTTTTTTGAAACAGAGCCGATAATCGCTGCGGTCAAGACCGAGGAGCAGCTCATGAGGGCTCTCACTTCGGAGTGCAACATCATATTTTTCCTTTTCGGAAATATATGCAACATTCCGAAGCTGGTGGAAAGCGTAAAAGAGCGCGGAAAGCATGCCTTTGTGCACCTCGACCTGATAAACGGTCTTGCCTCGAAGGAGATCGCTGCGGACTACATCCGCAGCTTCACGCGGGCGGACGGGGTGCTGAGCACCAAGCCGCCCATACTGCGGCATGCCAAGGAGATTGGTCTCATAACAGTGCTGCGGGTCTTCGTGCTGGACTCGCTGGCACTGGACAATATAGAGAAGCTTCGTGCGGCCTGCAATCCGGACCTCATCGAGCTGGTACCGGGCCTGATGCCCAAGATAATCAGACAGGTACACTCGCTGCACCGGACCCCTCTCATCGCTGGCGGACTCATACGGGACAAGGAGGATACGATGAGTGCGCTCTCAGCGGGGGCGATCAGCATCTCCACCTCGTGCGAGGAGGCATGGCAGGAGCTCGACGCCGGTGCGCCGGCAAGTGCGAAGCAATTTTTAAAAGGAAGGGATGTGAGAGGGTGAAATACATTATGGCCCTCGACCAGGGCACTACCAGCTCCCGCTGCATAATCTTCGACCGCACGGGCGCTATGCGCTCTGCGGTGCAGAAGGAGTTTCGCCAGCACTACCCCAAGCCGGGCTGGGTGGAACACGACGCGCTGGAGATTTGGGAGACGACGCTTGAGGTCGCCAGGGGGGCCATGGCAGAGTCGGGCCTTTCCGCCGCGGACATTGCGGCGATAGGCATCACGAATCAGAGGGAAACCACCGTGGTCTGGGACAGGTTCACCGGAAAGCCGGTGTGTCCGGCGATCGTCTGGCAGTGCAGGCGCACGGCGCCCATGGCAGATGCGCTCATAGCCGCGGGCTGGTCGGACAAGATCCGCGTCAAGACCGGCCTTGTCCCGGACGCCTACTTCTCCGGGACCAAGCTCCGCTGGATACTGGACAACGTTCCCGGAGCCCGTGCTCGAGCGGAGGCGGGCGAACTGCTCTTCGGCACGATAGACACCTGGCTCATTTGGAACCTCACCGGCGGCATGGCGCATGTGACGGACGTCACCAACGCCTCGCGGACCATGCTCTTCGACATACGGCGCCTGCGCTGGGACCAGGAGCTGCTTGAACTGTTCGGAATACCGGAGCAGATGCTGCCGCGAGTGCAGCCATCAAGCTGTGTGTACGGCGAGTCGGCTCCGGAGCTCTTCGGCGGTAAGATCCCCGTAGCCGGTGCGGCCGGGGACCAGCAGAGCGCCCTGTTCGGGCAGTGCTGCTTCGAGGCCGGGGACGTGAAGAATACTTACGGCACGGGCTGCTTTTTGCTGATGCACACCGGCTCAGAGCCCGTTTTCTCGCAAAACGGCCTGATCACGACAATAGCCGCCTCCGCGCCGGGAAAGATACGCTACGCCCTGGAGGGGAGCGTGTTCACAGCCGGAGCGGCGGTGCAGTGGCTGCGTGACGAGATGAAGCTCATACCGGACGCCGCAGCCTCCGAGGGCTGTGCACAGTCGGTCAGGGACACCGGCGGCGTGTACGTAGTCCCGGCGTTCACGGGACTGGGCGCTCCGTACTGGAATCAATATGCCCGGGGCACGATAACGGGCATAACCCGAGGTTTCACGCGCGATCAGCTCATCCGCGCGACGCTGGAGTCGCTGGCATATCAGACCTTCGACATCTGCCGGGCGATGGAGAGCGACGCGGGGGTAGCGCTCACCCGGCTGCGGGTTGACGGCGGGGCTTCAGCGAACGACTTTCTTATGCAGTTTCAGAGCAACATACTTGGCGCCGAGGTCCTGCGCCCGGCCTGCATAGAGACGACCGCACTTGGCGCGGCGTATCTCGCGGGACTTGCCGTGGGCTACTGGAAGGACACTGCGGACATAAAGCAAAACCGTCAAACAGGCCGCATCTTCCTCCCCGAAATGCCCGAGCGCACCCGCGCAAAACTCCTGAAAGGCTGGAACCGAGCCCTCACCTGGGCGGATATGGAAGATTGATTTTTTAGAAAAAGAATGGGGGAAAATATGAAAAAGCTGACTTTGAAGACGAAAGAAGGCTGCTGGCGATTGTTTTTGTGCTTATACTTGTGTTCAGCTTCACAGCAGGAATCATTTCTACCGCCGGTGGTAGAGTAAGCATGGAAGAACTGAAGTTTGACTCAAGGGGTGGGGTTACAACAGCTGAACTGTATACCCCGCGTGGAGTGAGCTCCGAGGATAAACTACCGGCTATAATGATTCTGCCGGGCGGAGGCTGCACATACCGTGTAACATCCGGAATAGCTCAAGAATTGGCAAGAAGAGGTTTTGTCGTTCTAAACGTCAATATTAATGGTGCTGGCAACAGCGAAAACCCACCTATTGATGATATGGGCCTAGAACCCGGAGTATTTTATTCAACCCGTGGCGCCAAGGACGCGTTAGAATACTTACGAACGCTTAAATATGTGGATCAAACAAGAATTGGACTAGCTGGGCACTCAATGGGAGGCCTGAGGACTGGTGGAGCTGCCTCTGCGGATGCCAGTTACTACACACTAAATGACCTGCTTATTAATAAACTGACTGATGAATTCGGCGTTGAGTTGGATTTTAATGAGATATCTCAAGATGCAGATTCACTCGCTGAAAAGTACCTGAGCGAAGATCAGATGGTGTTCTATGAAAACTTGAAAGTTGAGGAAGAAGAGTATTTCAATGAAAGAGTCAAGGCATGGTTTGCCCTTGGTTCTAACCCCAGTGTAACAGCTAAAACCGTAACTATTGGAGGATATGAAGTAATCAGGGAGCCTCAAATAAATATAGGCTTTACCATATGTATGCAACAAACCTTGGCCCAATAACTACGTTCTTCTGCACACAATGGTCGTTGCTGCTGATGATTCCTGTTACGACAATAATCTCCAGGCTGTTGTTCAACCGAACACATAGCGTATGGCTTGGAGCGTTTACAAACGCTATGCTTATAGCTTGGCTATGGGTCAGTGTAAGTGATACGTCGATATATACCGGCGCAAGTGTCGTGGCTAGGTATCTCGGCTTCTGATGCCAGAGAGGCAAGCAATACTTAAATATTCTTAATACGCAAAAGTGCTTTACTCAAACCTTGCAAAAAATCAAATAATATGGTAACTTTGTGAGTGGTTGAGAGTTACGCCCGGCGGCCATAAACCGTCGGGCGCTTAGCTTTGAAGGGAGACAATTCATGATCCTAGATTGCGCAAAATATTCCGGCCCCTGCACCTGCGGGCGGGAGCACCCGCTCGAGACAAAGATGGTCGTCGTCGAGTACGGCGCCCTCGAGCACTTTGACGACTACATGGCCCAGTGCGGGCTCACCGGGCGCCGCACCGTGCTCTACGACACGAACACCTACCACCTGCCCGGCATGGTCCACGTCCCGGCGGACAAGGAGATAGTCCTCGAGGCTAAGGGCCTGCACTCCGAGAAGAGCCTCATTGAGTCCATCATCCCCCAGCTTGAGGACCCCGACGTCATCATCACCGTCGGCAGCGGCACGCTCATGGACTTTGCGCGCTACAACGCCTTCCACATGGGCATACCCTTCGTCGCCATCCCCACCCTCGCGAGCTCGGACGGCTTCACCGCCAACATCTGCTCCGTCGTCATAGACGGACACAAGCGCTCCATCCCCATGTCCGCGCCCGCGCTGGTCCTGGCCGACCTCAACATCATCGCCGGCGCGCCCATGTTCCTGACCGTCAGCGGCGTGGCCGACATCCTCTCAAAGCACATCTCCCTCGCCGACTGGAAGATCGCCCACCTCGTCTCCGGCGAGTACTACTGCGAGCGCGTGGCCGGTATGGCTCAGCAGGCGCTGGACATGATGGTATCCTGTGCCGAGGCCCTGCTCGACGGCGATCCCCCGGACTTTGAGGCCATGACCATGGCGCAGATGATCTCCGGGCTCTCCATGCAGATGATAGGCAACTCCCGTGCCGCCTCCGGTGCGGAGCATCTCATCGCCCACCTCGTGGAGATGAAGCCCCCGCGCTTCGAGTCCGCCCGCGGCATCCACGGCGAGTGCGTCGGCGTCGGCTCCGTCATCTGCGCCGGGGAATATCACCGCATGATAAAGAAAGTCCCACGGGCCAAACCCTTTGAGCCGCTCTCCGAGGAATGGATACGTGAAAAGTTCGGCCCACTGGCCGACGGCATCATCAAGGAGAACGAAAACGACGTGCTCGCGGCCTTCGCCCCCCAGAACATCGTCGACAACTGGGACGCGATACGGGAGATAGTCTCGAACATACCCACAGCCGAGGAATTCGCAGACGTGTTCCGCGGGCTCGACGGCAAGTACCGGCTCTCGGACATCGGCATCGACGAGGCGCTCGCGCCCGAGGTGCTGGACATCTCCGCGGCCATCAGAAACCGCCTCACCTTTGCGCGGATGCGCAGGGTGCTGGACTTTGAGGAGTGATTTTTCAGCATGAAGATCTGCGTATTCGGCGCGTCCAGCCGGGAGCTCGCCCAGGGCTATTACGACGCGGCATTCGAGCTCGGTGCTGAGCTGGCCCGCCGCGGGCACGAGCTGGTGTTCGGCGGCGGGACGAGCGGGCTCATGGGCGCCGCCGCCCGCGGCGTCACCAGTGTGGGCGGGCGTCTCACCGGCGTGGCCCCCCGCTTTTTCGACGAGCCGGGCATACTCTATGAGGGCTGCACGGAGATGATCTTCACCGAGACGATGTCGGAGCGTAAAAAGACCATGGAGGACATGTCCGACGCCTTTGTCACCCTGCCGGGCGGCATCGGCACCTTTGAGGAGTTCTTCGAGGCCCTGACGCTAAAGCAGCTTGGCCGCCACGCCAAGGCCATGGCCGTGCTCAACACCCTGGGCTATTACGACGCCATGGAGGCCATGCTCGTGAAGGCCGTGGACGAGAAGTTCTTCCCCGCCGACGGCCACGCGCTCTACGCGATCTTCACCGACGCCGCCGCGCTCCTCGACTACATAGAGACCTACAAGGCCGAGCCCGAGGACGTGTGGAAGGAAAAGATCTTCGGCAAATACAACGTGGAAAAGTGAAAAAACTCCCCGCCGTTTCCGGCGGGGAGTTTTTTTGTTCTATTCGTCCTCGGGGACGAGGATCTCCTTGATGTTGAATTCCTCGCCGCAGAGGACGTCCTTTCTGTCCGAGCCGCAGTCCGGACAGCGGCCGCGGTTCGCAACGATGTTGTACACCTTGCCGCAGTCGAGGCAGATGCCGTTGCCCGGCACCGTGTCTATGCGGAGCTTCGTGCCTGCGAGCATCGTGTGCGGCACGGCGGCGTAGTATGCGTCCTCCATGTACTCCGGCACTACCAGCGAAATCTCGCCTATCTCGAGCACGACGGTGTCTATCTTCTCTATCCCGTTATCCTCGGCGAACTCGATGACGCTCTTGATCGCCTGGATAGCCAGCGTCATCTCGTGCATATCACTTCCCCACGGGCCGGCTTATCTTGCGCACGGCGATGTCCTTTATGCGCCTGGCGACGTTCTTGCCGCTCTCTATCAGCAGCTTTTCGTACTTTTCGCCCGAGGCGTCGGTGACGCGCTTGAGCTTGATGGCGTCGAACTTGCACATCGTGGTGCAGATGCCGCAGCCCACGCAGGCGGCCTGGTCGACGACCGTGGCGCCGCAGCCGAGGCAGCGCTCAGTCTCCTTGAGCACCTGCTTTTCAGTGAAGGTGCCGCGCAGGTCGCGGAAGGTCTCCTTCTGCTCCTTGGCCGGGGCGCTCTTGACCTTCTGGCGCGGGGCGTTGTCATAGCCGTATATCCTGGCGCCGGCCTTGTCGAACTCGGCGTAGTCCTTTTTGCGGCGGCCGATGGTCAGGCTCTGGCCCGGCTGGACAAAGCGGTGGATGGAGATGGCGCCCTCCTTGCCGGCCGCGATGGCGTCGATGACGAACTTGGGCCCGGTCATGACGTCACCGCCGACGAAGACGTCGGGCTGGGCGGTCTGGAAGGTGGTGCTGTCCGCGATGGCGACGCCGCCGCGGCCGGTCTCGACCTTGGAGCCCTCGAGCAGGCCGCCCCACTCCACGCTCTGGCCTATGGCGGAGATGACCGTCTCGGCCTTGAGAGTCTCAAACTCGCCCTCGACCGGCACGGGCTTGCGCCTGCCGCTGGCGTCGGGCTCGCCGAGCTGCATGACCTGGAGCTTGAGCGCGTCGGCCCTGCCGTCCTTGCCCTCTATCTGCACGGGCGCGGCGAGGAACTTGAACTTCACGCCCTCGGCCCTGGCCTCGGCGACCTCCTCGGCGTCCGCGGGCATCTCGGCCTCGGTGCGGCGGTAGACCACCGTCACGTGCTTGGCGCCCAGGCGCACTGCGGAGCGCGCGACGTCTATCGCCACGTTGCCGCCGCCGATGACCGCGACGTTCTCGCCGACGGAGGGCTTGCGGCTGGAGTTGGTGCGGCGCAGGAAGTCTATGCCGGCCATGACGCCCTTGAGCTTCTCGCCCGGGACGCCGATGGGCGTGCTCTTCCACGCGCCGATAGCGACGTAGAACGCCTCGTAGCCCTCTTTCCGCAGCTCGTCGAGCGTCACGTCCTTGCCGACCTCGACGCCGGTTTTGAACTCGACGCCCAGGTCCTTGAGTATCTCGATCTCGGCCTTCACGACGTCCTTCTCGAGGCGGAAGGAGGGAATGCCCATGGTGAGCATGCCGCCGAGGTTCTTGAGCTTTTCAAAAACGGTGACGGGGTAGCCCTGGAGCGCGAGGTAATAGGCGCAGGAGAGGCCCGCGGGGCCCGCGCCGATGACGGCGATCTTGTTGGTGTAGGGCTTGCCCGTGGTGTTGAGCATCTTGGGCTTCACGCGGGTGGCGGGGTCGAGCTCGCGCTGGGCGAGGAACTTCTTGACCTCGTCGATGGCGACGGGGGCGTCCACGTCGCCGCGGGTGCAGGCCTCCTCGCAGAAGCGGGGACACACGCGGCCGCAGACCGCCGGGAAGGGGTTCTCGCGCCGGATGAGCTCCAGCGCCTCGTCAAAGCGGCCCTGGGAGGCGAGCTTTATGTAGCCCTGGACGGGGATGTGCGCCGGGCACTTCGTCTTGCAGGGGGCGGTGCCGTCGGAGGCGACGTAGCCGCGGTCGGTGCGGTAGTCGGCGTCGTAGTTCTTCTCGCCGAACCAGAGCAGCTTCTCGTGCGGGGTCTCGTACTTCGGCGGGTGCGAGGGCGAGGCGCAGAGCTTCTGGCCCAGCTTGAGCGCGCCGAGGTTGCAGTTCTCGACGCAGAGGCCGCAGGCGACGCACTTTTCCGTGTCCACCTCGGCGACGTAGTTGGAGCGGATGACGTCCGGGGTCTTGAAGTACTGCGCAATGCGCAGCGAGAAGCAGGAGCAGCCGCAGCAGTTGCAGATGGCGGCGGCGCCGTCCGGCGGGTCGAGGTTCGATATCTCGTGGACAAGGCCGTTTTCCTCGCAGCGCTTGAGTATCTCATAGCACTCCTCGCGGTCTATCTCCCGGCCGTGGCCGCTGCGGATGTGGTACTCGGCGGACTCGTTGAAGAAGATGCAGACGTCCTTCTCAAGGTGGCCGCAGCCCTCGCCCATGATGCGCCTCGTGCGGCGGCATGAGCAGTCCGTGACCGCGATGGAATAGGCGTTGTCCACTATGCGGTGTATCTCCTCATAGGTGCCGCGGCGCGCATCGTTGTGTATGGCCATCTCGACGGGGATGACGCGCATCATGCCCTGTCCGACGGGGACGAAGGGCGCGAGCGGCGCTATCCTCTTGCGGGTGTACTCCTCAAAGCACTCGGCGATGACGGGGTACTTCTCGCACATCTCCTTGTTGCCGACCATCATCTCCATGACGCCCGGCACCCAGATGGGCAGGAAGAACTTATCGCCGCCCTCCTTCTTGGCATAGCGGCAGACGCCGAGGTCGGCCAGCTGATATAGGACCTCGGTCACGCGGTCCAGCGGCTTTTTGACCTTCTTCGCCACCTCCTCCGGCGAGACGAAATGCCTGACGCGCAGGCCCATGGCTATCTCGGCCATCTCGTCCGTCAGCACGGGGTCGAGGATCTTGTACTCGGGGTCGTTCGGCGTCACGCCGGTATAGGTGCCGCTCTCGAGGCTGATTTTCGTCGCGAGCTTCAGGATGACAGGTCTCATCTTGTGGAATTCCCCCTCTTTCTTCGTTTTTCGCTATGTCGAACAACTTACGCAAATTCAACGGCCGTGGTCTCGCCCCACAGCCGCGCCGCGCTCTCGCGCATGGCGGCCCGCTCCCGCTCCCCGGCCTGGGAGAAGAGCTCAATGGAGAGCTTCCGCCCGCGGCGCTTCCACCTTCCGGCGACCTGGCCGTGCAGCAGCACGGCCGGCAGGACTATCCCCGCCAGGTTGAAGATGCCGCGCAGATACCCGGGGCTCAAAAAGAGGCTCTCCTTTTTCTCATAGCCCAGCATGAGCTGGTCAAAACCGGCGAGGAAGATGCACTCCGGCACTCCGCAGCCCAAATGCCTGCCGCTTTCTGTGTAGTAGTAAGTCCTGCCCCCGCACTCGGCCGCCTCGACGGGCAGGGCCGCCAGCCAGCGCCTCACCTCGGCTTGCGTCGTGCCGAAGAAATACGCCGCGTCCTTGATCGTGGCGGGGCCGTAGTTTTCAAAGTAGCGCCTTGCGAGCTCGAGCTTCGCCTCGCCCTCAGGCAGGGGCTCGAACACCGGCGTGAGGCGAAATTCCTTCCTCTCGCTCGCCGCGTAGTGCATGAAGCCGCGCTCGCAGAGCTGGCGCACGCCGCCGCCCCAGGGGTGGAACATGCTCTGCTCCTCTTCCGGCGTCATGCCCTCCGCCCGGCAGGTCTCCTTGAGCTCCTCGCGCGTGCGCGCTCCCTCGCCCAGGGCCTCGAGAACGACGTCCGAAAGGTACCGCTGCCGCTCCGGAGTCAGCGTCCAGTCGGGGCGGGAATTCCACCAGTTCAGGGCGCTCCACTCGTTTTTGCGGTAGTCCTCCGCGCGGATGAAGAGGGGCAGGTCGCTCTCCGCAAAGACGTGGACGGTGCCGCGGAGGGTCCAGTTCTTCACCAGGCCGTCCGCCGCGGCGCCCTCGTCAAAGACGGAGCAGCGTATCCGCAGCGCGTGCAGGGCGTTCGACATGAACTGCGCCTGCACCCCGCAGAGGCTGCGCGCCGCGCTCAGCTTGTCCTCCGGGGCGATGAGGCGCTGACCCGCGAGTCGGCGGAGCCTTATCTCCTCTCTGTCCATCAGTCCGGGGCCCGCTCGCCCCTGCGCCCTGTTGCCTGGCGGCGGGGCCATCCGGCCCGGGCGGAGCGGGGGTTTATCTCGAGGTGCCTGCGCATCGTCTTGCCCCTTTCGATGTTTTGCACAAAATTTTTCGGCTCAAAGGCCTTTTGCTGTCCATTTCTGAACGTATTTTCGTTTACAGTTTAACACACAGCTGCCTTGTAGTCAAACCTCATTTCACTCCCCGACGCGCCTTGGGAAAGGTGCGCAAAACTCCTTTGACATATTTCAAAAACGTGATAAAATCCATGTGATAAGAGCGTATTTTGAAAGGGGAAATCGAAGTTGCTTAGCTTTCTGAGGAGCGAAGGCGTGAGCGAGGACATCGTCTCCGCCATAGAGGCCTTCCGGGCAGAGCACAAGGTCAGTCCCGAGGCGCAGCACCGGCTCACCGAGAAGCCTAGGTTCGAATACTACGGCAAGGAGGTCTGGGAGGCCGCGGCGACGGCGCTGCTCTGCGGCGAGAACCTGCTGCTGGTCGGTCCCAAGGCCACCGGCAAGAACGTTCTGGCAGAGTGCCTGGCCGCCGCCTTCGGCCGCCCGAGCTGGGACATATCCTTCTATATAAACACCGATGCGGCGTCCCTCATCGGCACGGACACCTTCACCGGCGGCGAGGTCAGCTTCCGCCAGGGCCCCATCACCAAGTGCGCCAAGCTCGGCGGCTTCGGCATCCTCGACGAGATCAACATGGCGAAGAACGAGTCCCTCGCCGTGCTGCACGCGACGCTTGACTTCCGCCGCATAATCGACGTGCCGGGCTACGACCGCATAGATATGGACCCCGCCACGCGCTTCATCGCCACGATGAACTACGGCTATGCCGGCACCCGCGAGCTCAACGAGGCGCTGGTCTCCCGCTTTGCGGTCATCGACATGCCGCCCATCAACGCCGAGAATCTCAAAAAGCTGCTCAAGCGCGAGTATCCCACGCTGCGCGACCAGTGGGCGGAGCAGTTCGCGGGCCTCTTCGAGGACATCCGCAAGAAGTGCGACAGCGCCGAGATCTCCACAAAGGCCCTCGACCTGCGCGGACTCATGAGCTCCGTGCAGCTCATGCACCGCGGCCTCGTCGCGGGCGAGGCGCTCAAGCTCGGCGTAGTGAACAAGGCCTTCGACCCCTTCGAGCGCAAGCTGGTGGAGGACGTCATAACGGCGCGCATCCCCTCCTCGCTCGGCCGGGACAAGCTCTTTGACGAGTGATGCAGCTCAGTCAGCGTGAGGCCGAGCGCCAGGAGCGCCGGGCAACCAACCTGATATGGAACTCGGCGAGGGACTACTCCCTCGCCCCGGCAGTCCGCGCCTACGACACGGATGGCTTTGCGGACATCTACATGAACAGCATCATAGGCGCGGTCTACAAGTACTACGACTTCCCCAAGATAAAAGAGGTGCTCGACAGCTTTGCCCGCACTCCCAAGGGGGACGAGTTCGAGGAGCTGGCCTGGGTCGCGCTTGAAAACTGCGCCTTTGAGCGCGCGGCGTCGGAGCGCCCCGCGCTTCGGGAGCTGCGCCTCGCCTACGCCCAGCGCATCGAGGCCGAGGCCCAGCGCAAGGGCGGCGCGCGCGAGCTGGACGAGGCCTACCGCATCAAGCTAGAGCACTACGAGCGCGCGCTGGGCGTGGAGCCCGAGATGCCGGAGCGGGACCGGAAGATATTGAACGCCCTCGAGCTCTCGCCCGAGCTCACGACCGACGAGGTAGTGCAGAGCATCCGCGCGGTGCTGCGTGAGTATTACATGTTCGTCGCGACGACCTCGGCCGGGCGCGGCGGCGGACTGCCCACGCTCATAAACTTCCTCCGCCGCCGTCGTGGCGGCATAGGCGCCGCCGTGCGCAACGAGGATGAGGGCTCTGGCAGCGACAAGCAGGCCAAGCGCGTCAAGGAGCGCCTCGTGGGCGAGCGGAGCGAGACCGAGATGCGCGAGTACGTCGAGGACTGCTTCGGCGTCTCGATGTACGCCCCCGGCGAGCTAAAGCGCATTGAGGAGCGCCTCTGCTCCGGCGCGCACTGGGACAGCATCCTCCACTTCACGCGAGGCGAGATGAAGCCCCTCGACCGCAACAACCGAGAGGCCATAGTCCAGCGCAGCGCGGCGAAGCGGCAGGCCGAGCTCAACCGCAAGTTCTACACCGACGACATCGTCCGCAACCGCCTCACGATAGCGCGGCTCTCCGAGAAGATACGCAACTGCATGCTGGTCCACCTGGACGACGCGAGGATAAAGGCCCGCGCGGGCTCCCTGGCGCCGGAGAAGGTCTGGCGCGCCGTGGTCCTCGGCGACGAGAGCGTGTTCACC
>OJQL01002135.1_pt1 | contig 12174 bp, 7 predicted proteins | sample 1598731 | NCBI WGS metagenome assembly OJQL01 (sample SAMN03922510, study PRJEB24848) | human gut metagenome | isolation source: stool sample | host: Homo sapiens | place: Germany | collected 2010-02
TAGGCAGGGCTTCACAGGTATATATAGGAACATCAGACTACGAGTGGAGCGCAGGAGTGATAGAGGATGGTGATGATACTGTAAAAACTGATGATAAAGAGAGCGTCATAAAGGATACAGCCTGGGGATATATCATAGATTATGGCGAGGGTGTGGATGGCATAGCGTTTTGCAAGTCACTCGATTTCACCCGGAATATGGATATATGGGAGACACTCGATAACTATGATGATTTTATGCCATATGGCAGCAGTTCCTTTATTGTGACGGATCAGGGAGTGACGGAATTTACTGTTTCTTACCCGGTTGATATTGTAAATGAGTCAAAAAACGTAGAACTCTTGTCAATGGACACTATTAAAGAGATCATCAAGGATGACATGACAAAAAACTCAGATCAGTATGATTTTACACAAAATCACACTTACAACAATCTAAAGCTCGGATATATCCGTTTGAAGGATGCATCTGACAAGGATAAATGTACTTATGTTCCGGCATGGTGTCTGTCAAAACAGGACAAGGGCTACGACAGATATCCGGTGTATGTGAATGCGATAGACGGCACGATCATAAGGAGTGATGATCTAATATAAGATACTGTTATTGGCTGCAATAAAGTTTATACATGGAGTTACATTTTTAGATAATAGATCAGGTTCATATTTATTTGGAAAAGATGTGGAAAATATATGATTAATAAAAAGAAAAAATATGTAGGGCGTTTGACACTTGCCACTGCAATTACCTCTATTTTATTTTCAGGATGTGGGGCGGCACAAAAGGAGCTTGCACAGACGGACAGAGCTTCCTACGAGAAAATATCATACCAGACAGTTACGGTACAGAGCGGTTCACTCACACCGCAGACTACCATCAGTCTGAGCGCGCAGGGCTATACCAGGTTTTCCTATGGTGCGACAAACACGGAGCTTACGCTTGAAAAGGTAAATGTGGCAGTGGGTGATCATGTGAAAAAGGGCGATATACTGGTGGCTTTTAAATCCGGGGAGATACAGAAAAAGATTGAGGACTACAGCGGGCAGATCAGTCAGAATAAGCTTCTGGCAGAGCACTACAGGGCTATTATGAAAATCGATGATACTCAGGATTATTCAAGCGATATAGCCCAGCTTGATAAGGATACAGAGGTTGCGCAGCTTTATCTTGATGAGGCTAAGGAAAAACTGTCGAGATATCAGATCACGGCATCAGAGGATGGTACGATCACAGCAATGGACAATTCACTTTTGGCGGGAGTTTTTGAACCGGGCAGCAATCTTATAACAGAAATCAGCGGAAACGGCAATTACGAGGCTGACAGACCGGAAGGTTATGACTTTAATGTAGGTGATATATACACGGCAACAGCATCTGATATAGAGTTTGAACTTAAGGTAAAAGAGGTGGACGATAAAAAGGTTGTTTTTGAACCGGTATCGGACATGTCGGCAGTATCGGATGCACAGATATTTTCCATGGAAGTGACGCGCCCTGCTATAGAAAATGCTGTGTATGTGCAAAAGGACGCAGTACATGAGAAGGATGGCAGGTATTTTGTATACACACTGGATGAGAATGGATACAGACAGGCGGTATGGATAAGTGTCGGAGATCAGGTGGGAGACTACCGGATCATCACAGAAGGACTTAAAAGCGGGGATGAGGTGGTTTTGCAGTGAAGATCAGAAACATTTTATCAATAAAAAAACTGGCAGTACTGGGGATATGTGTATCGTTTGTGGCAGGCGGCTGTGGAAAAATGACAGAAAGCAGTATACCAGAGCTTGAAGAACCTGTAGCGTTAAATGAAGCCTACAGACCTGTGGAATACGGTACGATTGGCTCCATACAGGTGCTGATGGCTACCGCAGTTCCTAGGGATTACTGCAATTACTACAGTGCCAACGTAAACATTTCACAGATATATGTGGAGCCGGGAGATACAGTAAATGTAGGGGATGTGCTTGCTGTCTGTGATGTGGATGAGGCAAAAAAACAGTTGCAGCAATGTAATGATGCGCTGGCGCATGAGAATGAGACATATGAGATATCCGCTCAGATCTCGGATACGCAGATCAAATTATGGGAGAGTCAGGCTGCGGATACGGACGAATTTTCAACAGAACAGATTGAGAAAAAAGAGAGCACAGAAGAGGATTACAATACGCAGATTGCCACAGAACAGGAAAATGAACGGTACGATAAGCAGCTTCACGAATACCGAGTGCAAAAGATCAATGAACAGATGGCTTTATATCAGCAGATTGTTGATGATGGAACGCTTAAGGCAGCCCACAGCGGTCTTGTCACTTACACTAAGAAGCTGACAGATGGAAGGTCTGCTGCGGCATACGAGAATATAGTCATTGTCTCCGATACGGATGACCTTGTGCTGGATATAAAAGATACAGCCATAAATGAGTACAAATACAGCGATTATGACAAGAAATATGTGATAGTCGATGGCGAAAAATATGATGTCACCGAGTCTCAATATACATCAGAGGTTTTGGTACTTTCGAAGATAAACAACCGATATCCGGATGTGTGCGTGGAAAGCAGGGAAAAGCCGTTTCTTACGGCAGGACAGATGTATCCGGTATATTTTGAAAAGACAAAAGCAAATCAGGCACTTGTCGTGGGAAAAGATTCCATCTATAAGGATGGCGATACCAGATATGTCTATGTGAAAAATGATGAGGGCGGCCGCGAGAAACGCATCATAACAACAGGTGAGTCTGATGAAAACTATACACAGGTCACAGAGGGCTTAAAAGAGGGGGAGCTGGTCTACTATAATTCTACAGATCAGGTTCCGACAAAGTATAGCAAATATACTGTAACAAGGTCTGACTTTGATATAGCAAACTACGGTGTGCGCTACAGCAGATCTGACGCAGGGACGATAACCGAAACCTGTGATTATGAAGGGCAGATCGTATCGGTCAATGTGAAGCAGGACGATACGGTAGAAAAGGGGATGCTGCTTTACGTGGTGGATACCGGAGAGGGCAAAGCTGCTATAACAGAGGCGAAAAATGCGATCGACTCGGAGAATGAATCCTATGCGCAGAAGATTGCTGATTACGATAAACAGGTGAGAGATTTATCTGAAGGTGGTAGTAGCGCAGAAGAAAATAACCGGCAGGATGAAAAGCCGGATACAGCATATGATGAGCAGCAGTTGAAACTGAATTTACAATTATTGAATCTGCAGAAAAAACTTGCCTGTGCAGACCACACCTATCAGCTTTCCAGGCTACAGTCAGCATATGACAGCATAAGCGCAGGAAATGACGGCAAAGGAAATATTTCAGTATATGCCAAAAATGACGGAAAAGTTTCAAAGGTGAGTGTCAAGGCAGGAGATAATGTGGAGGAAGGCTCAGATATCCTGCAGATAACCGGAAATTCCACGGACGTACTGCAGGTTCTGGTAAAGGATAGCAATAACTATAACGTATATACGGACAATATAGCAGATGTGGGAGAGCGCGTATCACTTGAGCTGGACGGTACAACAATCTATGGAAACTGTATCGGTTTTGCCGGTTACGGCAGGGAAGCTCAAAAGGGATATATAAATCAGGATGATAAAGGTGTGCATATTACCGGAAACACAGATTCGGGATATGGAAATGCAGCATTTTATATAAAACTTGACAATGGAATACCGGATGATCTGACCAGGGCATCTGCTGTAAAGTTTTCTTATGTTTCTTTTAAAAAGGTGGTAGTGGTGCCGACTTCGATCATACACAAGCAGGTCAATCCTATGGACAAAGATGATATATCATACTATGTGTGGAAAATTGATGGGGACAGCGTGGTAAAGCAGCCGGTAATATTGGGCGATTATACATCAGGCAGCAATACACTTGTGCTTTACGGTATTGATGAGGGCGATGAAATATGTTTGGCTTCGTAATTAATAAATTAAAAAACAGAAAATGGTTAAATTTGTGTCTGCTTATGGGAGTGACTTTGTTTATAGCACTTTTTGTGTGCCACTCTATGTTTGAAAAGGGTGCGGGAAATCAGATACTCGACAGACTTTTTACGGATCATGCCACACAGCAGAATGAGTTTCCTGCACAGATGAGCCGCGAGGGAACATATGCGGTGGCAGATTATCCTGATTCGCAGTCAGTACTTGATAAGCTGTCAGGATACGAAAAGAAGTGGACTGAATATGTGGATATAAACAAGGTTTCCTCACAGCAGCTTATCACACTCCCAGGAGGACGCGCGGATACAGAGTTTGGAGGACCTAACAATTATTTTACAATAGGATATCTGCCGGGACTTTCGGAGTACGCGGATGTTGTAAAATCTCAGACTGACACAGCCACATTCGAATGCAGTATAAGCGAAAAGACAATGGATCACTACGGACTTGTAGCAGGTGAAAAAATCTATTTACAGGTACCTGATGGCAGTGGAAAAAAGGAAATTTCTTTCGTCGTATCACAGATCTGCCGTGAAAAAGATATAAACGATCCATATTGGGCCAAGACGCTTTCGGATATGGGCGATGTGATATTTGTTTCGCAGGATGTTTTTGACGAAATGATGCAGTATTACAGCGAGGACAATATTAGCTACAGTGATTTTCTCATGCTGGATTATACGCAGATCAACACGGAAAATGCCTCACTTTATGACGGGTATATGGAGCAGTTTAAGAATGCTGACAAGCTCTACAATGACAACATCCGTGATACGCTGGAGCGTTTTTTTACACAGCAGAAGACGATAAAGCTGATGCTTTGGGCGTTGGAGCTGCCGTGTCTTGTGCTTTTGATTTTATTTATAAGAATGATATCTGTACAGATACTTTCGCTCGAGCAAAATGACATACTTGTTTTAAGAAGCCGCGGTGCGACAAAATTACAGGTATTTATTTTGTACTTACAGCAGTCGGGAATAATAGCGTTTGCGGGCTGTGTACTCGGAATAGTACTCGGATATATAATGTGCCGGGCTGCCGCATCTACAGACGGATTTTTAAGATTTACGGCAAAGGATATAAGCACTTACAAATTTGTATGGCAGATGCTTGTCTATGCGGTGGCAGCGGCAGTTATCATGGTGCTGTTTATCACAGTTCCGGTGTGGAAAAAATCAAAGGATGCCATATCAGAGCGCAGCAGTAGGGGACGAATATCAAAGAAAAAGCCTCTTTGGGAGAAATGCTTTATAGACGTTATACTTTTGGCTCTGTCAGCATATCTGCTTTACAATTACAACAAGCAGAAGAGTACGCTTGCGATATCTGTTCTTGAGAACAGGAGCATAGATCCTGTCATGATACTGGACAATTCGCTTTTTATATTTGCAGCGGCACTTTTGTGCGTAAGACTTACCGGACTTATTATTCTGCTTGTGGACAGGCTCTTTAAAAAGCATTTTTCTCCGGCAATGTATGCATCATTTTTACAGCTAAAACGAACCAGATACAATCAGGGATTTCTGGCAGTATTTCTTATCATGACAGTGGCTGGCGGTATTTTTGACGCGAATATGGCGCGCACCATGAACAGCAATATGGAGCAGCGTATCGTCTACAATGTGGGCTGTGATGCGATATACAACGAAGATTTCAGACTCAGGATACAGTACAATAAAAATGGCTCTGTAAACTGGATGTATGACGAGCCTGATTTCGGTAAATACGAGTCGCTCAAAAATGAGGGCATCTGTGACGGTGTCACGCGTGTGCTTGAGGACGAGAGGGTAGACATTTCCGCAGGCAGTGGTTCGGTTTCGGATGCATATCTTATGGCGATAAACACAAAAGAATTCGGTGAGACTGCGAAATTGCAGAGTGGACAAAATGATGATATTAATGACGCTCACTGGTTCAATTACCTGAATGAGCTGGCAAAAGAGCCGGACGGAGTCATCATTTCGTCAAATCTGGCAAAAGATCTGGGACTTAAAGTTGGTGACAGCTTAAATTACTCAAGGTATGTACCGGAGGCTGTCGATGAAGATCAGATCTACGCATCCGAGAATGTAAAGGTATGTGCCATAGTAAAAGGTTTTCCGGGCTACGAGCGTTACACCTATGAGACAGATGCAGACAAAAATGTGACCGAGCAGGAGAAATACCTGATCGTTGCAAATTATGCTAGGGTTGTGGAAAAGTTCGGCATGACACCGTACAGTGTGTGGATGAACCTGTCAAAAGGAAAAACGGTGGATGATATTGTGGGATATCTGGGCGGTGAGAACAGTGAAAATTCAGATAGTACAGCAGACAATTTAACAGACACTCAAAGTGAAAAAGTACAGAGTGAAATATACAGGAATATAACATCCGCGCAGCAGCTTATAGACGAGAATAAAAACTCAGCCACAGTGCAGATCACAAACGGTATGTTTACATTAAGTTTTATACTTTCACTGATAGTGTGCTCAGTAGGATTTTTGCTGTATTGGGTTATGACACTAAAACAGAGGGAGTTGCAGTTTGGTATATACCGTGCAATGGGAATGAGAATGAGAGAGGTAAAAGCAATGCTTTTAAACGAGCAGATATTTTTATCATTTCTGCCGCTTCTTGCGGGAGCAGGCATAGGTATAGCTGCAACAGCGATGTTTGTAAGGCTCATATCGATCATATATCTGCCGCAGAAACACAATATCGGAGTAAATGTATATATTTATCAATCTGATATGCTGGAGCTTGCAGGAGTACTTTTCGTGGCTGTAGCCGTATGCTATGTGGTTATCAGCAGATTGCTTAAGAGTATGAAGATAGCACAGGCACTAAGGCTTGGAGAAGATAGTTAGCAGATAAAAATGATTTTGTGGTAGTCGGTAGAAAGTTTTTATAGCATGGTAAATGAGGTCGTGACATATGGAAAATGCGATAATTGCTCAAAATATAAAAAGATATTTCAAGGCGGGAGATGGTACAACAGTCCACGCACTTGACGGAGTATCCATGGAGATAAAAAAAGGAACACTTGCCATCTTAAAAGGGCGTTCCGGCTCCGGAAAGACCACACTTCTTAATATCCTTAGTGCGCTTGATATGCCGACAGAGGGAAGTGTGCAGTTTCTGGATAAAAATCTCGAGCAGATGACCGAGAAAGACCGGGAAATGCTAAGGCGGTATGAGATGGGATTTGTATTCCAGTCTATAGCACTAATTCCCACGATGACGGCATATGAGAATGTGGAATTTGCCCTTAGACTTGCGAAAAATAAACGTCAGATACGGGAGAATTTGACTGATATGGATAATGACATTGGAGATGCAAAAAACGATGTGATAAATGAGAATACGCATGACAGAGTATCAGAGCTGCTGGAGCGTGTCGGACTCTCAAAGCGCATGGATCATATGCCGGAACAACTATCGGGAGGTGAGCAGCAGAGAGTTGCGATAGCGCGCGCTGTGGTTCATCGCCCGAAGGTGGTCTTTGCGGATGAGCCGACAGGAGCACTCGATACCGCTTCTGGATTTGAAGTCATGCGATTGTTCCGTGAGTTGATAGACGATGAGGACATCACAATAGTTATGACCACGCACGATCCGAACCTGATGGAGCTGGGGGATGAAGTGTTTGAGCTTAGTGACGGCATAGTAATTTAAATTAAAAGGGGGGAAAACCAGATGATAAACTGCGATGGACTGGTAAAAATATATGAGACAGACGATAAAAAGGTGATGGCACTGGAGGGGCTTGACCTGACGGTGGAAACAGGGGAGATGCTTGCGGTAATAGGAAAATCCGGCAGCGGAAAATCCACCCTTTTAAATATGATAGGAGGACTGGAAACTCCAACGGCTGGAGTGCTCACTATTGACGGAAAAGACATTTCCACATATTCAGAAGCTGAAATGGTGAGATACCGCAGGGACAAGGTGGGCTTTGTGTGGCAGAAAAGTGCCAAAAATCTGTTCCCATACCTGACTGTGCTGCAGAATGTCGAGGCAGTGATGATGTTTGAAAATTCAGGTAATACCGATAATTTAAAACACGGAGAAATTATAAAAAAACGCAAGGATAATAATAAAAGCTATGCCCTTAAACTGTTAAATGCAGTGGGATTACAGGAGCATAAGGATAAGCTTCCGGCTCAGCTATCGGGAGGAGAGCAGCAGCGCGCAGCGATAGCGGTGGCACTGGCAAATAAGCCGGACATACTGCTTGCGGATGAGCCGACCGGAGCTGTGGATACAAGGACTGCTGATACAATCTATGAGCTGTTTCATAAGCTGAACAAAGAGCTTGGTATAACCATCATCATAGTGACACACGATATGGCACTTGCAGGTCGTGTAGACCGCACAGTGCTTATATCTGACGGAAAGGTAAGTACGGAGAAATTGAAGAAACACCCTGCAATGGAATATACGGTATTGGACAAGGCGCACAGGATAAAACTCACTGATGAGATGCTTGAGGCAGCGGGGATAGAGTCTAATAAGGTCAGGGTTGATGTGCAGGATGGAAGGCTTGTGATATCGCGGATTTAAGACATATTAAACGTTTAGTGTTATAGAGACACAAAATATATCATTTTCGGTTTTAACAGAGATAAAACCACTATTTTTATTTACGCATTCTTTGACATTTTCAAGCCCATATCCGTGGATATCTCCGGCTTTTTTTACCGAAACCGGTGGAATTGGATTGGATATTTCATAAAGCAGCACATGATTTTTCTGGCGCAGCGTACATGAGATGGATGGTTTTTGATGAGCCGGAAAAGCATCGCAGGCTTCTATTGCGTTATCCATAGTGTTTCCAATGATTATGTACAGGTCAACAGGCGAAATGTTAAGGTCAGTATCCAGCCATAGATTAAAGTTTATGGAGATTCCCAGACTGTCTGCTTTATTAGAGCCATAGTTTAGGATACCGTCAACAATGGAATTACCGGTATCAATCATTTGGTCAAGGCTTGAAAACTTTTTCTTTAAGGCAGAGAGCTGGCTTTCGGCTTCAGGTCGTGTTTTCGTAGAAACCAGATTTTCCATTGCCAGCATGTATTTTTTTATATCATGCCAAAGTGCGCGGGATTCGTCCTGACGAGCAATGATATCCTGATAGTAAAGCTCCTGTTTGGCAAGCTGCTCCTGCATACAGAGCTGATTTTTCTGTAATTCATAAGATTTCTTTACTATTTCCGTATATCCACAAACCACTATATTGATAACAAGCATACATATGGTGGTCATCACAAAGGTGGAGTATTTACCATTGTCAATAAAGGTAGTGTACTGGGCAAACAGAATAAATATGCTTGACAGATTGCAGAGCATGAGTGGTATGGCATGCAGTAGAGCCTTTGAATCAAATCGGGCATTGGTAAATAAAATAATTATGACCAGCAAAAACAGATGAATAATCTTGCTTGTGGTATTGTAGATAAGCCGTCCTTCACTTATTCCTAAAAGTTCATTCATTGAAATTCCAAGTCTGGAAAGTACAAACGCACCAATAACATCGGAAAACATCGACGTAACAAAAAATAATATAATAGTATAGGTGATTTGGAATATTTTGCATTTGAAGCGGAAAGTATAGCATAAAAACAAAAATAAGCTGATAATGGCAAGCCGTATAAACATAGGTGTATATAGGGTTGATAGCATTATGACCGCAAAGAGTGATATGCAAAATAGGATAATATATCTGCGGGAAGGGTATACAGGTCTAACCTCTTTATGAAAGCCTGCTAATAAAAAGTCAATAGTAAAATGAATTATTTTTATGATTGTGATTTTGGGCACAAGTTTTGAACCGCCATATTTGCCGGTTTGAAGAAAAATGAGTTTAGACTTGGTTATTGCTCTAAATTACGGATGCATTCCTTGACCTTGCCGTAATAGATACGCAGGAACTTATTAGCCCCAGCAGTCATGTAAACATAGTAAGGCTTTCCTTCTGCACGCTTCTTGACAAGAAATTGATATACCTTATCATCTTCAGGAGCTGTTTGAAGCAGTGTAGACATGATTTGAAACAAAGTCTTTCTTAGACGGTTGGAACCGCATTTAGATGCTTTATTACTCTTTGAATTGTGGGTGCCTGACTGATCCACACCTGGGTCTACTCCGGCAAAAGCAGTCAATGCTTCACGATGTGAGAAATTGGAAATATCACCTATTTCTGCTATAAGCTGGGGACCAAAAGTTTTTCCCACGCCATACATGCCCATTACCGTTGTGTATTCGGGCAGAGTAGAAGCAAGTTCATTCATCTTTGAACGTAGTTCTTCTACATGGGAAGAAGCAAGATTAAGCTGCTGAATGCTTTGCTGAATAAGCAGTTTATAAGACGCTTCTTTTGGAAAGACAGCAATAAGGTCTTTGGATGCAAGAAATAGTTCCGCTGGTTTTGCTGGTTGGAAATTATAGTGATGCTTTTTACAGAATGCTTGATAGCGTTCCGTGAATGTTTTTAATCCAATTTTGCGGACACAATCCACATGCCAGAATGAGTAAGCATAATCCACCCATTTTTCACTGCCATCATCGCGGACAGGGCTGTCAAAGAGTTTATTGACACCAGGATAGGTATTATCCAATAGTGCAATCAGGTTAGCCTTAGCGGCAACCTTTTGCTTCATGAAGAAGCTGAATTGTGAGTTTAAAGTTTTTAATTGAGTACGTGTATTATCCATACTTGAATACTGTCGCAGTTCTATCCAGTTGTCAAGAGTATAGCGTGCAATCTTCTTCGCATCAGCAGGGTCGGATTTGACTTTGCGGATGGAGTTGTTGCCAAAGTTCTTGATCAGATGTGGATTGACAGCACTGACAAACAAACCGGCTTCAGAAAGAGTTTTTACCACTGGTTCATGGTAACGCCCGGTGCATTCCAAAACAACACGGGTTTCACCTTCCAGACTGCCAATGTATTTGGCAAGCTCATCCAGTTCACTTGATGTGTGATTAACATTAAAAGGCTTACGAATAATAACACCTGCTGGTTGCAGGACGGCGACGGTGCTCTTGCCTTTTGATACATCAATACCTACTGCGTTGTACATTCTCGTACCTCCGAAAGTGAATTTGTATGGTGTCCAGCTATTTCTCATTGCTTATTCAATCTCCTGGGGTATCAAACGGACGTGCACAGGGCAGTCCAACCTGCATAAATCGAACGGCTGCAAATGATAGGCTGGCTGACTGGCTTTCATACGGACGTCTATTGAGTCCAAGGAGAATACTGTCAGACCGATACCTCATCATTGTACAGCTTTAGCAATAAGAGGGATAGAACCCAACTGGCTGTTGGGGTATCTAAACCCTACACTTATATATTAGGAGGAGAGGAAATATGAGAAAGTTAAAAGAACGCTTTCACAGGAAACATGGCATATTCCGCTCGGTATTCAGTTTGATACTGGTATTGGCGATGATTATGACTATGATTCCGTCAATCGGAGGAAACTTGGTAAAAGCAGCTTCAACTCCGATGAATGTAACTATTCACTTTATGGAACCAAGTACTTGGGGCTGGACACAGCCAGCGGTACAGTTCTGGGATCACAAAACCATTGAAGTGAGCGATGACGCGAACGGTGGAAAATCAACAGAAATTCCAAACTGGGGAGGAGCAGAAGGTTATTTCTTCAGTAAAGGAACAGCAACAAATACAAATGGCGACAAAGATTATTATCTTACTGTCAAAACAGATGCAAAAGGATTTCAGTTTTTAGATTTTCAGAATACTGGAAATACAAAGAATCCTGCAAATGATGCAAAGTTAACACAGTATACTAGTGATACACCAACTGATGTATATTATATTACCAAGGATGGAAGCAATTTTGCATACTACCTTGACGCAGAAGGAAAAACCCCGGTTCCTGATCTGCCAAAGACTGAGACAACCTTCCTTCTTGTAGGTACACTTCCGGGAACAGGTTGGGATGCAAGTGCAACACCAAACTTTGTAAAATCTGAAACAAATGAGAATGAATACAGCATTTCTCTTAAGAATGTTCCAGCAAAAACATATGAGTATAAAATCCTTGAGGATGCGGCATTAAATGGTTGGACTAAGGCATGGGCACAAGGTGCAGGTGGCGGAAATGTCCAGTTGGAGGTTAAGGCACCAGCAGACATTACCATGAAGTTTGCCAAGACAGATGCTGATAAAAAGACAGATGTAACCATTAGTTATATTAAAACATTGGATG
>OJQL01002157.1_pt1 | contig 12072 bp, 10 predicted proteins | sample 1598731 | NCBI WGS metagenome assembly OJQL01 (sample SAMN03922510, study PRJEB24848) | human gut metagenome | isolation source: stool sample | host: Homo sapiens | place: Germany | collected 2010-02
AGAAGACGGCATACGAGATTCGCCTTAGTCTCGTGGGCTCGGAGATGTGTATAAGCGACAGGGTTGTACATGACGGAGGCGAGGCGCGCGCGCTTGGCTTCGTCCTTGGCGAGGGTCCAGGGGGCGGTCTCGTCTATATACTTGTTGGCGCGGGAGATGACGCGGAATACCTCCTCCAGCGCGCCCTGGGTGCCGAAGTTGTCCATGAGCTTCTCATACTTGCCGCGCAGGGACGAGGCCATGGCGATGAGCTCGTCATCCTCAGGGCCGGCCTCGCGCTCCGTGGGCAGAGTGCCGTCAAAGTACTTGAGCACCATGGCGACGGTGCGGGAGAGCAGGTTGCCGTAGTCGTTGGCGAGGTCGGAGTTGATGCGGGCGATAAGCAGCTCGTTGGAGAAGTTGCCGTCCGAGCCGAGGGGGAACTCGCGCATCAGGAAGTACCTGAGCGCGTCCACGCCGAAGCGCTCGGCGAGGATGTAGGGGTCGACGACGTTGCCCTTGGACTTACTCATCTTGCCGCCGTCCAGCAGCAGCCAGCCGTGGCCGAAGACCTTCTTCGGCAGCGGCGCGCCCACGCTCATGAGCATGGCGGGCCAGATTATGGAGTGGAAGCGGACTATCTCCTTGCCGACCATGTGGACGTCGGCGGGCCAGTACTTGTCAAGGCCGTCGCGCGCGTCGTTCATGTAGCCGAGCGCGGTCATGTAGTTGAAGAGCGCGTCCACCCAGACGTAGACGACGTGGCCCGGGTCAAAGTCCACGGGGATGCCCCACTTGAAGCTGGTGCGGGAGACGCAGAGGTCCTCCAGGCCGGGGTCGATGAAGTTCTTTATCATCTCGTTGACGCGGCTGGCGGGCTCCAGGAAGGTGCCGGAGAGCAGCAGCTCACGGACCTTGTCGGCGTACTTGGAGAGGCGGAAGAAATAGGCCTCCTCCTCGGCGTACTTGACCTCGCGGCCGCAGTCCGGGCACTTGCCGTCCACGAGCTGGCTCTCGGTCCAGAAGCTCTCGCAGGGGGTGCAGTACATGCCGGAATACTTGCCCTTGTATATGTCGCCGTTATCGTACATCTTCTTGAAGATGCGCTGCACGGCCGCGACGTGGTAGTCGTCAGTGGTGCGGATGAAGCGGTCATTGGAGATGTTCATGAGCTTCCAGAGGTCGAGGATGCCTCCCTTGCCCTCCACGATGTTGTCCACGAACTGCTGCGGGGTCACGCCCGCGGCCTTGGCCTTTTCCTCTATCTTCTGGCCGTGCTCATCCGTGCCGGTGAGGAACATAACGTCATAGCCGCACATTCGCTTGTATCGCGCGATGGTGTCCGTCGCGACGGTGCAGTAGGTGTGGCCTATGTGCAGCTTGTCGGACGGGTAGTAGATCGGGGTCGTGATGTAGAATGTGCCTTTCTCGCTCATTTGCGATACCTCCGTTATATTGTCCCATACCGGGGCTTTGCTAAATTAAGCCTTTTCCAGACGTTTATAGTATAACAATCCGGCTCAATCGTCAAGCGCTGAGGGGCAAAAAAAGCTCCTCTCCGCCGTTTTAAGGGCGGAGAGAGGCGTGATTTCGGCGTTTTTATTCCTCGAGCAGGGTGATATCGGCAAGCGGTGAGACGTAATCGGCCCAGGCCGTGGTGTAGACGTCGGGCGCGCGCTTGACGGTGACGGACGTCTCGTCCACTCCCATGGTATAGAGCGCGCCGCCGTCGGACCTCGCCGAGTAGAACTGGTCCGCCTCCTCTCCGGCGTAGACGCCCAGGGGCGTGCCCTGCTCGTCCACGCGCAGGATGTACTCGGCGGTGTGTATCAGGTATTCCTCGTCCTGTGCGATCTCGACGACGTAGACGTCGTACTCCCCGCCGCCGCAGCGCAGGAGCCTCAGCCCGCCCAGCCAGATGCCGGGACTGGAGGGCTTGAAGGGTATGCTCAGCTCCCTCCCGTCGGGCAGGGTGATGTCGAGGGCCATGGAGTCGGAGACCACGGTCCCTGAGCCGGTCATGCGCGAGGACCACGTCGTGCCGTCGGCGATCATATATTCTTCGGTCGATCTCACGCTTGCCTCGGGGTCCGCGAGGTCGAAACTCCAGAATCTGCCCCCGGCCTCGACGCGCAGTTTCCCGTTCTCCGCCGTTATAGAGACCACGGCTTCGCTGCTCAGTTGTTCCATAAAGGGCAGGCTCTCTGCCGTGCCGTCCGCGTACACGGCGGCAAAGGCGGGCATCCTCGTGTCCTGCTCGACGCCGAATATGTACACGTTCCCGTCCTCGACAGCCATGCGTATAGCGTAGAGGCCCGTGACGTCGAGCGATATCTGCCGCTCCAGCTCGCCGTCGGCGTAGACATACGCGCTGTTGTCCGCGGTGTTGAGGATATAGACATTTTCCCCGTCCACGTCAAAGCCGTCAGGGCCGAGGAGTTCCCCGCCCTCGTCGATATAGGCCGGCATGAGCTCGCCTCCCGTCATCTCGCTTTCCTCGACCCACTCGATGGGCGCGCTGAGCACGGTCTGCGTCTCCGTGCCGGTCCCCGGCGGCCAGGGGGCTGCGGAGGGCTCCGCCTCCGGTGTCTCAATGGGAGAAAGCGTGGGAGTGGGCGCGGGAGTGTCCGACGGCACGGCCTCGGGAGCGGCGCAGGCCGCAAGCAGCATCAGGGCGGCGAGTGCCGGGATAATCTGTTTCCTCATGTCGTCTCCTCCTTTTTTGAAGCTTTCTCTTTTAAGACGCACAGTTCGGCGGCAAGTTTCACTATAATCACATGGTAAGCCGCTCCATTTACCGCGTCAAGTTTTTCCTCCGGCGTATTACACATAACGCGGGGTGTATATTGAAAATTGTCAAAAGCGTGTTATAATAATAAAACTGCAAAATAACCTTATATATTATTTCTCGGGAGGAATACAAATATATGTCCAAGAAGCAATTCAAGGCCGAGAGCAAACGCCTGCTCGACCTCATGATCAATTCCATTTACACGCACAAGGAGATCTTCCTGCGCGAGATCATTTCCAACGCCAGCGACGCTATCGACAAGCTCTGTTACGTCGCGCTGACGGACGACAAGGTCGGCATGAACCGCAGCGATTTTGCCATCACGGTGTCGGTCGACAAGGAGAACCGCACGCTGACGGTCTCGGATAACGGCATCGGCATGAGCCGCGAAGAGCTTGAAAACAACCTCGGCGTCATCGCGTCGTCTGGCTCCTACAAGTTCCGCCAGGAGACCGAGGAAAAGGACAAGAAGGACGCCGATATCGACATCATCGGCCAGTTCGGCGTGGGCTTCTACTCCGCGTTCATGGTCGCGGACAGCATCACCGTCCGCACGAAGAAATACGGCGAGGAGCAGGCCTATGAGTGGCAGTCCTCCGGCGCGGACGGCTATACGATCACTGAATGCGACAAGGAGGCCGTCGGCACCGACGTCATCATGCACATCAAGCCCGACACGGACGAGGAGAAGTACAGCGAGTACTTGGAATCCTACCGCCTGCACGCGCTCGTGAAGAAGTACTCCGACTACATCCGCTACCCCATCCGCATGCTGCTGCCCGAGCAGAAGGTCAAAGAGGGCAGCGACCCGGAGAAGCCCGAGTACGAGACCGTCGAGGAGATGAAGACCGTCAACTCCATGGTGCCGCTCTGGCAGCGCAAGAAGAGCGACGTCACGGACGAAGAGTACAACAAGTTCTACTCCGAGCTGACGCACGAATTCGACAAGCCACAGCGCACGATCACCGTCTCGGCCGAGGGCAGTGTGACCTATAAGGCGCTGCTGTTCGTGCCGTCTTCGCGCCCGTTCAACTTCTACACCGAAGGCTATGAAAAGGGATTGCAGCTCTACTCTGCGGGCGTTCTCATCATGGACAAGTGCGACTCGCTGCTGCCCGACTATCTGCGCTTTGTGCGCGGCGTGGTCGACTCGCCGGACCTGAGCCTGAACATCTCCCGCGAGCTGCTGCAGCACGACCGCCAGCTCAAGGTCATCGGCCAGAACCTCGAAAAGAAGGTCCGCGCCGACCTTGAAAAGTTCCTCAAGGATGACCGCGAGGGCTACGAGAAATTCTACGAAAACTTCGGCCGTCAGATCGGTTACGGCATCGTGAGCGACGGCGGCGAGAGCCGCAAGGATTCGCTCAAGGACCTGATGATGTTCTATTCCTCCACGCAGAAAAAGCTCACGACGCTCAAAGAGTACGTCGAGCGCATGAAGGAAGGCCAGAAGTGCATCTACTACGCCGCGGGCGAGAGCATCGCCGCCGTGGACAAGCTGCCGCAGACCGAGCTTTTGAAGGACAAGGACTACGAGGTCCTGTACCTGACCGGCGAGACGGACGAGTTCGTTTTGCAGGCGCTGATGAACTACGACGAAAAGCCGTTCCGCTCCATCGTGGACGGCGACCTCGAGCTCGGTGACGAGGAAGAGCACAAGGACGACAGCGAGAGCGCCGAGCTCATGCAGTTCGTCAAGGAGACGCTCGGCGACAAGATCAAGGAGGCTAAGGTCTCGCACCGCCTGAAGACCCATCCCGTCTGCCTGACGGCGGGCGAGGGCTTCAGCTTCGAGATGGAGAAGTACTTCAAGAACTTCCAGATGCCCGAGCCCATCAAGGCCGAGCGCATCCTCGAGCTGAATGTCGATCATCCGGCGGTCAAGGCGATGGCCGCCGCGCTGGCAACGGACCGCGACAAGGCGGCGCTGTATGCCAAGATCCTCTACGATCAGGCAAACCTCATCGCGGGGCTGCCGCTCGAAGATCCCAGCGCGTACACCGACATGGTCGCGCAGCTGATGCAGTAAGTCAATATTGCTCCAAAAGGGCGCGGAGAATTCTCCGCGCCCTTTTTCACGTTTTTCATTCCTGCCGCCTATACTGGCATACAGGCGCTTTTCCGCCTGACAAACCGTAAAGGCGATGAACGGATATGCTTCGACCACTGATGCTGGCTCTGCTCGGCACGTCTTTCACGTTTCTGATGACGGCGCTGGGCGCCGCGACGGTGTTCTTTTTTGCGCGCAAGGTGTGCGAACGCGCGCAGGGCGCGCTGCTGGGCTTTGCCGCGGGCGTGATGATGGCGGCGAGCGTGTGGAGCCTCATCCTGCCTGCCATCGAACAGACGGAGGCAGAGGGCCGCCTGCCGCCGTTTCTGCCCGCCGCGGTGGGCATCGTGCTCGGCGCGCTGACGCTCTTCCTGCTCGACGAGCTCGTGCGGCGGCGCGGCGGGGGAGAGGTGCACAGCGATTTTTTGCTCCTCTCGGCCATCACGCTGCACAACATCCCCGAGGGCATGGCCGTCGGCCTCGCGTTTGCGCTCGCGGCGGACGGGGAGAGCCTTGCCGGCGCGTTCGCGCTGGCGCTTGGCATCGGCGTGCAGAACTTTCCCGAGGGCGCGGCGGTGGCGCTGCCGGTGTACCAATCGGGCAAGTCGAAACGGCGCGCTTTCTGGACCGGCGTGCTCTCCGGCGCGGTGGAGCCGCTGTTCGGCGCGCTCGTCGTGCTCGCGGCGGCGGGAATCCACGCGCTGATGCCGTGGCTTCTGAGCTTTGCAGCGGGGGCGATGCTCTACGTCGTGGCGGAGGAGCTGCTGCCGCGCGCGGGCGGACGGCGGGGGACGTGCGGCTTCCTCGTGGGCTTCCTTCTGATGATGATACTGGACGTCGCGCTGGGGTAAGCGCGAAAAATCCGGCATAGAATGGTGCGAGGTGATCGACCATGCACATTCATGTTGTAAAGCGCGGCGACACGCTTTCTTCCATCGCCGCGATGCACGACGCCCTGCCCGCGTTCGTCGCGGCGGACAACGGCCTTACGCTGAGTACGCCGCTTGTGATCGGCCAGGCGCTCGTCGTGCGGACACCGAAGACACTGCACACCGTGCGCGTGGGGGAGACGCTTTCGTCCATCGCGCGGGACTATGATTTGAGCGTCAGGACGCTCCTGCGGCGGAACTTTTTCCTCCACGGACGCGAGCTTCTGCGCGAGGGCGACGTGCTTGCCATCGACTACGCAGACGAAGCGCCGCTCGGTACGCTCGGCGTGAACGCCTACGCCTACCCCTACATCGGCGGCGAGCTGCTCGACTCGGTCCTGCCGTACCTGACGTATCTGACGCCGTTCACCTACGGCATCACGCCCGCGGGAGTCCTTGCGCCGCTCGACGACGCGCGCCTGCTCGAACGTGCGGCGCGCTATGGCGCAAAATCGCTCATGCACCTCTCGACGCTGACGCCGGAGGGGAATTTTTCGAGCGAAAACGCCGCGGCGCTCCTGCAAAACGACCGCGCGCAGAGCGCGCTCCTTGCCGAGATTTTGCAGACGATGGCGAAAAAGGGATACTACGGCCTCGACGTCGACTTCGAGTACGTCCCGCCGGAGCTGCGTGAGGACTACGCCGCGTTCGTCTGCCGTCTGCGCGAGGCGCTGAACGCCGAGGGAAAGCCCGTTGTCGCCGCGCTCGCGCCGAAGACGAGCGCGCAGCAGCGCGGACTGCTCTACGAGGCGCACGACTACGCGCTGCTATCAAAAGCCGCGAACGCCGTGTTCCTGATGACCTACGAATGGGGCTACACCTACAGCGAGCCGCAGGCCATCGCGCCGCTGCCGCAGGTGCGCGCGGTGCTCGATTACGCGCTCTCGGTCACGGCGGGGGAGAACATCTTCCTCGGCGCGCCGCTGTACGCCTACGACTGGCCGCTGCCCTACGAAAAAGGCCGGACGCGGGCCGAGACGTTCTCGTCGCAAGCGGCCGTCGCGCGGGCGCGGCTGGTGGGGGCGGAAATTGAGTTTGACGAAACCGCGCGCTCGCCCTGCTACCACTACTTCGACAAAATGCGGCGCGAACACGTCGTCTGGTTCGAGGACGCGCGCTCGCTGCGCGCGAAGATCGCCCTTGCGGCGGAAAAGGGCTTGCAGGGCATCGGCTTCTGGCAGGCGGGGCGGGAGCTCGCGCAGGCGTGGCCGCTGCTCGACGCGCTGCTGACGCTCGAAACCCTCTAAAAAATGCAAAAAACCGCCCAACGGGCGGCAAAGATTGACAAAATGCGGCAAAAACCGTAAAATAAAGGTAGGCGCTGTTGTAAACGGCGGTTAGCCACTCCCTTGCGAAAGGGGGTGATGCGGATGGGAAGAGGAAATGCTCTGCGTTTTCTTCTGTGTCTCGTCATTGTCCTCATGGTAATGACCTACATAGCCCCAAAAGCGTGTTAACCGCCCGGCGGCCACCGAGCGGTTAACATAGTATTGTTTTAACCAGCTTTGAGGGCTAACCGTCATGACAACAGCGCCCTTTTCTATCTCCATTATACCCCGCTTTCATGCGTTGTCAAGGCGGAAAATTTTTCCTCCGCTGCACCGGTTCGTCCCAAAAACCGCTTTACAGCTTTATAGCTGTAAACGGTCCGCGCAAATGCGTGGGCTGCACAAAATGAGGAGGAAAAACATGTACAACAACACCTATGAACGACCCAGAACCCAGATCGAAAAATGCGAGCACTTGGCGCGGATGAAATTCGAAAACCCGATCGAAAAGGCGCAGCGCGAGCGCGACGAGCGCGTCTACCGCTTTTCGAGCATCGACGAGGCCATCGGCGTGCTGAGCATCGTGCGCCGCGCGTGGTGAAAGGGGAGGACGCGATGGGAAAAACAGCCAATTACGGCCTGCCCAAGTGGGAAAAGTCGGACTTTATCCAAATGTCCGACTTCAACGACCTGACGCACAAGCTGGACGCGGCGCTGAAAGCCAATGCGGACGCGGCGGCGGGCAAGGCGGAAGCGGAGACCGTGACCGCCATTGCGCAGACGATTGCCAACAGCAAGATTTGCCGCGCGAAGTTCGGCACATACACCGGCACCGGTCTATCGGGCCAAAATCACCCGAACAGCGTCGAATGCGGCTTTTGCCCCGCGGTGCTGGTGCTGTTCCGCGCGGACGGCGGCCAGAAAACGACGGTCATACGCGGCGTGACCGCCTGCTCGTCCGGCATCGGCTCCATGAACAATTACTATACATGGGGTGACAGCGGCGTGAGCCGGGTATCGCAGACGTTAGACAGCGACTCTGGCGGATATATGGCATCCTCGCAGTTCAACAGCAGCGGGAAAGAATATTGCTATCTTGTCCTCGGTTATGACGCGGACTGGATAAAGCAAAAAACAGCCCCGAGCCTTTCGGCTCGGGGCTGAAACTATTTTTGGGGTAGTTTTTTCGTTCAATTACTGAACGTTGTTGACGTAGCCAGTGTAAACATTGGCGCCATCAGCAAAGGTGAAGTCATCAGCATTGCTGCCGGTGAGCTCAACAGTAGCAACGAACTTGCAGCTGTTACCAGCGATGAAGGGGGCGTTGGTATCAACGACCTTAACATTGTACTCGGTACCAGCCTCGTTCAGCTTATACCACTCGATGTTGACAGTCTTAACGGTAGCAGTGCTGCCCGAGGTGAGACCATCAGTGTACGTAACATCCCAGTTGGAGATGGTGATATCCTTGAAGGACTGGGAAGAGGCAGCGGTAACAGTGCCGTTGGGCTTAACAGCGCTGATCTCACGCAGTTCATCAGCGGTGGTAGCTCTGTCAACAATGTTGGCATGGAGGATAGAGCCGCTGTACTCGCCGGAACCGGAGATGTAAGCGAGGTAGATCACCTTATCACCGAGGTTGGTGAACTCGCTGTTGATCTTGGAGGCGAAGTCTGCGTTGCTGACAACGGAGTACTTGGCGTCGTTGTGCGTGTAGACATTGCCCTCAAAGGTATCGGAAGAGGAACCCTGAATGGTGAGGACCTTAACGTCGTTGCGGTTCATATAGGCGGCAGCGAGCGGGTAGGTGACACCGTTGACAGACGCAGCGCGAATCGGGTCGGTGGAAGTGTACACCCAAGCGCTCGTGTAATCCTTGTCGAGGTAGCCGTTGCTCAGAGCGACACTGTAAATGGTGTTGGCATTGCCGCGACCGGTGGCCGTGTCGATGATGGTGTTCACGTTGCTGTTGTTCCAGCCGACAGCATAGATGACGGTCTTCTCACCGTCGAGGTAGCCGGGGGTGGTCCAAACGCCGGTCTCGTTGTTGAAGGAAGCCTGCTCGCCAGCATAGAAGAACACGCTGGTGACCTTGGACTCGGTGGGATCAGCCTTGATGAAGACATACTTGGCGAAGTCGTCGCTCATGACGTAGTCGACCTCATCATTCTGATAACGGTCGATCTTGTCGAAGCCGGTAACAGACTTGAAGGTATACGGGCTGGCAGTGGTGTCATCACCGGAGCGGATCAGGTACACAGTGTTGGAGTTGGCAACAAGGCCGCTGGTGATCTGGGTGTCCTTGTAAATAGCCAGGTTCTCGCTGTGGAGATTCTTGTAAGCGGCGGCAGTGCCGGCACCACTGACCTCAACAGCCTTGACAGTGCCGTCAGTCTGAGTGCTGAACTGGAACATATCGTCGTTCAGGATCTGAGCGCCGGTCTTGTCGGCACGGGCGTTCTGATCGATATAGTCGTCGATGTAGAAGTAGCTCGTGGGCGCGGTGCTGTAGGTATCGCCGGACATGACCTTAAGGGCAGCGGTGTTGTGGGACAGTTTGCCGCCCTTAGCGGTATACGTAGTGTTGCGGTTCTCGGCGGCAGCACCATTGTAGATGAGGGTGCTGATGTCGAGAACGGCGGTGGTGCCGTCCACATAGGTGACGTTGGCCTTTGCCACGCCGGAACCGTCAGCAGTGTTGCCGACCCACCAGATGGAGTTGATCACGCCGTAGCTGGTAGCAGCAGCGATCTCAACGTTACCGATCAGGTTGCCATACTGGTCGAGGAACCAGGTGTGGTTCTCGGTGGAGTTGCCAGCCTCGTCGAGGATGAACTTGACAGCATCATCATAGACAGTGCCAGGTGCCAGCAACATTGTGCTGCTCGTTGTTCCAGTAGATGATGGTCTGAGCGCCGTCAACAGAAGTGGCCTTGGAAACGATCTCGCCGTACTTGTCAGCACCGGTCTTGATGAGGCCGCTCTCGGTAGCGCTGTTAACAGCGTTGGTGAAGGCGTTCAGGAGAACGTAATCGCCGACAGCATACGGATACGCATCCTCGCCGTTGGTGAGGGTTAGCGGGGTAGCAGCGGTGGAGTTCTTGGTGGCATAGACATCGAGCTTGATGGTAGCCTCGGTGCGCAGGTGGCCCTGAGCGTCATAAGCGGCAGGAGCAACATAGGTGACCTTGGCGAGGAAGGTGTCGATCATGACGATAACGTCATCATCTTCTTGCGGCCGAACACCCGCCGTCTCTCCCGCTTTCCCGTGATTGCTGCCAAAATTTGCAAATCCTCAAATTGTTGCAGAAACAATAGAAAATAACCAAAATGCAGCAGAATAAAGGAAAAATCGGTCGATTCAGCGGATATCGCATCCCCTTAGCGACGCGGAAAAAGCCCGCCGCGCAATGGCTCGCGGGCGCGGCGGGTAGCGGTTTGGTAGCGATTTGCCGGAAACGGGGGTTTGGCGGGGCGAAAAAAGCCTGATTTTGCAATGGTTTGCGGGCGCGAAGGGCCTGGTAGCGGTTTGGTAGCGGTCCGCAGCTACCACGATTTTTAGCACTCTCGGCGCAAGAGTGCTAAAGTTAAAAGTTTGTTCATCAAAAGATGTATTTTTGTTCACAGGGCGTGCCTATACTCATAATTGTTCCGAGGGGAACGAAAGAAACGTAAACCACGCGGGCTGCAAGAGCGGCTCGCCAGAATAGATTTGGAGGCTTTGTATTATGTTTGAACTGAGACCTTTTGAACGCAGAAACAACCACATTGCGGCTTATGATCCCTGGGATCAGATGGAGCGCGCATTCTTCGGTGACGGCTCGTGGGGCCGCGGGCTGAGCGAGTTTAAGACCGACATTCAGGACAAGGGCGACAGTTACCTGCTGGAAGCTGATTTGCCGGGCTTCAAGAAAGAGGACATCCACGTCGATGTGGACGGCGACACGATGACCATTCGCGCCGAGCGCCACAGCGAGCACGAGGATCAGGACAAGAAGGGCAATTACGTCCGCTGCGAGCGCAGCTACGGCAGCTACCAGCGCGCGTTCGACATCAGCGGCGTCGAGGTCGCGAATATCTCCGCGCAGTACAATGACGGCGTGCTCAAGCTGAACATGCCGAAGAAGAGCGCGGTGGTGAACGCGAAGCAGATCGAGATTCAGTAAAGCACTTCAAAAAAGGCGGCGAAAGCCGCCTTTTTGATTTTGGATTGCACGCCGCGGCAGCGCACGCGCCGTAGGCGCGCACGTTTGCGGCGTGAGAGGTGTTTTTTTGTCACGCACACGCCCCAGGGCGGCTTCTCTTGCCGCTTTGCGGCAATTCACCTTCTGTCGCGACAAAAAACGATCAAGATCATTGCGCGCCTGCGGGCGCGAAATTTTTTGGGGTTGTACGGGGTTGTGCAAAAAATATCGGCGAAAGTCCGCTCAGGTGAGCGGGCTTTCCTTTTTTTCGGCGGGCCGCGGCTGGAAAAGGGAAATTTCGCTCCCCGCGCGGCGGCGCGGACTACTGTTACTTGCCGCCTGACCGCTGCGTGGGTCATCAGAACACAAAAAGCGGCTTAGGCCGCTTTTTTCATATTTGTGCTTATATATAATATGTATGTGGTGGCGGATAATGGGTTTTTCTGTGGTTTTATGTCAAGCTGTAACAGAAGCGGCGGTTTGTTACAAGTGTGTTACAGATGGGGCGAAAGCGTTGACTTGAAATTTTGCTTGTGGTAAGGTGACAGTGCAGAAAGGGTGGGGAACGGTGCGTTCCCGACTTAGTTACGGGATCGGCATGCCACGGTAAGTAAGCCGAGAAACGCCGAAACTTGCTCCTTTCTGACAAACGAACCATCTTTAAGGGGATGCGATAGCAACTAAAATCGCGCGTTTTCCTGCAAAACGGTCAAAAATGCAAGAAAATCGAAATGTTTTGCAACTTTTTCGGTCAACCTTCATTTTCGCCCGCGAACAGCAAAATGCCCGCTTTTCGCTGCCGGAGCGCTCCAAGGGGATGGAAATTTATGAAAGGAGAGTAACATCTATGAAAAAGTTACTCGCAATGGTG
>OJQL01002160.1_pt1 | contig 12058 bp, 9 predicted proteins | sample 1598731 | NCBI WGS metagenome assembly OJQL01 (sample SAMN03922510, study PRJEB24848) | human gut metagenome | isolation source: stool sample | host: Homo sapiens | place: Germany | collected 2010-02
GCCAAGATTCTTTATTCACAATAGAAGAAGTACCACCAAATTTGACGAAGAACCAGAAAAAGAGGAGAAATCTATGAAGAAATATAGGATAAATGAGGAAAAGACTAAGAAGTCATGTGAATTATGCTGACTTATTGATTAATTAAAGAATTACCCTGATGCAAATTGATAATTAATCAACTTTAATCAGAATCATACAATCTCTTTGGCAAGTTGGGTAGTTGCCACGTTAGCCGTGTATATCACCCGGGGATGAAATAATTTCTTTTTGTTTTTGTCTTCCAGAACCGACTGGAAGGGTTTGTACAATACTGGCATAATTGTAATAGTTTTTTGTGTTGATAAATTAGTTTAGTTTTGTCCTCAAGCTTAATAACACTGCAAATATATGGACTTTATCCAAACCGACCCAATCATTTTTTCAAAGTGCGTTCATAAATTAATTAATCATTCCAGAAGGTATTGTAGCCCATTATTCGATAGTTACAGGTCGCAAGTTCTTCCTGCATCAAAGCTTTCCTTTTTCAAAATTCTCTCCTCCTTCATCCCCTCCTTGAGGAGGGTTAGGGAGGTGGTTTATTTTGTTTTTGTTTGTTTTACTTTGTTTTGTGTACTCAATGTTACAATTTTGAGCTGTATTGTTACAGAATCGGCATTTCATGCAACAGCATACGCAGTTTTGTTAACAGTATTTCGTTTTTTGACTACCGAATCCAAAGTGCATCAACTTCCGTGTTCTTGTTATGAAAAATATGGAAACATCGCCGGCAAGTTGGATGTATAGATGTTGGAAACAGCCTATATAGTTGCTGAAGATTGGATATATAGATGCTGGGAATAGCCCATATAGTTGCTGAAAATAAGGCATATAGTTGCTGGAAGTAGGACATATAGATGCTGGAAACAGCCTATATAACTGCTACAAATCGGGCAATAACTTCTCATGGCTATCCGGCAAGTTTTTCTCGCATCCGGCTAGCATTTGAGAACGCACAGTAATGTAAACTTTCACTACAAAAAACATTAAATCACATTGATTTCTTTTTACCTGTTTTTTTATTTCGAACGCTTCTATTTCATTCCGCGGCCATTTCGTAATGAAATAATCTGTGTTAATCCGTGTAATCTGTGGTGAAAAATCAATATCTTTGCACATTGCAAAACTGAGAGCAACAAAATTTGCAAAGCTGAAAACAATAAAATCACACTATACAATGGAAAAGAAATTCAAAAGAACCACCGTCACATCGGCACTGCCGTATGCGAACGGACCTGTCCACATCGGTCATCTGGCCGGTGTATACGTACCGGCAGATATCTATGTGCGTTATCTGCGTCTGAAGAAAGAAGATGTATTATTCATCGGCGGTTCCGACGAACACGGAGTGCCCATTACTATCCGTGCGAAAAAAGAGGGAATCACTCCGCAGGATGTAGTAGACCGCTACCATACGCTGATAAAGGAATCATTCAAGGAGTTCGGCATCTCATTCGACGTATATAGCCGCACCACTTCACCGACACATCACCAACTGGCTTCGGATTTCTTCAAGACATTATATGACAAGGGAGAATTTATCGAAAAGACTTCCGAGCAATATTACGACGAAGAAGCAAAAACATTCCTTGCCGACCGTTATATCACCGGCGAATGTCCGCACTGCCACTCTGAAGGTGCCTATGGCGACCAATGCGAGAAATGCGGAACTTCGCTCTCGCCGACAGACCTTATCAACCCGAAAAGCGCTATCAGCGGCAGCAAACCGGTGATGAAAGAAACCAAGCACTGGTATCTCCCTCTCGACAAACACGAAGGCTGGCTGCGCAAATGGATTCTCGAAGACCACAAGGAATGGCGCCCGAACGTGTACGGCCAATGCAAGAGCTGGCTCGACATGGGACTGCAACCGCGTGCCGTAAGCCGTGACCTCGACTGGGGTATCCCCGTTCCCGTAGAAGGAGCGGAAGGAAAGGTGCTTTACGTATGGTTCGACGCCCCCATCGGATACATCTCCAACACCAAAGAACTTCTTCCCGATAGCTGGGAAACATGGTGGAAAGATCCCGAAACCCGCTTGATACACTTTATCGGAAAAGACAATATCGTGTTCCATTGCATCGTGTTCCCCGCTATGCTGAAAGCGGAAGGCAGCTATATCCTGCCGGACAATGTACCGAGCAACGAATTCCTGAACCTGGAAGGAGACAAAATCTCCACCTCACGCAACTGGGCAGTATGGCTGCACGAATACCTGGTCGATTTCCCAGGCAAGCAAGACGTACTCCGCTACGTACTGACCGCCAACGCACCGGAAACAAAAGACAACGACTTCACCTGGAAAGACTTCCAGGCTCGCAACAATAACGAACTGGTGGCCGTATACGGCAATTTCGTGAACCGCGCAATGGTATTGACCCAGAAATACTTCGACGGAAAAGTTCCCGCACAGGGCGAGTTGACCGACTATGACAAAGAAACACTGAAAGAATTTGCCGACGTAAAAGCGGAAGTGGAAAAGCTGCTTGACGTATTCAAATTCCGTGACGCACAGAAAGAAGCGATGAATCTGGCACGCATCGGTAATAAATACCTCGCCGACACCGAACCGTGGAAACTGGCAAAAACAGACATGGAACGTGTAGGGACTATCCTGAACATCTCCTTGCAACTGGTTGCCAATCTTGCCATTGCCTTCGACCCGTTCCTGCCGTTCAGCTCGGAGAGACTCCGCAAGATGCTGAACATGGATACCTTCGATTGGTCCGAACTGGGAAGAGACAACCTGCTTCCGGTAGGCCACCAGTTGAACAAACCGGAACTGTTGTTCGAGAAAATCGAAGACGCCACCATCGAAGCGCAGGTACAAAAGCTGCTCGATACGAAGAAAGCGAACGAAGAAGCCAATTACAAAGCCAACCCGATTCGCCCGAACATCGAATTCGATGATTTCACGAAACTGGATATCCGCGTAGGTACTATCCTCGAATGTCAGAAAGTGCCGAAGGCAGACAAACTACTGCAATTCAAGATTGATGACGGACTGGAAACACGTACCATCGTATCGGGCATTGCCAAGCATTACCAACCGGAAGAACTGGTAGGCAAACAGGTCTGCTTCATCGCCAACCTTGCTCCGCGCAAGCTGAAAGGCATCGTCAGCGAAGGCATGATTCTGAGTGCCGAGAATAACGACGGCAGCTTGGCAGTCATCATGCCGGGACGTGAAGTGAAGCCGGGCAGTGAAGTAAAATAACAGAGTGAAGTAAAATAACAGAATAATGTGTTCTGCAGAATTTGCAGAACCTTATTCTTTTTCCGATGACCGAACAAGTAACCGAACAAGCGGCTGAACAAGTGAACTAGTAACCGAACAAGTAACATCTTTAATAAAGTTAGTGTTTGGCAAAGAATATCATTTTAACAGTTAAAGGAAAGACTATGATATGAGTGAAAATCAGTCACTAAAAGAGAAGACAGCCAAAGGATTATTCTGGGGCGGATTCAGCAACGGTATACAGCAGTTGCTGAATCTGCTTTTCGGAATATTCCTCGCACGGTTACTCACCCCGGCAGATTATGGAATGGTGGGAATGCTGGCAATCTTCTCCCTCATAGCCAGTTCGATACAGGAAAGCGGTTTCACGGCAGCTCTTGTCAACAAAAAAGAGGTGACACACAATGACTATAATGCCGTATTCTGGTTTAACGCCGCAATCAGTTTGTCACTGTATCTGCTGTTATTTTTATGCGCACCGTTCATTGCCGATTTTTACAACACTCCCGAACTGACGCCACTGGCACGTTATTCTTTTATAGGATTTTTCATTGCCAGCCTGGGCATATCCCATAGCGCCTATCTCCTGCGCAACCTGATGGTCAAGCAGCGGGCTTTATCGTCGGTCATCGGACTTATCGTCTCAGGAATCACCGGGGTCACGCTGGCTTACTTTGGCTTTTCTTACTGGGGCATTGCTACGCAAAGCATAGTTTACGTATCTGTCAATACCGCCTGTTACTGGCATTTCACCCGTTGGCGGCCGACGCTCCAGATCAATTTCGCGCCCATCAAAGAGATGTTCGGATTCAGTGGGAAGCTATTGATAACCAACGTATTCAATCACATCAACAACAACTTATTTTCGGTGATATTGGGGAAGTTCTACACAGAACAGGAAGTGGGATACTATAACCAAGCCAATAAATGGTGCGGCATGGGACAACTCTTTATATCGGGCATGATAAACGGAGTGGCACAACCGGTACTCACTAAAGTTTCGGACGACCCTGAACGGCAAAAGCGGATATTCCGCAAAATGCTGCGTTTCACCGCCTTTGTAGCATTCCCTGCCATGCTGGGACTGGGGATTATCTCAGAAGAACTGATTATCATTACCATCACCGACAAATGGTATTCCAGTGTATCTATCATGCAGATTCTGTGTATCAGCGGAGCCTTTGCCCCCATCGCATACCTCTATCAGCAACTTATTATCAGCAAAGGAAAATCCCGTGTCTACATGTGGAACACCATATCCCTCGGCATTCTTTTACTCTCAAGCGTTCTTCTGGTTCATTCCCATGGGATATATGCCATGCTTGCCGTTTACGTCTCCATCAATATCCTATGGATACTGACATGGCACTACTTCGTACAGCAGACTATCGGACTGAAACTGCGCCACGCATTGGCAGATATACTCCCTTATGCCATCATAGCAGCCGCCGTCATGGCAATCACCTACAATCTCACCTATTCCATCGAGAACATTTATATCCGCCTGGCAAGTAAGATAATACTGGCAGCAACGCTCTACGTAGCAGCCATGTGGGCGAGCCGTTCCGTCACCTTCAAGGAGAGTATAGCCTATTTCATCAAAAAGAAAAGCCATGAACACGAATGATCTTGCTACCCAATACCGTCTGCTGAACAGTTCTTTCAAGAAGACAATGATTTATCATGTAGGCATAGATGCCGGATTCTTTACCGAATATACCTATATGATTCATGCCATGCTCTACTGCCTGCAACACAAAATTCAGTTCAAACTCTATTCCGACGACGCCAACTTCGGGTGGGAAAAAGGCTGGGAAGATTGTTTCGTCCCTTTCTGCGAACAGGTGCACGAATCGTTTCACCATACATACAACACCCATCGTCTTCCTTCGTGGAAAGCACTGATGAAAGACAAGAAACTGCCCAGGACAAAACTTCTGAAATGGAAACTAAAGGTTACTTTAAAGAACCTTATCGGAAAAATTCTTGCTTTTCTTGTATATAGCAAACCGGTATTGCTCAATTTCCAACTGAAATTCAATCCTGCCCAGCATTTCCATATCCCCGAACTGGGAATAGACGGTGACTACCTCCACGCATTCCAGAAGCTGACGGAAATCACCTGGAAGTTCAACACGGCAACCGCACAGGAATGTCGCCAACTGACGGACAGCCTGCAACTCCCGCAAGCATACGCAGGATGCCAGATACGCGGCGGAGACAAAATAACCGAAACCAACCTGTTGCCGCCGGAACATTACATACAGCTTATCAAAGAAAAGACAACGGCACGCGATGTATTTGTGCTGACCGATGATTACCGGCTTTTTCAGCAAGTGCAGACTCTTGTTCCGGAAATACACTGGTACACCCTGTGCAGCCCCGACGAGCAAGGATATGTCAACAGTTCCTTCACACAGACCGCCAAAGAGCTGAAACAAAAGCAGATGACACGTTTCCTTTCTTCCATACAGATATTGATGAACGCTTCCGTCTTCATAGGAAGCATCACCGCCGGTCCGAGTCTGTTCCTATTAAAGAAATTCTATCCGAGCATCAGTCCGGCAGACTGCTCGCTCAAGGATTTCCCATATGCATCCACCCTCCCCATTCCGGGACGCGGACAGGTGGCAACGGAGTATATCCGCCGGCATTAAACAAAATTTCAACAGAGTCTTACCTCTTAAAGCCAATTAATTACTACTTTTGCATCATATCATAATAGTAGCCCATACAAAAAAATGAAAAGGAACATAGCTATCATACTAGCAGGCGGAGTAGGCAGCCGATTGGGTCTGTCGACACCTAAACAATTCTTCAAGGTGGCGGGGAAAATGGTAGTGGAACATACTATCGACGCATTCGAGAGCAATCCGCATATAGACGAAATAGCCATTGTCTCCAACCCTTTCTACATCTCCGACATCGAATCCATCATCATCAAGAACGGGTGGAAGAAAGTAAAGAAAATACTGAAGGGGGGAGAAGAAAGATACCACTCCAGCCTGTCGGCAATCAATGCTTACGAGGGAGAAGACGTCAACCTGATCTTCCACGATGCCGTACGCCCTTTGGTCAGCCAACGGATTATCAACGACGTGATTGAAGCATTGAAAACTTACAAAGCCATCGACGTGGCAATGCCTGCCACGGATACCATCATCGAGACAGAAGGAGACTTCATCCGGAGCATCCCCGACCGCAGCAAGCTGAAACGCGGTCAGACCCCACAAGCGTTTGATATAGAAAGCATCCGCCGCGCATACGAGATTGCCCTGAAAGACCCGCATTTCAGAGTGACCGACGACTGCGGAGTGGTAGTGAAATATATGCCCGAAGAACCCGTCTATGTCGTCATGGGAGAAGAAAGCAACATGAAGCTGACCTACAAGGAAGACACCTACCTGTTGGACAAGTTTTTCCAGCTACGCAAAAGCGAACTGAGCAATCTTCCCCGCGAAGAATCGCAGCTCAATAATAAAGTGGCGGTTATCTTTGGCGGAAGCTATGGCATCGGAGCTGATATAGCCCGTATTTTACAGGAAAAAGGGGCACAGGTATTCTGTTTCTCCCGCAATCTGAACGGAACGGATGTAGGATGCAAAGAGCAGGTAGCCGATGCGCTCAAAAGCGTATACCGGCAGGCGCAACGGATAGACTACATTATCAACACCGCCGGCATACTGAATAAAGAGCCGTTGGTCAGCAGTGACTATCAGACTATCAGCAATGCGGTGAACACCAATTATATGGGGACAATCAACGTAGCGCTCGAAGCCTATCCTTATCTGAAAGAAAGCAAAGGGAAACTGATATTCTTCACTTCCAGCTCTTATACACGGGGCAGGGCTTTCTACAGCATCTATTCGTCCACAAAAGCTGCGATTGTAAACTTCGTGCAAGCCATCGCGCAGGAGTGGGAATCGTTCGGTATCAGCGTCAACTGCATCAACCCCGAACGAACCAAAACCCCGATGCGCGTCCACAACTTCGGCATCGAGCCGGAAGACAGCCTGCTCTCTTCCGAGACAGTGGCAATGGCTACCGTACAGTCGCTGCTCACAGAATTTACCGGTCAGGTGATTGATATTAAAAGAAACGAGTTATGAGCAATCCATATTTATCCGCCTACGTAGCGCAGAACCTGCGCACCTGCCAGTTGAAGCAGCTCTCTATCCTCGAAGAGGTGGACCGCATCTGCCGGAAGCACGGCATAGACTATTGGTTGGACGGCGGCACACTCCTCGGAGCTGTACGCCACGGCGGATTTATCCCCTGGGACGATGACATTGACCTGGGAATGCGCCTGCCCGACCTGCAGAGGTTCATCAAGGTAGCTCCCGCCGAGCTGTCCGAGTCTTTATTCCTGCAAACCCCGGAAAGCGACCCGCTGAACAAAGAGCCTATCATCAAGATACGCGACCTGAACTCGCTCTATATAGAAGCCGGAGATACATTCGACGTCAGTTACGAGAAAGGGCTTTTCCTCGATATTTTTCCGTTTATCCCTTATCCGAGCGTGCCCCGGTCCTGGGTGAAAAAACTGTGCAAAGGCATATCCACCAGTTATTCCATCCTGCATGCACGGCATTATTACAGCTTGCGCTCCTTTGCCGAATTTTTCTACTTTGGCGCCAAGAACATAATATACAGAAGCATCTGGGACATCTTATGCTTATTCTACAAGAAAGATACCTACCTGTCCAACGTGCTGATAAACAATGGTTACGGCATTATGCACCGCAATGATTCCGTATTCCCCCTTTCGGAAATCACCTTCGAAGGGAAAACATTCATGGCTCCGGCCGATCCGGATGCCTATCTGAAAGATTTATATAAAAACTATATGGACATCCCGCCCAAGGAAAAGCAGATGGTCCATGCCATTTATATTCACCCGGAACTAATAAAGAAGTCATGAAACCCGCTCTCGTAGATGTCTCAGTACTGATTCTGTTCTTCAACCGCCCGCAACAGTTGTCGCAAGTGTTCGAGCAAGTAAAGAAAGCACGTCCGTCCCGGCTGTTTCTCTATCAGGACGGAGCGAGGAACGAACGCGACCTGCCGGGAATAGAGGCTTGCCGTGAAATCGTGTCGCAGATAGACTGGGAGTGCGAGGTGGAACGCCTTTATCAGGAAAAGAATTTCGGCTGTGACCCTTCGGAATACATCTCACAGAAATGGGCTTTCTCGAAAGTCGAGAAGTGTATTGTGCTTGAAGACGACGATGTGCCGTCCGTCTCCTTCTTCCGGTTCTGCAAGGAGATGCTGGACAAATACGAACACGACACCCGCATCAGCATGATTGCCGGATTCAACCCCGAAGAAATCACCAAGGATATGCCTTATGATTATTTCTTCGCCACTACTTTCTCTATCTGGGGATGGGCGAGTTGGAGACGCGTAGTCGACCAATGGGACGAGTTCTACAGTTTCCTGGACGACTCTTTCAACATGAGACAGCTTGAGCAGCTTATCAAGGAACGTAAATTCCGAAGCGACTTCATCTATATGTGCCAGCGTCATCGTGAGCATCAAAAGGCTTATTATGAAACAATCTTCCATGCTTCCATTCTATTCGGTTCGGGACTGAGCATCGTGCCCGCCCGCAATATGATTAACAATCTGGGAGCAACGGCAGATTCCACCCACTTTGCGGGTTCGGTCCATACATTGCCTAAAGGCTACCGGCGTATCTTCACGATGAAACGTTACGAAGTGGATTTTCCACTGAAGCATCCCCGTTATGTCATTGAGAATGTAGCATACAAGGAAAGCGTCTACCGCATCATGGGGTGGGATCACCCGTGGATTAAGATAGGACGTTCGTTCGAGGAACTGTTCCTCAACCTGAGATACGGTAATTTTTCTATCATCACGAAAGCTGTAAAAAACCGAATAAACAAATGGCTGAAAAGAAACAAGCATCACTAAATAATCCGCTTACCATCTATTTTTACCATACCCGCCTCACACGCGAAAGCTACGAGGAATGGAAAGAATATAAGTTCCCCGGACATATCTTATACGGACTCCCCCTGTTGGAAAAGTACGGAATACGTTCCGTGATGCACAGATACAAATTCTTCCCAAGCCGTCTGAAGCTCATGCTTTACACTGCCGGAGAGATTCTGTTCTGTAAAGAAAAATACGATGTACTTTACGCCACTTCTTTCCGGGGGATAGAGCCCGTCATCTTTCTTCGTGCCCTGGGACTTTATCGCAAGCCTATCGTTATCTGGCATCATACGGCTGTTGTAGCCAATCCCAAACCTTGGCGCGAACAGATTTCGCGTCTCTTTTACAAAGGTATAGACAAGATGTTCCTGTTCAGCCGGAAGCTGATTCAGGATTCACTGAAAACCCGGAAAGCTCCGCCCCACAAGCTAAAGCTCATACATTGGGGACCGGATTTGCCTTTCTACGACCACCTGCTTGCAGAAATGCACGGCCGGCAGCCCGAAGGGTTTATCTCTACCGGCAAAGAGAACCGGGATGTGGACACGCTTCTACAAGCATTCTCTTCGACAAAAGAGGAACTGGATTTATACATTGCCGTCTCATGCGGAACTATCAATTACCAAAATATCATCGACCGGTATTCATTGCCCGATTCCATTCATGTCCATTATACGGACGGAGTGATTCCCTACGAACTGGGGAAACTCGTGGCACGCAAAAGCTGTATTGTGATTTGCTGTCTGGACTTTCCCTACACGGTAGGATTGACCACGCTTGTGGAAGCATTCGCCCTCGGTATTCCCGTGATTTGTTCGCGCAATCCCAACTTTGAGATAGACATCGATAAAGAAGGAATAGGAATCACCGTAGAATACAACGACGTACAAGGCTGGACAGATGCCATCCGCTATATTGCCGACCATCCCGAAGAAGCACGCCGCATGGGAGAGAAGGCCCGCAAACTGGCGGAAGAACGCTTTAACCTCGAAATCTTTTCACGCGAAATAGCAGAAAGCTTACAGGAAATATCAAACATTTCCTCTAAAAGACGTACATTTGCATAAACTTTTATGCTCATGAGAGTCCTGATTATAAATACATCCGAACGAATCGGCGGTGCAGCCATCGCGGCAAGCCGACTGATGGAATCACTGAAAAACAACGGTATCAAGGCCAAAATGCTGGTTCGCGACAAGCAGACCGACCAGATCAGCGTTGTCAGCCTGAAACGTAACTGGTTGCAAGTGTGGAAATTCATGTGGGAGCGCATCGTTATCTGGAGTGCCAACCGCTTCCGGCGTTACCATTTGTTTGACGTGGATATTGCCAATACGGGAACGGACATCACATCGCTTCCTGAATTTCGGCAGGCCGACGTTATACACCTGCACTGGATCAATCAAGGAATGCTCTCACTGAACGACATACGGAAGATACTGGCATCCGGCAAACCTGTAGTCTGGACGATGCATGATATGTGGCCATGTACGGGTATCTGCCATTATGCACGGGAATGTACGAATTATCAGCAGGAATGCCACAACTGTCCCTATATCTATAAAGGCGGTGGGCGGAAAGACCTGTCCTATCGCACGTTCCGCAAGAAACAAAAGCTATACAGTCAGGCTCCCATCCACTTCGTCACTTGCAGCCGCTGGCTGAAAGAGCAGGCGAAGACCAGTGCCTTATTTGAAGGGAAAAGCGTCACGAATATTCCGAACGCCATCAATACCAACCTGTTCAAGCCGCAGGACAAACAGAAAGCACGGGCTAAGTTCATGCTACCGGAAGACAAGCAACTGATTCTGTTCGGCTCGCTGAAGATTACCGACAAACGCAAAGGGGTGGATTATCTTATCGAAGCCTGCAAACTGCTGGCAGAGAAGCACCCCAAATGGAAAGATTCGCTGGGAGTCGTCGTATTCGGCAACCAGTCGCAACAGTTACAGGAGATGCTGCCTTTCCGTGTCTATCCGCTTCCTTATATCAAGAACGAGCACGAGGTGGTAGATATCTACAATGCCGTAGACCTCTTTGCCATCCCGTCTCTGGAAGAGAATCTCCCCAATATGATTATGGAAGCAATGGCTTGCGGAGTGCCCTGTGTAGGATTCAACGTAGGCGGTATCCCCGAAATGATAGACCATCTGCACAACGGCTACGTAGCACAATATAAATCTTCGGAAGATTTTGCCAACGGCATACACTGGATATTGACAGAACCGGAATATAAGGAACTCTCCGCACAAGCCTGCCGCAAGGTACTGGGAAATTACTCGGAAAGTATCATCGCCAAGAAATATACAGATGTCTACAACAAAATAACGGGAAAATATGCATAGCATCCACCCTACTCCCAAGTTCTCGATTATCACGGTGACATACAACGCTGAGAAGGTATTGGAAGACACCATCCAAAGTGTCATCTCGCAGACGTATCATCACGTGGAATATATCATCGTGGACGGAGCTTCCAAGGATGGAACTTTAGCTATCATCGACCGCTACCGCCCACGGATACACACCGTAGTGAGCGAACCGGACAAAGGACTGTATGATGCCATGAACAAAGGAATCGCCCTTGCCAGCGGCGATTATCTCTGTTTCCTGAATGCAGGCGACTGTTTTCACGAAGATGACACCTTACAGCAAATGGCACATAGCATCAACGGTTACGAACTGCCCGACGTTCTTTACGGAGAAACAGCCATCGTAGACAAAGACAGGCACTTCCTGCGTATGCGCAGGCTTTCCGCCCCTGAAACGCTAACCTGGAAAAGTTTCAAAGAAGGAATGTTGGTCTGCCATCAGGCGTTCTTCGC
>OJQL01002165.1_pt1 | contig 12046 bp, 10 predicted proteins | sample 1598731 | NCBI WGS metagenome assembly OJQL01 (sample SAMN03922510, study PRJEB24848) | human gut metagenome | isolation source: stool sample | host: Homo sapiens | place: Germany | collected 2010-02
GGATTTTCAGGCATTGGTAGAGGAATATACGGAAGTAGTGAAATTCTCCAGCGGCATGAACGCTCTGAGTGATGAGCAAACAAACCAGATCAAAGACGAAGTATGGAGAGCATACGTAAACAATAAATTGATTGAGAACGAAGCTGAAAAGTTGGGCTTGACTGTCTCTAAGGCAGAACTTCAGGCTATTATCGATGCCGGTGCACATCCGATGCTGCAACAAACACCGTTCCGTAACCCGCAAACCGGTGCTTTCGACAAGGATATGCTGAAGAAGTTCCTGGTGGACTATTCTAAGATGAATAAGGCTCAGATGCCGGCTCAATATGCAGAATACTACGAGTCTATGTATAACTTCTGGGCTTTCGTTGAAAAGTCGCTTATTCAGGCACGTCTGCAAGAAAAATACCAGGCTTTGATCACGAAGTCATTGTTCTCCAACCCTGTTGAGGCTGAAGATGCTTTCAATGCACGTGTAGATCAGTCCGACTTGTTGTTGGCCGCTGTTCCTTACTCTTCTATCGTGGACTCTACAATCGTCATCAAGGAATCCGATTTGAAAGAAGCATACGACAAGAAGAAAGAACAGTTCAGACAGTATGTGGAAACCCGTAACATTAAGTATATCGACGTACAGGTTACCGCAAGTCCGGAAGATAAAGCCGATATCCAGAAAGAAGTGGAAGAATATACGGCACAGTTAGGAGAGACTTCTTCCGATTATGCAAACTTCATCCGTTCAACCGGTTCTACCCAGCAGTATACCGATCTGTATTATACCGACAAAGCATTGCCGGCTGATGTTGTTGCCCGTCTGGATTCAGTGAAAGTCGGCGAGGTTTATGGCCCTTACTACAATGCGTCGGACAATACGATCAACTCTTTCAAGAAACTGGCTACTGCCGCTATGGCAGACTCCATCCAGTTCCGTCAGATTCAGATTACAGCTGGAGATGATGCCAAGACCAAGACTTTGGCTGACAGCGTTTATAACGCTATCAAGGGTGGTGCTGACTTTGCAGAAATAGCTAAGAAGTATGGCCAGACAGGTGAGCCTACCTGGATTTCTTCCGCTAATTACGAAGGAGCCCAGATTGACGGTGATAACTTGAAGTATATTGCAGCCGTTACTTCTTTAGGACAGAACGAACTGGCTAACCTCGCTTTGGGACAGGCAAACGTTATTCTGCAGGTAATGAGCAAGAAGGCTGTAAAGGATAAATACAAAGTGGCTGTTATCAAGCGTCCGGTTGAATTCAGCAAGGAAACTTATAGCAAGGCATACAATGATTTCAGCCAATTCATTGCTGCTAATAATACATTAGAGAAACTGGCTGCCAATGCGGAAGATGCCGGTTACAGACTGTTGGATAGAACAGACTTGTATAGCTCGGAACATGCTATCGGTGGTGTAAAAGGTACAAAAGAGGCCTTGAGATGGGCGTTTACGGCAAAAGCCGGTGAAGTGTCCGGATTGTATGAATGTGGCGAAAGCGACCACATGATGGTAGTGGCTGTTACAGGCATTGCTCCGGAAGGCTATCGCCCGTTGTCTATGGTTAAAGAACAGCTGAGAAGCGAAATCCTCCGCGACAAGAAAGCCGAGAAGATCATGGCGGATATGAAGGCTGCCGGTGCAACTTCTTTCGATCAGTATAAGAATATGGCAAATGCTGTCAGCGACTCTGTAAAACACGTCACTTTTGCAGCTCCGGCTTATGTTCCGGTATTGCGCAGCAGTGAGCCGTTGGTAGGCGCTTATGCTTCAACTGCCGAGTTGAACAAATTGAGCGCACCTATTAAGGGTAACGGCGGTGTATTTGTTCTCCAGCCCTATGCCAAGGAAAAGTTGAGCGAGACTTACGATCAGAAAACAGAGGAGACCACCCTGGAGAATATGCACGCACGCATGGCAGGGCAGTTCATCAATGACCTGTATCTGAAAGCAGAGGTAAAAGACAACCGTTATCTGTATTTCTAAGAAAACAGTATAAACTTACAATACTTGGAAAGCCGTTCGATAAATGTCGAACGGCTTTTTTTCATTTGTGCAACTTTATTCATACCTTTGCAAATGGTAATTTATCCGGCGGATGGATTATCGCTTTTATCGTAAATATATAATTTAGAATGAAACAACCTCTTTTAGGTCTTACATTAACCGAACTTCAGGCAGTAGTGAAGAATCTGGGGATGCCCGGATTTGCTGCTAAACAGATTGCTTCGTGGCTATACGGCAAGAAAGTAGCTTCCATAGATGAAATGACGAATCTGTCGTTGAAACACCGGGAACTGCTGAAAGATATATATGAAGTGGGAGGTGAAGCGCCGGTGGATGCCATGCGGTCGGTGGACGGTACGGTGAAGTACCTCTATCGCGTAGGAGAAGGGCATTATGTGGAAGCTGTCTACATTCCGGAAGAGGACAGGGCTACGCTGTGTGTATCTTCTCAAGTTGGCTGCAAGATGAATTGCAAGTTTTGCATGACAGGTAAGCAAGGATTTACCGGCAACTTGACTGCCGGTCAGATTATCAATCAGATAAACTCTCTGCCCGAACGCGACAAGCTGACCAATGTGGTTATGATGGGCATGGGAGAGCCTTTGGACAACCTCGATGAGGTGCTGAAAGCATTGGAGGTGATGACCGCATCCTACGGTTACGGTTGGAGTCCGAAACGGGTCACACTTTCTTCCGTAGGGCTTCGTAAAGGCTTGCAACGCTTCGTTGAAGAGTCGGACTGCCATTTGGCAATCAGCCTGCACTCCCCGGTTCCCCAGCAACGGCGTGAACTGATGCCTGCGGAAAAGGCTTTTTCCATTACCGAGATTGTAGAACTGTTAAGAAACTATGATTTTAGCAAACAACGCAGACTATCTTTCGAGTATATTGTTTTTAAAGGAGTGAACGATTCATTACTGTATGCCAAAGAGTTGTTGAAGTTGTTGCGCGGCTTGGATTGCCGCATTAATCTGATCCGTTTCCATGCTATTCCGGGAGTGGATCTGGAAGGAGCCGATATGGAGACCATGACAGCGCTTCGCGATTATCTGACATCACATGGATTATTTACTACCATTCGTGCTTCTCGCGGTGAAGATATATTTGCTGCATGCGGTATGCTTTCAACGGCCAAACAAGAGGGGAATAAAGAAGAATTAATATAAATTATTAACTTTGACGTCAAGCTTATATGGCTTTTTCGTAGCTTTGTAAAAACTAAAATACATGGATATATGAAGAGACACCTGTTTTATTTAAGTATGGCCCTGGTACTCGCGCTGTTCTCAGCGTGCGGTAATGGCAAGAAGGGTGTGTTTACTCCGACATCAAGTGGCCGGGCGTATGAAATTCTGGTAGTGGTTGATCAGGGACTGTGGGAACGTCCTGCCGGTCGCGCACTTTATGATGTGCTTGATTCCGATGTACCGGGATTGCCGCAGTCGGAACGTTCATTCCGCATTATGTACACTTCTCCCTCCAACTATGATGCCACCTTGAAGCTGATCCGTAATATTATCATCGTCGAGGTGAACAAGGATCTGTACACGCAGCCCAAATTCAAATATGCAAAGAATGTATATGCTGCTCCGCAGTCTATTCTGACTATTCAGGCGCCGGACGAGGAATCTTTTGAAAAGTTTGTGGAAGAAAACAAACAGGTGATTATAGATTTCTTTACTCGTGCCGAGATGAACCGCCAAATTTCAGTGCTGGAGAATAAACACAGTGACTATGCTTCTACAAAAGTGAAGAGCATGTTCGACTGTGACGTGTGGATACCCGGTGAACTGACCGCAAGCAAGCAGGGGGAAAACTTCTTTTGGGCAGGAACGAATGCGGCTACCGGTGATCAGAACTTTGTCATCTATTCTTATCCTTATACAGACAAGGATACATTTACGAAGGAGTACTTCGTGCATAAGCGGGACTCTGTGATGAAAATCAACATTCCCGGTGCGAGCGAGGGCATGTACATGGAAACGGACTCGCTGATGACGGATGTGCGCCCTATCAGTGTGCAGGGTGAATATGCTTTGGAAGCCCGCGGCCTGTGGCGTGTGAAGGGTGACTATATGGGTGGTCCGTATGTGTCTCATGTCCGTTTGGATAAGGCTAATCAGCGCATTATCGTATCTGAAATATTTGTATACTCGCCCGATAAGATGAAACGTAACCTGGTGCGCCAGATGGAAGCGTCATTATACACGCTCAAATTGCCGGGAAGCAAACAGGAAGGAAACGAAATGCCTTTGGCTATAACAAAAAAAGATTCTATTAAAACAGAAAAATAAGAATGGAAGATAACAAAATAAGAATCGGCATAACTCAAGGAGATATAAACGGAGTGGGATATGAAGTGATTTTAAAGACCTTCTCGGATCCCACAATGCTGGAGTTATGCACTCCGATTATTTACGGTTCGCCCAAGGTGGCTGCCTATCATCGCAAATCACTGGACTTGCCGACGAATTTCAGTATTGTAAATTCCGCGTCCGAGGCTGCGCCGAATCGTTTGAGTGTTGTGAACTGTACGGATGATGAAGTGAAGGTTGAGTTCTCCAAACCCGACCCTGAGGCGGGCAAGGCCGCACTTGGCGCTTTGGAGAAAGCGATTGAGGAATACAAGGCAGGACTGATTGACGTTATTGTCACTGCTCCTATCAACAAACATACCATACAGTCGGAAGAGTTTTCTTTCCCCGGCCATACGGAGTATATTGAAGAGAAGCTGGGCAATGGCGGGAAGGCTTTGATGATTCTGATGAAAGACGATTTCCGGGTGGCATTGGTGACCGGGCATATTCCTGTAAGGGAGATTGCATCGACGCTTACCAAGGAACTGATACAGGAGAAGCTGGCGATCTTCAACCGCTCGTTGAAGCAGGACTTTGGCATAGGAGCGCCGCGCATTGCCGTACTTTCTCTGAATCCGCATGCCGGTGACGACGGTCTGTTGGGGACGGAGGAACAGGAGATAATTATTCCTGCCATTAAAGAACTGGCTGAAAAAGGTATGTTGTGTTACGGCCCTTATCCTGCCGACGGCTTTATGGGTTCCGGTAACTTTACCCATTTTGACGGTGTATTGGCAATGTATCACGACCAGGGACTCGCTCCATTCAAGGCATTGGCTATGGACGAAGGTGTGAACTATACTGCAGGACTTCCCGTAGTACGTACTTCTCCTGCGCATGGTACGGCCTACGATATTGCCGGAAAAGGACTTGCCTCTGAAGACTCGTTCCGCCAGGCTGTCTACGTGGCAATCGACGTGTTCCGTAACCGCCTGCGTGAAAAGGAGGCACATGCCAATCCTCTGCGGAAACAGTATTACGAGAGACGTGACGACAGTGATAAACTGAAACTCGATAGTGTAGAAGAAGATTTGTAGTATGACGAAAGCGGAAATACAACAAGTAAAATTACGTTTTGGCATCATTGGTAATAACGAGGCACTGATGCGTGCCATTGATATTGCCATTCAAGTAGCTCCTACCGATCTGTCGGTGCTGATTACCGGAGAGAGTGGTGTGGGTAAGGAGAGTTTTCCGCAGATTATCCACCAGTACAGCCGGAGGAAGCATGGGCAATACATCGCCGTAAACTGTGGCGCTATTCCTGAAGGAACGATCGATTCGGAACTTTTCGGTCACGAGAAAGGCGCTTTTACCGGTGCTATCGGTGAACGGAAAGGTTACTTTGGAGAAGCGGACGGCGGAACGATTTTCCTTGATGAGGTAGGGGAGCTCCCTATGTCTACGCAAGCGCGTCTGCTTCGTGTGCTCGAAACGGGCGAGTTCATCAAGGTGGGTTCCTCTAAGGTGGAGAAGACGAACGTGCGTATTGTGGCTGCCACTAATGTGAATTTTACACAGGCGATTGCCGACGGACGTTTCCGCGAAGACTTGTATTACCGTCTTAATACTGTGCCTATTCAGGTCCCGGCCCTGCGTGAACGTGGAGAGGATGTGGTGTTGCTGTTCCGCAAGTTCGCATCGGACTTTGCCGAGAAATACCGTATGCCTGCCATTCAGTTGACCGAGGATGCCAAACAGGTATTACTGGCATATGCATGGCCCGGTAACGTACGCCAACTGAAGAATATAACGGAGCAGATTTCTATCATTGAAACGAATCGAGAGATCAATGCTTCTATTTTGAAGAATTATTTGCCCGAACAGAGCAATTCGCAGCGTCTGCCCGCCCTGTTAGGCGCAAAGAACGAGGGGAAGAGTTTTGAGAGTGAACGCGAAATACTGTATCAGGTGCTTTTTGACATGCGTCAGGACGTTACCGAGTTGAAGAAACTGGTACACGAGATCATGACTGAACGCGCATCGGTGGGGAATCAGGCTGTAACGCCTGCCGCCTATTATACGCCTGCACCTGCCGTAGTGACCTCTGTGCCTGCCGCCGGAGTGCCCACCATAATACACCCATCCGTAAAGTCTGCTCCTGAAATGGATGATGATATTCAAGATACGGAGGAGTACGTGGAGGAATCCCTCTCGCTGGACGAAGTGGAGAAGGAGATGATACGTAAGGCGCTTGAAAGGCATCATGGAAAACGCAAAAGTGCGGCTAAGGATCTGAACATATCAGAACGCACGCTATACAGAAAGATAAAAGAATATGGATTGGATTAAGAAAATAACACTGGCGGCAGCGTTAGCGGGCTTGGTGTGCGTAGTGTATTCCTGCCGCATCTCCATGGGACTTGCCCCGATCAGCTCTATTGATTATAGCAAAGTAAAGACTATCACGATTGCCGAATTTCCTAATCGTGCGGAATATGTGTATGCTCCCATGACTACGGAGTTCAACCAGAAACTCAAGGATATGTTTATCCAGCAGACCCGTCTGCAACTGGTGAACGCCAACGGCGATTTGGAAATAGACGGTGAGATAACAGGCTATAACCAGTATAACGAAGCTGTTGCCGCCGACGGCTTTTCTTCTAAAGTGAAGCTGACCATGACCGTTAATGTGCGCTATGTGAACAACACCAACCATGAGGAAGACTTTGAACAACAGTTCTCCGCTTTCCAGACTTACGACTCGTCCTTGTTGCTGACAGATGTGCAGGATGACTTGATAAGCAAGATGATAAAAGATATCACAGAACAAATATTTAACTCAACCGTAGCTAACTGGTAACCGAGGAATGACTTCTGCCTATTTGCAACAATGGATACAACATCCTGAAATGTTGAATAAGGACACTCTGTACGAGCTTCGTACGTTAGTGGCCCGGTATCCTTATTTCCAGTCACTCCGGTTGTTATATCTGAAGAACCTCTACCTGCTGCATGACATCACGTTTGGTGCGGAATTGCGTAAGGCTGTGCTGTATGTGGCGGACAGGCGTGTTTTGTTCTACCTGATAGAAGGCGACCGCTACACGCTGAAATCCCGAAAACCGTCTTTGCTTTCTTCCAAAGTGCTGGAAGAAGAGCCTAGTGTGGACCGTACGCTTTCTTTAATAGATGCTTTCTTGGCAACCATTCCTGAAGAACATTCTCAGGTTACGGAGTTGGACTATACAATGGACTACACCACTTACTTGTTGCAAGATGACGGGCAGTCGGATTCCGCACCGGACGACGGGCAGGAAGCGCCTAAACTGCGCGGGCATGAGCTGATAGACGGGTTTATCCGTAAGAGCGAATCGACAGAGTTGTCTGTGTTTGAGAGACCGGTGTATCTTGCGGAAGACTCCGGAGCTCCGGAAGAAGACAGCTCTTTTGAAGAGGAGGAAACATCTTTCGAGGAAGAAGAGGAGGCTTCAATGTCTCTGCCGAAGCATGAAACGCCTCTTCCCGATGGAGACGGTGTCTATGAGGAACAGGCTGTGCAAGACGGTATGGACGATAGCTGTTTCACAGAAACTTTGGCTAAAATCTACGTAAAACAATGCAGATATGATAAAGCACTTGAAATTATTAAAAAATTAAGTTTGAATTATCCAAAAAAAAATGCTTACTTTGCAGACCAAATCAGATTTTTGGAGAAATTGATTATTAACGCTAAATCAAAATAACAAAATGTATTTATTATTAGTTATCTTAATGGTGATCGCATCCATATTGATGTGTTTCATTGTGTTGATTCAGAATTCCAAAGGCGGTGGTCTGGCTTCGGGTTTCTCATCATCCAATCAAATCATGGGTGTACGCAAAACTACTGACTTTCTGGAAAAGGCAACATGGGGCCTCGCTGTGTTTTTGGTGGTGATGAGTGTTGCTTCTGCTTACGTCATTCCTTCTGCTTCTCATAAGGGCGGTGATGTAATTCTGGAACAGGCACAACAGGAAGAAAAAACAAATCCGTACAATATGCCCGTAGGTACGGCTGCTCCGCAAGCTGAAACTCCTGCTCCGGCAGTTGGCGATTCTGCAGCAAACTGATATTCGAGAAATACTGTAATTTCTTGACAGGCGGAATTGTACAATAAATATTGTGCAATTCTGCCTGTTTTTATTTTGGTGCCTGTTTTAAATTTTAAGGAGAAAGTTTAAGCACCCCCTGATATTTGGTTACTTTTGTAACCGGGTATTATCCGTTTGAAACTATAAACCATATTATAATATATTGTAATGACAACTACTGACAAAATTCACCAGACGCTACGCGACTCGGCAGGTATGCGCTGGTTGGTGTTACTGCTTTTAGCATTCGCCATGTTCTGTTCATATATCTTTATGGACATTCTTTCACCTATTAAAGACCTGATGCAGTCTACACGTGGCTGGGACTCAACTGCATTCGGTACGATGCAGGGTTCGGAGACGTTTCTGAATGTATTTGTGTTCTTCCTCATTTTCGCGGGTATTATCCTCGACAAAATGGGAGTGCGCTTCACTGCAATCCTTTCCGGAGCTGTGATGCTTGTCGGCGCCACCATTAACTGGTATGCGGTGACGGATGCTTTTCAGGGAAGCGGGCTTCAAACCTGGTTCACTAACAACCTGAACTATATTCCCGGTTTCGACGAATTGGGTATCTCTCCGTTTTATAGAGGCATGCCGGCATCGGCTAAGTTTGCAGCAATAGGTTTCATGATTTTTGGTTGTGGAGTCGAAATGGCAGGTATTACGGTGTCTCGCGGTATTGTCAAGTGGTTCAAAGGTCGTGAAATGGCTCTTGCCATGGGATCGGAAATGGCTCTTGCCCGTCTGGGAGTTGCTACTTGCATGATTTTCTCTCCGGTATTTGCTAAATTAGGGGGCGTTATCGACGTTTCCCGTTCGGTGGCGTTCGGCGTAGTTCTGCTGCTTATCGCACTTATCATGTTTATTGTTTACTTCTTCATGGATAGAAAGCTCGATGCGCAGACCGGTGAGGCTGAGGAGAAGGACGATCCGTTCAAGATCAGCGACCTCGGTACCATCCTTTCGAGCAGTGGTTTCTGGCTGGTGGCGCTCCTTTGCGTACTCTATTACTCCGCCATATTCCCGTTTCAGAAGTATGCTGTGAACATGCTGCAATGCAATCTGGTGTTCAATGAAGTACCTTCCGATTCTTTTTGGGCTACCAATACGGTGACGGTTCTCCAGTATTGCATTATGCTTGTTGTGGCAGGTGCTTCTTTTGCAAGTAACTTTATGAAGAAAGCGGGCATGAAATATGGTTTGCTCACTGTTGCCGGTGTTCTGCTGGCTGTTTTCTGCTATATGGGTTATATGCGCCAAAGTGCGGAAACTGTATTTGCCGTATTCCCTTTGCTTGCTGTGGGCATCACTCCGATACTTGGCAACTATGTCGACCATAAAGGCAAGGCGGCTTCGATGCTGATGGTCGGTTCCATGCTGCTTGTACTGTGTCACCTCACTTTCGCCTTTGTACTTCCGGAGTTCAGGGATAATGCGATCGGAGGTATCATCGTGGCCTATCTTACCATATTGGTGCTTGGGGCAAGTTTCTCATTGGTTCCTGCTTCTTTGTGGCCCAGTGTTCCGAAGCTGGTCGACGCCAAAATCATAGGTAGTGCCTATGCGCTCATCTTCTGGGTTCAGAATATAGGTCTTTGGCTCTTTCCGCTTCTCATCGGAAAGGTGCTCGACAAGACTAATACGCAGCTTGTGGCTGATTTGAAAAACGGAGTGATCACTCCGGAAGAGGCTGCCGTTTCGTACGATTACACCGCACCGCTTGTGATGCTGGCTTGCCTTGGCATTGCCGCTTTGGTGCTGGGATTTATCCTTAAGATTGTTGACAAGAAGAAAGGGCTTGGTTTGGAAGAGCCCAATATTAAGGCTTGATAACGGCAATATGTCAGATACGAAAGAAAAAGTAAATCTGCTGGATGTCGTTCCCGTTCAATGCGGGCACATTACAACCGAGTGGGAGGGAGAGTGCGCAGTGCTTTCCTTCCCCCGGTTTAAATATGAGTGGATGCGTCGTTTCCTGTTGCCGAAAGGCATGTCGGCCGATATACATGTGAAGCTGGAGGAGCATGGCACTGCTGTGTGGCGTTTGATAGACGGACAGCGGACTGTGCAGGAAATAATCTCTTTGCTTGCCGGACACTTCCGGGATGATGACAACTATCCTTTCCGCGTCACGAAATATATTATGCAGTTACAAAAGGACGGATTTATCCAGCTTTCTTTTTAATTGTTTTCCCTGTCTACTTTTATCAGCCCGCCGGTGGCTGTATCGAACAATACTTTTATCGTAGAATTTTTATTGAATAATACGGGGGCAAGGTATTCTATCGTACCGAATTGCGTGATAGGCAGCTCACCGTCGAATACTTTCTTGTTGTTGCCGGTCAGCGTGATATGGGCACGTCCCGGAACGTTGTAGGCAATTCCGTCCACCTTCTTCTTTCCGTCGTCTTCCGGGATGGCAGGAGTTTTCATATCGGTTATGGTGATATAATACGGTTCGCCTGCCAAGTCATCATTGGCCACTACCCCCAGCCGCTTGGAGAAGCGGAACGCTATTTCGTTGTTCATCTCTTTGGGCGTCAGGCGGATTGTAAAGGTTTTGGGTTCTTCTTTCAGAGTACCGGAGAACATCTCTGTCATGGCACGTTCCTGCATATTCAGATTGTCGAGCATGATTTTGAGTTGCGCTCCGTCCTGCGGCATATTGTCTGCTTCGCCACGAAGCAATGCGTTTTTGCTTTCGCGGATGTTGTAGATTTCTTTGGCTACCAGTTCCGCCATTTTTGCTCTGGAGCTTGCCATGAGTATTTCTTCAGTCAGAAATTTGCGCGGGTCTATGGCTTCTTGCGCAGCGGCGGTGATTTTGGTTGCCGGTATCGAACGGCTGCTAAGCGGCATGTTGATGGAACGTACAATGCCGTCTTCGGTCAGTTCTATTAGCGGAGCTACGGTCTTGTCTTTCAGTTTGACAAAGTATACATTATCTTTGTCGGGCAAGCCGATTACGCGTGTTTGCAGCTTGTCGATGGTCCAGTAGATATTCGGATCGGCCGAAACATCGTTCATGCGCAGGTAGCGGTCGGCATATTTGCAGAATTCTCCGGGCATATACGTATGTTTGGTGGCTTCCACCACAATTTCGATTTCGGTTTGGGGTAGGAGGTAAGTCACTCCATAGTCCTTGCCGCGCATTATACCGGTGGTGACATCTGTTTGGGCATAGGTGCTTGCAGCTATTAAAAGTCCGGCAAGACATATCATTTTTTTCTTCATACTTCTCCGTCAGTTTATAACAATGAGTTTGAAGAACAAAGTTAGCGAAGTTCTTTGTTCCCGGAAACTCATTTACGAAAGATTAACTAATGGCAGGCTCCTAAAGCAGGCTTCCTCTTTCTTTCAGTGCTACTTCCGCTATTCATGCGCGGTCATCATTCGGCGCAATACACAGGTTGCCGGAATTAATTCGGCATGTTTTTGGCGGTTTTCTTCGGATGTCGAAGATATGGAAGCTATAAATTTGCCGGGTAAAAATTAGAATACGGAAAATAATTCTTATCTTTGCCGCCACATAACTTCTGCAAGTTATAAATATCCGGGGTTGACTGGATTTGACAGCGGGCAGAAATGGTAAGTAAGCATGCAGTGCGTC
>OJQL01002172.1_pt1 | contig 12010 bp, 8 predicted proteins | sample 1598731 | NCBI WGS metagenome assembly OJQL01 (sample SAMN03922510, study PRJEB24848) | human gut metagenome | isolation source: stool sample | host: Homo sapiens | place: Germany | collected 2010-02
AGGCTTTCCTTCACTGACCGGCGGAACTCCTCACTTCGTTCGTCAAACACCACCGCTCGGCCGTTCGGAAAACCTAACCGGACCCTCGTTCCCGCTCCAATGGTCCCCGAACACGAACACCGAAGACGAATAAGTAACGACAGAATAATTCTAGGTTTTTCTGTTAAAGCCGGAAAATTTCGATAACCCTTTTCTTTTATAGGATATCTCCCGTAGAAAATACCTATTTTTGTTTAGAGAATAAATAAAAAAGCGGAGACATGTTTTATAAGCAAAACGGAATTGTTGCCGGAATATTGTTGTTGATCTTATTTGCCGGAGCTATCGGCTTAGTCAGTGTACAGATGGACAAGACGGTGAATCGGATGCATTATTCAGTGGTGGAAGAGATGGGGGAGTACCGGACGGAACTGATCCGGCAGGATTTCCAAAAGACGGCAGAGCTGGTTGAAAGTATGCAGGATTATTTGGCGACACGGGGCTATCAGAAGGAACAATTCGAAGAGTTGATTGCCTTATTGATCCGACAGGATAATAAGGTGAGCCGAATTTGGTTCGAAACGGAAGGGAAAAGAACGATTTGTACCGATTCCGGTATACGGGAGAGTGAAGCCGGACCTTCAAAGGAAAGAAATGGAGGGTTGTATGCCGAAGATTCCACTTATTACTGGACGTTATACGGGCGGCAGGGGGAGGTGGCATTGGGGATCGATATCGCTTTGGATCATTTACATGCTTATTTTTCAAACTTATTACCTGCGGGGAAGAATTATGCTTATATCCTGAACGACTCCGGGGTAATTGTCGCCCATCCCGAAGAAAAATGGCTGGGGATGCGGCTCCTCGATTCGCTTGAAAGAAGAAGGGTAAAACAGGTCGTCGGGGAGAATAAGCGGATCCATGTTACCGGTTTTTCGCAGTTTTTACTCTTGCCTGTCGATAAGATTTATTATCCGCTCACGGTGGGGACAGAGAAATGTACGGTCGTCATTAACGTGGTGCAATTGGATAATCAGGAAGCTATGGCCGATTTCCATCGGTATGCTTTGTGGATAGTCGTGTTTACAGTCGTGATTTTTATTGTTTTGCTTGCTTATTCCCAACGGCGGTGGCGGAAAGAATACGATTTACGGCAAAAGGCCGAACAGGAAGCCATCCGGCTGAATTTGCAACAATTGAAAAATCAACTCAATCCTCATTTTTTATTCAATGCTTTGAATTCTTTGAGTGCCTTGATCACTACCGACCCCGGAGTAGCCCGGAAATTTATATTGGAAATGTCGAAAGTGTATCGTTATGTGCTGGAAAAACGGAAAGAAAACCTGAGTAAATTAGAAGAAGAGGTTGAATTTATCCGCCACTATTATTTTCTCCAAAAAATACGTTTCGGGGAACAATTGAATCTGCACCTGGCCGATAATTTGACAACGGTAAACGGGAGGATTCCGGCGATGAGTCTGCAATTGATTTTCGAAAATGCACTTAAGTACAATGAAATTACTCATAGATATCCTTTGGATATCGATATTTATGCGGAAGTTGGAGCGGTGATTGTAGAAAATTCCTATCATCCCCGGACCGATATGCCGGAGGCATCTTTCGGAGTCGGCATGGAGAGTATTCAGGAAATTTATCGTTATTATGCTGACGTTCAGCCGGAATATGAGATAAAGGAAGGGAAATTTATCTGCCGCTTACCTTTGGTTGAATAATTCACTCCTTTTTTATCGTGTTTCATACTTTTATTCGGGGGATTCATTCTGGTTTTTTTTCATTTTATAAAAAATCCCGATAATATTGTAAACTGCATAAATATCGATGAATATTGAATAAACTATATGATGAAAACCAGAACAAATTTAATTGTAGCGTTATTCGCACTCTGTTTTACCGGAACAGTCTCCGATGCTTATGCCTGGGGATGGCATAAAAGAAAATCCGTAAAAAATGATTCGGTCGTAACTTCTGAAAGTAAATACGATGAGTTGGTGAAGAAGGCAAAGGCGCGGGAAGGTATGTTTCGTATTCATCAGGTAGAGAAGGATTGGTATTTCGAGATCGACGATTCGTTGATGAACCGTGATCTCCTGATTGTCAATAAAGTTTCCGGTGTACCTTATCAATTGAACGATGCCGGTTTAAATAAAGGGATGGCTTACGAAGATAAGCTGATCCGTTTTCATAAAGATACAGTGCTTAATAAAGTGTGGGTGACAACGTGGAATCCCCGTGTCAGTGTGCCCGAGGGGGATGCTATAGCCCTTTCGGTGAAGGACAACTATCGTGAAGCTGTGATCGAACAGTTTCCGATAGAAGCCTTCAAGCCCGATTCTTCTGCCGTCTTGATCAAGGTGAATAAAGTTTTCGACGGAAGTGAGAAGAGCTTTAACGATTTATACAATAGTATTTCTTTGGGAGCTTCTGTGAAAAAAGAATTGTCCCGGATCGGAGGAATGAAAGCTTTTCCTCAGAATATTGTAGTAAAAGCTTTTCTGACAACCCAGATTACGGAAGGTACCGAGTCGGTACCCTTGACTGTCGAAACGACAACGAATATCGTATTGTTGCCGAAGGTGCCGATGACTCCGCGTTTTGCAGACCGGAGAGTCGGATTTTTTACGACTCCTCACATTTATTTCAATGACAAACAACAGGCGGTGGAAACCCGTGATTTTGTACATCGCTGGCGGCTGGAACCGAAACCGGAGGATATAGAGAAATACAAACGGGGCGAGTTGGTAGAACCGGCCAAACCGATTGTATTTTATATCGACCCGGCAACTCCTGCTCAATGGAGGGAGGAGATTAAAGCCGGTGTTTTTGATTGGCAGGAAGCTTTTGAAGCTGCCGGTTTTAAAAATGCGGTTGTAGCGAAGGATGCTCCGACCGATGATCCTGATTTCGATATCGACGATGCGCGTTATTCGGTGATTACTTATGCGGCCTCGCAGCAAGCGAATGCCATGGGACCTTCTGTGGTCGACCCCCGTTCGGGAGAGATTATCGAAGCCGATGTCGTTTGGTGGCATAATGTGATGACGATGTTACATACCTGGATGCGGGTACAGACCGGGCCTATCGATCCCCGGGCCAGAGCGAATACTTTCGATGATGCTTATATGGCGAGTGCTATCCGTTTTGTATCTTCCCATGAAGTGGGACATACGTTCGGATTGAAACACAATATGGGAGCTTCTTCGTCTTTTCCGGTAGATTCGTTGCGCTCGAAGACCTTCACAGCAAGGATGGGCGGGACGGCTAGTTCGATTATGGATTATGCCCGTTTTAATTACGTGGCCCAACCCGAAGATGAGGTAGAACGAATTACGCCGGTGATCGGGGTATATGATAAATTTGCGATAAATTGGGCTTATCGTTGGCTGGATGTAAAGGATCCGCACGAAGAATTACCTGTACTCAATCAATGGATTACGAAACATTCCGGAGACAAGATGTATTGGTACGGCGAACAACAGGACCCTAAAGATCCGATCGATCCCCGTTCGCAGGATGAGGACCTCGGTGACGATGTGATCAAGGCTAACCGCTACGGTATACAAAATCTGAAACGGATTGTGCCGAATATTGTAGCATGGACCGAAGCAGAAGGACAAGGTTATCTGGAAGCGGGAAAATTATTGATGGCGGTGATCAATCAATGGAAAATGTATGCCGGACATGTAACTGCGAATGTCGGAGGTTTCTATATCAATAATCCGGTGATGGGAGATGATCTGGAACGCTATGTACCGGTAGAGAAAGAACGGCAGAAAGAAGCGGTGAAATATTTATCCGAAGAAGTATTTACCGTTCCTGAATGGTTGTTTGCTGCCGATGTCTGGAAGAAGAGTTTTCCCGTTCGTACTTCCCCCCAGGAAGTAGAATATTCACCTTATAATACTGCCCGGGAATTACAGTATGCCTGTTTTTATGATTTATTGAAAGACGATCGGTTGATGCGGATGTACGAAGCCGAAGCGATGAAGGGAAAGAAAAATGTGTATACACCCGAAGAAATGTTTGCCGATTTATACCAGGTGGTTTTCAAGGGATCCCTACAGGGACGTAATTTGTCTTTGTATGAAAGGATGACCCAAAAGAATTTTATCGATGCTATCATTGTCAGTTCCAATAAAGCGGTGGAAAAAACGACCAAAAAAGCTTTGCATACCGGTTATTGTTGTGGTTTTGCAGCCCGGGAAGCTGCTTTCACGCTCCCTGAACAGCCTGAAACCCGGCTTGGCAATATGCAATATTCTTCTATGGGACGGGTATCCGAGGCTGTATCGGTGAAGAGAGGAGTTATGTTGCAGGTATTAAAATTGGCAGAAAGAAACCGGAATACAGGAAATGTGGAAACCCGGCAACATTATGAAGATTTGGTTGTGCGGATTAAAGAGGCTTTGAATATAAGATAACATACAAACCTAAATAATAAATATAGATGCGTAAACTTTTGATCTTAATAATATTGTGCCTGCCTGTGGTGGTGTGGGCACAGGATATGCGGAAGATTACCGGGCGAGTGCTCGAGGCTGCGAGCGGTGAACCTCTCCCCGGTGCTACGGTTTTTATCGATCCGGATGCTCCTGAAGCTAAAGAATATAATCCTGCGGGGACAGTGACGGATGTAAGCGGAAAATTCGAATTGACCTTGCCTGCTTCGATTCGTTATGTGGTGGTGAGTTTTATCGGATACGAGGCTTTAAAAGCGGATATATCGGGAAAGACCGAATTTACTTTCCGCCTGAAGGAAGAAGTGAGTCAGTTGGATGAAGTGGTCGTTACGGGATATCAGCAGATAGAAAAGCGGAAAGTTACTTCGGCTATTACTACTGTACAGGCAGACGATATTAAAAGTATCGGAGTGGCCAGTATCGACCAGATGCTGGAAGGACAGGTGGCCGGTTTGATGTCGACACCGACGAACGGTGCGCCCGGAGCTCCCGCTAAAATGCGGATCCGGAGTACGGTTTCTCTGTCGGGGAGTACCGATCCGTTGTGGGTACTCGACGGAATGATCCTGGAAGGAAACGATATACCCAAAGATTTTGGAGATAAGGATAATATCGATGAACTGCAGAATACTTCGATCGGCGGGGTTAATCCCGCAGATATCGAGAGCATCACTATATTGAAAGATGCGGCAGCTACAGCTATTTATGGAGCTAAGGCCGCTAACGGGGTGATTGTGATTACGACGAAAAAGGGCCGGCAGGGAAAACTACGGGTGAATTTTTCCGGTGGGGTATTCTATACACTGAAACCTGATTTGGGCAAACTGAATCTGATGAATTCGTCTGAGAAAGTGGACTTCGAGTTGGGATTGGCTTCCCGTTCCGCTTTGGATTACCGGAGCGACTATGGTGAAGTGTCCCGTCTGCTGTCAAAATACGGGCAATTGGATGCTTTGAGGGAAAATGGGTTCAACGGTATTTCTTCCGAGGCACAGGGGGCTATCGATGCTTTGCGCGGACAAACTACCGATTGGGGGGATGTGATCTACCGGAATGCAGTCAACCAACAGTATAACCTGAGCATTTCAGGAGGATCGGATAAGGCGACTTATTATTTTTCTGGCGGATATTACAATGAGCAGGGGACGACCCGTAAAACCGGTTTCGAACGCTACAACCTGACTTTGAAGACCGATTTCGATCTGGCTAAAAACCTGAAGGCCGGCGTTTCTCTTTTTTTGAACGACAGTAAGAAAAACGGTTATCTGACGGATGGGGATGCTTTTATCAATCCCGCCAATTATTCACGTAATGCCAATCCTTACTTGCAGCTGACTGATGAAAAAGGAGACTATATTTATGACCCTGATATCGAAGGATACAGTGGCCGTTATGTGAAATTCAATTACCTGGAAGAGGTGGACAATACGGATTATACGCTGAAAAATCGCTCTATAAAGCCTTTGTTTACTTTAGATTACAGGCTGACCGACTGGCTAAAACTACAAACCCAGTTTTCTATGCAGCTGGATCATACTGCGACAGAAAAGGTGGCGGCTAAAGAAACTTATTATGTTCGTAAATATCGCGAAAAAACAAGAGGGAACGATGGCAGTTATTTTTTGCCCGACGGAGGAATTATACAGAATTCTACCAAAGATATGAATCAATATCATTGGAAATTGCAAGGTGAGTTCAATCAGGTGTTCGGAGAAGTACATGCTGTCAATTATATGGCCGGTATAGAATTACGTCGCAGCAAGGTGACAGATCTGATGACCCGTGGATTCGGTTATGATCCGAATTCGTTGACTACGAAGCCTTTGGTATTTCCTGAAGGAAGTACCCAGATGGATAATGCCGAATTTGAACAGTATAGTAAATCGTTCACGGAGGACCGTTTCCTTTCTGTCTATATGACCGGTTCGTATACTTATAATAACCGTTACACTTTCTTTGGAAGTTTACGGTATGACGGTTCCAATATGTTCGGAGTAGACCGGAAGTACAAATACTTGCCTTTATGGGCTGTTTCCGGTGCCTGGAATATCAACCGGGAAGCATTTTTGAGCGATGCCGACTGGTTGTCCGATCTGAAACTGAGAGCTTCCTATGGGGTCCAGGGAAATGTCGATAAAGATACCTCTCCATTGGTTGTCGGGGAATGGGACAATACCCAGGTTTTACCGGACAATTCCGAGTCCAATATTATCGTATCGTCTCCCCCTAACCAATATTTGCGTTGGGAAAAAACCACCAACTGGAACGGGGGACTCGATGTGGCGGTGCTCGGTAACCGGATCGCGTTTACAGCCGATGTTTACAGACGGGTGAGTGATGATTTGATCGGTATGAGGAGCTTGCCGGGAGAGAACGGTTTCGATTATTCGACCATGAACTGGGCGAAATTGACCAACCGGGGATACGAATTATCTCTGTCTACAGTAAATGTGAAAACAAAGGATTTCCGGTGGGTGATGGATTTTAATCTGGCGCATAATAAGAGTAAGATCAATCGGCTGAATGTCAGGGATAATTCCTATGAACCTTCACGCGAAGGCTATTCTGTCGGTGCTGTATTTTCGCTGAAGACCGCAGGGCTGGATGAAAATGGATTGCAGATGTTTTATAATAAACAGGGGGAAAAGGTTTCTTTCAATGACTTTTTCGGTCTGGAATACGGTTATATGATGGGAGGCCTGATTCCTTTCCTGAAAAGTAACCTGAGTGCAGAAGAATATCGTAATTTATTTACCTACGAAGGTACGACCGAACCGAAATTTACCGGTGGCTGGATCAATCGGTTTTATTACAAGAATTTCGATTTGACCGTATCGGCTTCTTTTGTGTTGGATCAGACCGTGCAGGAACAACCTTTCTATAATCCGGTACAGACTTCACCGGGACAGAATTATTCCCGCCGGATGTCACAGATTTGGTCTCCGGATAATACCTCCGGTAAATATCCCCGTATCATGGGTACTTATACCGAAGGGGAGGAGAATTGGGCTTATCAGTGGCTCGGTATGCTCGATCCCGGTAATTCTTACCGGAAATACGACTACTGGTTCAAGAAGATGAGTTATATGCGCATCAATAGTATACGTTTAGGATATACTTTTCCCGAACGGCTTTTAGGACATATCGGTTTTTCCTCTGCACGCATCAGCTTTGAAGCCCGTAATCCTTTTGTGTTCGGTAGTAGCTATAAAGGTTATTTCGATCCGGAAACCTATGGGAATATTTATACCCAGCCGTTGGCGAAGACCTTTTCTTGTGGAATCGATTTGACATTTTAACTCTAAATATAAAAATATGAAACGAATATATATCCTATTGATCGCTGTCTTTTCACTGGGAATGGGAGGATGTAATTATGTCGATGTCGATCCTGTCGGAAAGGTGATTCCGGATGAAGTTTCGGAATATCGGGCCCTTCTGACTACGGCTTATAGTACCTATCCCCAATACCGCCGCTATCTGATGGTACGTTCCGATGAAGTATTTCCGGATTTGTATGGGTTGTCTTACGATAATTACATCGACTTGGCTACTTTGAATGATGAAAATCCGGATCCTTTAACCGAGACTTATCCCTGGACGGCTATGTATAATATGATTTTTTATGCCAATACGGTTATCGAAGGAGTGATGGAGGCCAGGGCGGATGTCACGACGGATTCCCGCGAGCAATTGCTGGCTGAAGCCTATTGTCTCCGGGCTTTTGTTCACTTCGATTTAATCAATCTGTATGCCAAATGGTATGATCCGGCTACTGCGGCAACAGATAAAGCCGTTCCGCTTTCTTTAAAGATCGATATCGGACAGTCGTTTATACCTACTACTGTGGAAAAGGTATATGAACAGGTGTTCGCCGATTTGCAGGAAGCGGAGAAATATATGCAGGTGGAGCAACAGACGGGTGCTTATCTGTACCGGTTTTCGAAGAAAGCGCTGAAAGCCTTCCAGGCCAGGGTATATCTTTATCATCAGGATTGGAAACAGGCTCAGGAGACAGCCGAAAGTCTGCTGGCGGCTTGTCCGCTGGAGGATCTGACGACTACCGAAGCCCAACCTTGGACTTATACGTCGAAAGAAGCGATACTTGCTTTGGAAACGGTATCCAGTACCGTAATGAAAGAAGATATGTACGTATTGGATAATATCAGCGGAAAATTTAATCAGATAAAAGAGGGAGATGAATATGTAGATGCCCGGCTGGGAAATTATTTGGTCGATAAATACGGAACCTGGTATTGTAATAAAGGAGGGAATAAGAATGAGAAGGTCACTTTCCGGAGTGCAGAGCTTTGGCTGATTGCTGCCGAAGCTGCTGCTCACCGCGAAGGACAACTGCCGGCAGCCAAAGAATATCTGTTGACCTTGCTTCAGAAGCGTCTGGCTGAAAGTTATTATAACGAACGGAAAGCAGAGATCGAAACCATGAATCAGGAACAATTGTTGGCCGATATCATGGAGGAAAGGGCCCGGGAACTGGTATTCGAAGGACATCGCTGGTTCGATCTTCGTAGAACAACCCGCCCGGAGGTTATAAAAAACTATATGGATGCCGATTGGAATTCGCTTACGGTTACGATCCGGCAGGACGATCCCAAGTATATTATTCCTTATCCGAAAGAAGCGATTCAGAATAATCCGGAATTGAATAATTAGGGTTGAGTTGAAACGGTAACAACGGATAAAACGGTAACAACAGTAAAAATGGTAAAGAAATACGGTTGTTACCGTTTTTTTTATAAAATAAAAAACTTTGATTTGGCAGGCAAGTCCTTTTTTCGTATTTTCGGGCGATCCTATATTTCAATATGACTGCAATTATTATTGAAGATGAAGCTTTGGCTGCCCGTGAATTGGAAAGTATTCTGAAAAAGTTGGCACCGGAAATAGAAATCGTTGCCCGTCAGGATTCTGTACGGGGAAGTGTACAATGGCTGAAAGAAAATCAGGTAGATTTGATTTTCAGCGATGTTCATTTGGGAGATGGACGTAGTTTCGATATTTTCGGACAAGTAGAGATCAAAGCTCCTGTCATTTTTATTACCGCTTATGATGAATATGCTTTGCAAGCTTTCAAGAGCCAGGGAATAGATTACATCCTGAAACCTTTTGACGAAGAGGAAATACTGCGGGCGTTGGAAAAAGTGCGGAATTGGTTTGCAAAAGAAAAGAAAGCACCCCGGACGGTCCGATTTCAGGAGCGCTTTTTGGTGCAGATCGGAACGAAGATCAAATCCGTACCGGTGGCAGAAGTCGCTTATTTTATGGCCGATGGAAAATACCTGATGTTATATACCCATGAAGGGGGAGGGTATATCCTCGATCAGACGATGGCTGCACTCGAAGAACGCCTGGATCCCCAAATCTTTTTTCGGATCAACCGGAAGTTTATAGTGAGCTTTTCTGCTATCAAAGAAATGATCCGTTATTCCAACAACCGCATAAAAATCGGTTTATCTCCTTTGCCTCCTGAAAATATAGAAGCTATCGTCAGTGCCGACCGCATTCGCGAGTTCCGGGACTGGTTGAACCGCTAAAAGTTATTCAGCGCCACAATAACAGAAAGAGGGTGTCCAAAAAGGCAAAATACCCCCTTGTAGAATCGGATATTTGATTTCAGTCTCCAATAGGGATACGAATAAATCGAGGGTGCCAAATACTTTTTGGACACCCTCTTTTTGTTATTGCTGGAAGGGAGATTATTTCCCATTGATTTCGTCCAGAATCTCCTGTATCTGTTCCTGGCAGCCGCCACAACCGGTTCCTGCGTTCGTCACTTCGCCTACTTCTTCAACGGTTTTTAATCCTTTTTCACGAATTGCATTTTCAATTTCTTCTCTGCTTACTTCAAAGCAGTGGCAAATAATTTCACTCATAGTCTTTCCATTTTATTGATTCATATTATTCTTTTATTTGCAAAAATAAAAGAATATCTGCAATGAATGTAAAGATTCCGATCTTATGTTTCTATGAGCCGATAGAGAAAATTTATTCTTTCATTCCTTCATAGAATACTTTCCAAAGCGGATCGTTCAAAGGAGGTTTTGCCGTGATGGTAATCATTTCCTGGCTCACCGGATGTTTGAAAGTGATCGAACGGGCGTGCAAATTGATCCCTCCTCCTTCGTTCGAACGGGGAAAACCATATTTCAGATCTCCTTTGATCGGACAACCGATCTTAGCCAATTGGCACCGGATTTGGTGATGCCGGCCCGTGTAAAGCTTCACTTCGAGCAGGTAATAACGTTGTGAACTTCCGAGTAGTTTGTATTCCAGGGTGGCTTCTTTGGCTCCGGCTTTGGGCTGGTTGTAAGCGTGCGATTTGTTTTTTTCCGGATCACGCATCAGATAGTGGGTGAGTACGGCATGATCCTCGGCCGGCAAATTGCCTACAATAGCCCAATAGATCTTGCTGATCTCCTTTTCGTGTTCCTGGAACATTTTATTCAGCCGGGTGAGGGCTTTACTGGTGCGTGCAAAAATCACTACACCGCTGACAGGACGATCCACCCGGTGGGGGATACCCAGATAAACCTCTCCCGGTTTGTTGTATTTCTTCTTGATATACGCCTTTACTTCTTCGCTCAAAGGGGTATCTCCGGTTTTATCTGCCTGTACAATATCCGAAATTTTCTTATTGACGGCGATGATATGATTATCTTCGTATAAAACTTCTAACATAAATAAAAGATATAAGTTAAAGGCTATAGGCTATAAGCTAGATGCAATAAGCTATAAGCTAAAGGCTATAGGCTAAAAGTAAATAAAAGATAGATAAACATTTTAGCTTTTAGCTTATAGCCTATAACTTTATTAGTATTGTTCTCTCTCATTCGGGAAATCACCGCTTTTTACGTCGGCGATATAATTGCCGACAGCACCGCTGATTTCTGCATATAGGTTATGATAGCGCCGTAAGAAGCGGGGAGAGAATTCCTGATTGATACCGAGCATATCGTGGATGACCAGGACTTGTCCGTCTACACCGCCACCGGCACCGATGCCGATGACGGGGATACTGACTTCTTGGGCGACTCTGGCTGCCAAAGCTGCCGGAATTTTCTCCAGCACGATGGCAAAACAACCTGCTTCTTCCAGGAGATGGGCATCGTGAACCAATTTTTCCGCTTCCTCTTCTTTTTTGGCGCGAATGGCATAGGTCCCGAATTTATGGATGCTCTGGGGGGTAAGTCCAAGATGGCCCATAACCGGAATTCCGGCCGACAGGATACGTTGGATAGATTCGAGAATTTCTTCTCCTCCTTCGAGTTTGATGGCGTCGGCAGCCGTTTCTTTCATGATACGGATGGCTGAGTTTAAGGCCTCTTTGCTATTTCCCTGATAACTACCGAAAGGCATGTCTACAACAACTAATGCCCGTTTTACTCCTCTGACTACCGAAGCGGCATGATAAATCATTTGGTCGAGGGTGATCGGTAAGGTTGTCTCATGGCCTGCCATTACATTGGAAGCCGAGTCGCCGACCAGGATAACATCTATACCTGTCTCTTATACACATCTGACGCTGCCGACGA
>OJQL01002174.1_pt1 | contig 12009 bp, 8 predicted proteins | sample 1598731 | NCBI WGS metagenome assembly OJQL01 (sample SAMN03922510, study PRJEB24848) | human gut metagenome | isolation source: stool sample | host: Homo sapiens | place: Germany | collected 2010-02
TACGAGATTCGCCTTAGTCTCGTGGGCTCGGAGATGTGTATAAGAGACAGGAGACTTGATCTTCATGGCTGTTTCCTGTCGTAAAGCGTCACAGTGTGGATGCGGGGCATCCGGGACGTACCGCGTTCTTCCGCCAGGCGGCCAGCCTGAGGCGAAGGGACGAGCGCCGAGAGACGGAGGCTTTGCGGAAAAGCCCGTCGGGCGGAACGGCACATCCGGACCGGAATCGACATGGGAAAACAAGGCGCGTGGAGGGAACGGCCCCCAAGAGGAGACGAAAGGCCGTTCCCGGTCCGCTAGACGGACGCGGGGGGAGGCAGGGGAAAGGCGACGAGGCCGCGCCAAGAGGGGAGGAGGGCCGAGACGGCTTCACTGAGCCGGACAGGACGTTCCGGCTGAAGCATGGGGGAAAGTCCGCTCAGGGCAAAGGGCGGCTGAGAACCGGGTCTTCTTCTGAAACGATTTCTCGGCAGGCGCTGGGAGCTCGTCCGGCTGGCCTTTGAGTACAGCGGGCAGCCGGTTGTCCAGCAACTCGGCGGCGGGAGCCATTTCCGCATGGTGGGTGGGGCGTACGTTCAGTTCCCTTTCCGCTACCGCGAGCAACATCCCGCCCGCCGCGAACAGGAACAACGCGGCGACCTGCACGAACACCGTGCGGAAAAGCGAGAGTCTTTCGGAAGCGTATCGCATACATCATTCCTTTGTTCAGAAGACGCCTGAACGGTTGGGCTGTATGGGGACTATGGACGCCTGTGCCTCAAAGGACTTTGTTCCTGTGAGAACAAGAGAGCACGTTTTTCGAGTAGGTGTCAATGGGCTTTGGCAGGCATATGCATAGGTTAGGAGCTTTAACGTACTCATTCTGAGAGGTATAAAAGCAATCGCGGCGCTTCACCATAAGGGGTATAAGGCATACGGATTATCAATCAAATCATATGAATAAAATGAGGTAACTTTTTGTATACATTCGACAAAAATTATTTACGAATTGGAAATTTTTTTGATCTGCCGTGCCGGCTGTATGGGGATTGGAATTATCATTTTATATTATACTGATATTTATAGTAAAACATTTTGTGAATAAAAAAGCGTGTGATCCCGCGAGCAGGTCCTGCCAGTCCTAATCCGTTTGGGTACGCGGAAATACAGCTTTCCGCACACCGCGAGGCGGCAAACATGGGTTGGGGGCCGCAAATGAAGGCGATTTGAAAAAAGAGAGCGGAGCACCGGAACGGGAAAGCCTTTCGTGTAGCCGAGGGAACGGGATTGGAACCCGCATATACGGGAGGCTAGTTGCATCACATATCCGCCAGCGTATGGCGGCGTACGGAACGCTGCCTGATTCATTATGGAACCTGCTGCATGTGAATGTGCTCTCATAGGGGAAGGCTCTTGGGCGGTTTCCCAAGAACCGCATGGAGAAACAGCCCTCCCTTGAGGCGGGAAGGCTGTCCGTTCATAGTGGAACACCCCGTCCGCGCTAAGCTTGTTCCTGGGTATCCGTTTGCTGCGGGTACAGCCACGTCTGGAGCATGGAACAGATCTGCTCGATGTCCACAGGCTTGCCCAAATGCCCATTCATACCGGAACACAGGGAGCGCTCGACGTCTTCCGCAAAGACGCTGGCGGACAGTGCGAAAATGGGGATGCTGGCGGCGTCTTCACGGGGCAGCGCACGGATGGTCCGGGCCGCGTCAAGGCCATCCATGATCGGCATTTGTATATCCATGAGGATCGCGGCGTATTCCCCCGGAGCGGAACGCTCAAACAGGTCCACGGCCACCTTGCCGTTCTCGGCGTGGACGACCCTCAGGTTTATGTAGCCAAGCAGATTTTCAAGGACTTCAGCATTCAATCCGTTATCTTCGGCAAGGAGGAGCGTCTCTCCGCGGAAGAGGCAGCGCTCCTCCGCGTTTTCTCCGGCTGTATCGTGTTTTTCTGCCGTTTCGGTGCGCTCCAGAGGGATATCCACGGTGAAGCGCGTTCCCTTGCCCAGTTCGCTGTCCACAGCGATGGAGCCTCCCATCAAAGCAGTCAGGTTGCCGATAATGGCAAGCCCCAGCCCGCTCCCCGACCTTTTCCGCCGGGGGGCGGCATCTTGCTCGAAGGGGAGGAACATCCGTTTCTGGAAGGCATTGCTCATGCCGATCCCGTTGTCTGAGACGATGAAGCGCACAGCCTCCTGCCGCCCCGTACGCCGTAACGATTCGACGCGGAGGGTCACTTTCCCGTTTTCATCCACGAATTTAAGGGCGTTGGATAAAAGGTTCATCAGTATCTGCTTGAGCCGCATGGGATCGCCGACATACATCCGTCCGATGCGGGGATCGGCGGACGTTTCGAAAACAATGCCCTTGGCTGTGGCGCTGCTGGAGGTGAACAGCGTCACATCGTCAATGATCCCAGCAAGATCAAATGGTTCTGAGGCCAATTGCATCTTGCCGCTTTCGATTTTGGAAACATCAAGGATGTCATTGACCAAGGAAAGCTGGAACTGGGAGGCGAGGGCTATTTTGTCTATGCATTCGTTGAGGCGTTCAGGATCGCCGGCGTTCTTTTTGGCGATTGTGGTCAGGCCTATGATGGCGCTCATGGGCGTGCGGATATCATGGGACATGCGTGACAAGAAAACGCTTTTGGCCTGATTGGCTTCCTCGGCCTGCTCTTTTTTGCGGTTGATTTGGAACGTGGCTCCGCCGATGCCGAGCACGCCGATAAACCCGATCAAGCCGAATGTCAGCCCAACCATACTGTTGCGTTGCTCAACCGAGGCAAGGATGGGAAAGGCGGAAATGGATACGCTGATGCCGCCGAGCACGTCGCCGACCTTCTTGTCCTGATGGCACTGGATGCAGCTTTCCTTGGCGGGCAGGGCGGCCATATAGCGGTAACGCATACCCTCCTTGTCGGAAACGAGATCGAAAAGCTCGTGCCTGTCCTTTTCGAAAGAGAGCAGGGCCCCGGTTTCCCACTGATCGGCCCGGTTTTCCGGACGCTTCGGGGACAGGCTGGAAATGCGGAAGCTCGCCAGCGTGGAGGTGAAGCTTTCCGCGATCTGCCGGGTCATATAGGCGGGGTTGACCTTCACGAGGGTCGCGCCTCCCTCGGCGCGGAGGGTGCGCTCCTCCTCCGGCAGCCACGGGTTGGCGGGGCAGCCGGGGTGTTCGCGGACCCAGACGCCGCCGTTGTTGGCGTTCCAGTCGCGGGTATCCACGATGCTGGAAAAGAGCGTCGCGGTCTGGATGCGGGCCAGTCCCGTGGTATACTCGTCCTCGCGCTGGGCGGTCCAGCGGAACAGCGTGAACAGCAGCAGCCCCCAGAGCAGGGTGATCAGCAAGGGAAGGCGCAACACGCGCCATGAGAACGTGGACATGAAAGGCTCCTCTGTGGAACGGAGGCAGGGGAATCCGTGAGGCCGGTTGCCCGTATCCCGGAACTTCCGGACGGCTTGCCCGGTTCCTGCCGCTCCCGCGCCGTGTCTTCTCTTGATCCGGTGGATCGGCTCCAGGCTTGTGATAAAATAGGAACCATTCTGAACAGGTTGTCTGAATCGGACAAACTGTCAGCTTTTTCTGACTAGCTGTCATAAAAATCATACTGTAGCAAGGGAAAAGGAAGAATGAGAATGCTCCTCATCTTCACCTCTCCCGTATCATTTGTTATTTCAAGAGGATTGCGCTTTGTACGAAAAGGCGCAATCCCGGCACGGTTTTTGATAGAAGGCATAAGAGGATTGCCGTTCGCGGCGCGCCGGGAGACGGCCCGCCAAAGCGGTTTTGGTATCTGTTGCAAGAGGAGGCAAGAATGTCTGAGGTGTCACCCCGCAAGTGCCCGTGGTTGAAGATACTGCTGGGCGGCGTTGCGCTGGGCGTGCTCGTGCTGGCAGGGCTGGCGTGGGGTATGCGGGTGACGGATGCGCGTCCCTTCTGTTCCAGTTGTCATATCATGGAACAGGCCGCACGGACGCACAAGCTGTCCCCCCATGCCAAGCTGGCTTGCAACGAATGTCACGCTCCGACGGCGTTGCTGTCGAAGTTGCCCTTTAAGGCGAAGGAAGGCGCCAGGGATTTCTACATGAATACCCTGGGCGATGTGGACCTTCCCATCGTGGCGGGCATGGCGACGAAGGACGTCGTCAACGCGAACTGCAAGGCCTGTCATTTTGCAACCAACGAGAATGTCGCCAGCATGGACGCCAAGCCCTACTGCGTCGACTGTCACCGTAGTGCGCAGCACATGCGCATGAAGCCCATCAGCACAAGGATGGTGGCCGATGAATAGCCGAGTATTTTACACTCTGATCAGGTTGGCGGTGGTGTGCGCCGCCTTGGGACTTGCCGCGGGCTGCGACGACGTGTCCACAGCCGAATTGAAGACCCCGGTCTACAAGACGGGCTTGAAGGACTCCGACGACAACAAGACCTCGGCGTTTCGCAAGGACTTTCCCCTTCAGGCCGCCAGCTACGACCGCAACAACGAATCCACGTTCATGAGCAAGTATAAGGGCTCCGTCAACTTCATGAAGAACGACGACGTGGATCCTCTGCCCGAAGGCTACAAGCAGGGGGCCCAGCCCTACCTCAAGAACCTGTGGCTCGGCTATCCCTTCATGTACGAATACCGTGAAGCGCGCGGCCACACGTATGCGATCCACGACATCCTCGAAATCGACCGCATCAACCGGTACGGTGAAAAGGGCGGGATGCCCGCCACCTGCTGGAACTGCAAGACCCCCAAGATGGTGCAGTGGATCAAGCAGTACGGCGACGATTTCTGGGCCAAGGACTTCAACCAGTTCCGTACGGAAGTCACGGACGACGATTCCATCGGCTGCGCGACCTGCCACAACGCCGAAACCATGCAGCTCCAGCTCTACAGCGAGCCGCTCAAGGATTATCTGAAGTCCGTGGGCAAGGACCCCGCAAAGCTCCCCCGCAGCGAGATGCGTTCGCTCGTGTGCGCCCAGTGCCATGTGGAATACTACTTCAACGATCCCGGCCACGGCCCCACCAAGCGCCCTGTCTTCCCGTGGAAGAACGGCTTCACGCCCGAAGCCATCTACAGCGTGTATGAAGACAACGGCAATGTGGACATGCCCGGCTTCAAGGGCAAGTTCGCCGACTGGGTGCACCCCGTTTCCCAGACGCCCATGCTGAAGATGCAGCATCCCGACTATGAAACGTGGATCGACGGTCCGCACGGCGCCGCCGGTGTGGCCTGTGCCGACTGCCACATGCCGTACCAGCGCGAGGAAGGCAAGAAGATGTCCAGCCACTGGTGGACCTCGCCCCTGCGTGACCCCGAACTGCGCGCCTGCCGCCAGTGCCATGCCGACAAGACCGCGGCCTACCTGCGCGGACGCATCGAATACACGCAGGACAAGACCTATAAGCAGCTTCTCGTGGCGCAGGAATACTCCGTGCGCGCCCACGAAGCCGTGCGCCTTGCTCTCGAGTACACCGGAGAAAAGCCCGCCGATTATGATCAGCTGATCATCCGGGCCAAGGAAGCCGTCCGCAAGGGCCAGATGTTCTGGGATTTCGTGTCCGCCGAAAACAGCGTCGGGTTCCATAACCCCGCCAAGGCCCTCGACACCCTGACCAGTTCCATCACCCTGAGCCAGGACGCCATCAACGCGGCGCTCAAGGCCACCAACTACGGCATCGCGCCGAAGCTGGAAGGCGACATCAAGCAGATCGTGCCGCCCATCCTCAAGATGAGCCGCAAGCTCCAGCAGGACCCCGAATACCTCAAGACCCATCCGTGGTTCGCGTACCTGAAGCCCCTGCCGAAGGCCGACCAGATGTGGGAAGGCAACAAGAAGATCCAGTAGGCATATGATGAAGGGGGAATCCTCACCCAAAGGCGGAAGCCGGGGATTCCCCCCTTTCCTCTCAACGCCATGAACGCATCATGCGGGTGAGAGTATACCCTCAAGACGGGGCGGCTGATCAGCCGTGCCCCCTTTGGCGACAGGCTCCTCCCCCTTTTTCTTCGGGAGAATCCCTCCCGTTCACGTCATCCTCACTCCATAAACGGCAAGCCCTTCCGATGCATGACCGGAAGGGCTTGCCGTTTTGTTGATACGCCACGTGCCGTGATGGGTGTTTCGTGGGGCAACAGCCCCGCTTTGTTGGGGCGATGCGGCCTGTTCGCGGGGAACATTTTCCGGACGCGGGAGGGAAGCGCTATTTTTTCTCGCTGCCTACATCCACGGTCGTTTGGGAGGAATCCTCCTGCCCCTCTTCGGCGGACGGAAGCGCGGCTGAGGCGTCCACATCCACGGCGGGAGGCAGGGCTCCTGGCTGGCCGCCGGGGACCGGGGGCAACATGCGCAGTTCCGTGGTCGGCGCGTGCTTGGTATCGAGGATGACCATGCCGGTACGTTCCAGCACTTCGTGGCGGAACGCGTATTCGGCTTCCATCTGCTTGGTTTTGTAGTGCATCCACGCCCGGACCACATAGCTGACCATCCAGGCTACGGCGAAGCCGCCCACGACCCAGATGGCGACCAGATGGAAATTTTCCCCGAGTTTCAGGAGCAGGCTCATCACCCCGTCGAGATAGTAGATCGCGGCGCACATGAGCACGAAGCCCGCGAACAGGATCACCGTGGGCGCTCCCCGGACCAGCGCGTAAAACGTCTGCATCCGCTGCGGGACGCCTTCGAGGTTCACGTCTTCGCCGCCGCGCGCCCCCCGGGAGAAGCCGAGGCTCACGAGGTTGACCAGCAGCATGGCGAGCACAGGGACCATAACCACGGCGACCAGATAGCCGATCCACGGGAATTGGAAGTGCGGCACGCCGCTGGACGAGGGCTGGGCGTTGGTGATGCTGATGATGATGGCGCCCACCGTTACCGCGAGCTCCATGAGGACGATGCCGATGACCAGGTAGAGGAATAAGGTTTTCTGCTCTTTTTCAGTGAATTGCTTGCCGAACAGCGTGTGGTGCTTCTGTTCCGCGCCGCTGTCCTGCGGGGTTTCGGGGGCATCTTTGGAGGCTTCGGCCTCCTTGCGCTCCGCATGTTCGTATTTGGAAAGGTTCATGTATGCTCCATTGCTTGGTGATGGATCTCATTGGTATGTTTTCGAAATGGGGTAGTATCATAAAGCCGTGCCGTCCGCCAAGGTATGGCCCGCCTCTTCACCGCTGGAGCGGCGGGTTCTTTGGGCCGCGTCGGCACGGTCATGGACTGCCGGAAGGGCTTATGATAACAGTAAGAGGCAGCAGAACCGAACGGCGTCCGCCGAGGGAACCAACCAGCTGTCGAGGAAAAATATTGTGTCTTCTCATAAGGTTATCAAGACAATTGCGGAAATCAACGAGCGTATCAAAAAAGGCCGGGCCGTTGTCCTCAACGCTGAGGAAATGACCGAGGCCGTCCGGCGCATGGGCCCGGAAAAAGCCGCCCGTGAAGTCGACGTGGTGACCACGGGCACGTTCTCGCCCATGTGCTCGTCCGGTTTGCTGTTCAACATCGGCCAGCCCGAACCGCCGAAAATCCGCACCACCCGGGTCTGGATGAACGACGTCCCCGCCTACGCCGGGCTTGCCGCCGTGGACGCCTATCTTGGCGCCACCGAACTGCCCGAGGACGATCCCCAGAACAAAGTCTATCCGGGCCAGTTCAAATACGGCGGCGCACACGTCATCGAAGATCTCGTAGCCGGGCGCAGCGTCCATCTGCGGGCGACCTCATACGGGACGGACTGCTACCCCCGCCGGTCCCTCGACCGTACCGTCACGCTGGCGGATCTGACCTGCGCACAGCTTTTGAACCCGCGCAATTGCTACCAGAATTACAACGCGGCGGTGAACTGTACCAGCCGCACGATTTATACCTACATGGGGCCGCTCAAGCCGGACATGCGGAATGTGAACTTCGCTACGGCGGGCTGCCTTTCGCCGCTGTTCAATGATCCGTGGTTCCGTACCATCGGCACCGGGACGCGCATTTTCCTCGGCGGCGGGCAAGGCTACGTCATCGGCGCGGGCACACAGCACGATCCCTCACCTCAGCGCACCGAGAAAGGGCTCCCCCTCAGCGGTTCGGGCACGCTCATGGTGCGCGGCGATCTCAAGGGCATGAAACCGCGCTATCTGCGCGGCCTGTCCCTCACCGGGTATGGCGTGTCGCTGTCGGTGGGCGTGGGGATTCCGATCCCGATCCTCAACGAGGAAATGGCGGCCTTTACCGGGGTTTCCAACGAGGACATCCTGATGCCCGTGAAGGATTACGGGTATGACTACCCCAATGGCCTGCCTCGGGTCATTCAGCATGTGCGCTTCTCCGACCTGCTTTCCGGCGAAGTGGAAATCCAGGGCCGCAAAATCCCGACCGTGCCTCTGACCAGCCATGTGATTTCTCTTGAAATCGCCGACACGCTCAAGGCGTGGATCGAAAAGGGCGAGTTCCTTCTGACCGAAGCGGTTGACCGCATTCCGGCGTATTGATGAACGCTTGGGGAGGAGAAATTTCCTGGAGAAGCCCCCTCCTCCCCAAAACTGCCGGATCGGATTGTGCCTATCCCTTTCTTTTCAAAGTTTTTCGCCTTATCCTGAATCTCTGTTCGTGGAAGCGGGAAATGAGCCTGCCCTGCTGGTGGAGAGGGAAAGGCGGCCTTGGGGGCGGGCAGGGTTCTTGTCTTTTGCGGAAACAGTATTACTTTTATAAAGTAATTCTCTTTGGGAGCCGGGCGCTCTGGCTTTCTCTCCTTTTCTTTCCGTACAAACGTAGCGAGACGAGGTGTTTTGGTGAAACTCCCCGAATTTGGTTTTTTGGAAAAATGCAAGATTGTCGGCAAAACGCTGCTGGTGCAGGTTTGTTTGTTCATTACGTTGCTGCTGCTCGCGTGGGGCAGCCAGGCTCTGTATGCGAAGCTCGATCGCACGGAATTCCCCACCCCCGTACAGATCACCGACGCCGACAAGCTTGACGAGAACGCCAAAGGGAAGGCGCTGGTGGACGCCATCACGCACCAGATGCGTTATGAGCTGGACTCCACGTTCGGATGGAGCATCAACGATATTTTGTTCAACCGGTTCGTGTTGGACAACCGGGCGTACCGCCAGTACGGGGTGTACCACGCCACCAAGGTGCTGATGGACCTGTATTCCATGACCATCGCCAAGCTCGGCACCAACGACCGCGAGAGCGAAATGCTCTACAAGGCCCGCCTGAACAGCTTTGCCATCGATCCGCGCAGCTTCATGTTCCCGTCCGCCGAGTCGTCCTACAAGAAGGGGCTCAAGCTCATTGAACAGTATAAGGAGAGCCTCGACAAGGGTACCGGCGTGTACAACTGCCGGACCGACGACCTGTACGCCTCCTTCGACCTTGTGATCGGCGAAAACCTGCTCGGGTATGCGCTCGGCCTGCTTGAAAACTCGCAGGAACTGCCGTTCTACACGCTGGACAACCGTATTTACGAAGTACAGGGCATTGTGCTGGTCGTGCGGGACTTCATCAGCGCGCTGTATGAACTGTACCCCGAAATCAGCAGCAAGGGGAACGCGGGCAATATGGCCGCCGCGATCGAATACATGAACCGGATCTGCACCTATGATCCGCTGTACATCACGTCCAAGGTAAACTCCGGCGAACTGATCATTTCGTATGTGCTGTTCGCCAAGAACCGCCTCGAAGACATCCGCAACAGCATCCGCATCTAAGTTTTTTATCAGGTTCAAAGCAAAAGGGAGAACGGCACGCCGTCCTCCCTTTTTTGTCGTCTTCCGGAAACTGGAGGCTACGCGCCGTAGTACTCCTTATACCACTTCACGAACTGCCCGACGCCGTATTCTACGGAAGTCTGCGGGCGGAATCCGGTGTCCGCGATGAGGTCGGACACGTCGGCCCATGTGGCTTCCACGTCGCCGGGCTGCATGGGCATGAGGTTGCGGATGGCTTTCTTGCCGAGGGCGTCTTCGAGCGTGCTGATGAAAGTCCCGAGTTCGACCGTATTGTTATTGCCGATATTGTAAATACGCCACGGCGCGGTGCTGGTCGAAGGGTTGGGCTTGGCGCTGTCCCAAGCCGGATCGGGCTGGGGGATGCGGGCCATGACGCGCATCACGCCTTCGATGATGTCGTCGATGTAGGTAAAGTCGCGGCGCATTTTGCCTTCGTTGAAGACCTTGATGGGTTCCCCGGCGAGGATGGCCTTGGTGAACAGGTAGAGGGCCATATCCGGGCGGCCCCACGGCCCGTAGACGGTGAAGAAGCGCAGCCCCGTAGCCGGAAGGCGGTACAGGTGGCTGTAGGTGTGGGCCATGAGCTCGTTGGCTTTTTTGGAAGCCGCGTACAGGCTGACCGGGTGATCCACGTTGTCATGTACGGAGAAGGGCATGGAGGTGTTCATGCCGTACACGGAACTGGACGAGGCGAACACCAGATGCTCCACCTTCCCGTGGCGGCAGCATTCGAGCAGGTTGCCGAAGCCCACGAGGTTGGACTGGACGTAGCTTTTGGGATTGATGAGGCTGTAACGCACGCCCGCCTGTGCCGCGAGGTTCACGACATGCGAGAACGCGTTGCGGACGAATACGGCTTCCAGCGCGGCGTCGTCGGCGAGGTCCGTATGTTCGAAGGTGAAGCCGGGCAGGGCCTGCAATTGCGCGAGGCGATCTTTTTTGAGCTGCACCGAGTAGTAATCGTTGAGATTGTCGATGCCGACGACCGTATGCCCCTCGGCGATCAGGCGTTTGGAAAGGTGGAATCCGATGAACCCGGCCGCGCCGGTGACGAGAACGTGCATGTGGACCTCTTTTGGGTGATTGATACGTGGGAAAAGATGCCGGATGCGCTTTCCGCGCGAAGGGAGCGCCTCCGATACTTTGCCCGCAAAAAGACAGTTCCATTGCGATAATACGCTGAATTTTTCAAAAAAGGAGACAGATTCGGAAATGTTGCCCCGTCTCCCCCGAAACGCTTCTATCTTCCTGCAATGATGGACTTCAAGAAGGTGATAAGCTGGGCATAGCGTTGCGGCTCCCCGATGAGGTCGTCGACGTGCGGCGTGACCACATAACGGTGCCCGTGCACGATGCTCGGCGAAAGCGGGCGCAGCTCGGCAAGCCCAAGCTCGGGCGGGACCTGCCCGCACATGAGGATGACGCTTTCGGGTTTGAGCGCGGCGATGCCGCTCAAAAACATCCGGGCATCGACCGTCTGTTCCGATTCGCCGTCCCCATAGGGGTAACGGTTCAAAGGCCAGAACGCATGGCTCCCCTTGGGGAGCGCCATATCCCCGAGCAACCGGCGCAGGAAGTCGCGGTGCGCGGCGTCGGCGTCGCCGCCCAGATCCCGGCTGAGGGACGGATAGGACCAGACCAGCGAGGGGCGGGGCGGCGTTTTTTTGAGCAGCGTCTGCCAATAGGCGGGCCAGACATCCGGGGCCAGAGTGTCCGTGTCCGCGATCCGCACAGGTTTTTGCGGGGCGCTGGAAACGGGCTGCGGCTGTGGGGGAGGGGTATAGGAAGGCGGCTGAGGCTGGCGGCGTTCCCCGCGCTGTGGCGGCGCGCTGTGCTGCCGGACGGGAGGCGCGGCTTCGGACGGCTCGGGTTCCGGGCGCGCCAGAAGACGCTCCCTGACCTCGTCGTCGAGGAGCAGGTGCGTGATCCCGGCCTGACGCCACGGGCGGAAGGCCGGGGAAATGTTCAGCGGGACAGGAGCCACGAGAGCAATCTCCACGCAACGTCTGTTTTGGAAAGGTGCGCCCAGCGTTCTTCGCGCCCGGAGGCGTCGGCGACGAAAACCGTGTTGTCCGGCGTACCGAAACCGTCTTGGAGCAGGTTGCCCACGACCATGTCGGCCTTTTTGGAAACAAGCTTGCCGCGCACGGAGTCTTCGAGGTTCTGCGATTCGGCGGCAAAGCCTACGACTTTCTGATCAGGCCGACGGTCGGCGGCGAGCGTTTTCAGGATGTCCGGGTTGGGCGCGAAATGGACATCGAACCCGTCCGGAGCGTCGCTTTTCTTGAATTTCTTGTCGCCGCCCTGTACCGG
>OJQL01002175.1_pt1 | contig 12006 bp, 14 predicted proteins | sample 1598731 | NCBI WGS metagenome assembly OJQL01 (sample SAMN03922510, study PRJEB24848) | human gut metagenome | isolation source: stool sample | host: Homo sapiens | place: Germany | collected 2010-02
GTCCACGTACAGGTCCTCCACGATGACGGCCAATTCCGCATCCGTCGCCGCAGCGACGATGAGCTGCTGCATCTCCGGCTCCAGCTCTGCGAACACGTCGGCCGCCACGCCCTTGGGCAGCGTGCGGAAAGCCAGCACGGCCTCCTCACCGTTCAGCAGTCCCAGAAATTCTGCAATATCCACTTCGTTCAGCTCCAGCAGGACCTCGCGCAGAGCCTTAAAGGAACGTTTTTTCAGCAGCGCCTCCAGCGCTGCAAAATCATACTGCCGATCCATTTGTGTTTCCTCCTTCTTCCTGTGTGCCGGGCACACATCGGTCCACGCACAGGGCTCAGGGCTGGCTGCCGGTCAGGCGCTTCATCACCTCTTGGTAAGCACCTTCCACATTGCCCAGGTCCCGGCGGAAGCGGTCCTTGTCCAGCTTCTCCCCGGTCTTGGAGTCCCAGAAGCGGCAGGTGTCGGGGCTTATCTCGTCGGCGAGGACGATGGTGCCGTCCGGCAGGCGGCCGAACTCGAGCTTGAAGTCCACGAGCTCGATGCCGTGCTCGAGCAGCAGCGCCTTGAGCAGTTCGTTTATGCGGAAGGCGTAGCGCTTGATGGTGTCGATCTCCTCCGCCGTGGCGAGCTTGAGGGCCAGGGCGTGGTAGGAGTTTATGAGCGGGTCGCCCAGGTCGTCGTTCTTGTAGGAGAACTCTATGGTCGGCGCATCGAAGACGATGCCCTCCTCTACGCCGTAGCGCTTTGCAAAGCTGCCGGCGGAGATGTTGCGGATGATGACCTCGAGCGGCACGATCTGCACCTTTTTCACCAGGGTCTCGCGGTCGGAGAGCTCCTCGACGAAGTGGGTGGGGATGCCGTTTTTCTCGAGCATGCGCATGAAGCTGTTGGTGAGGCGGTTGTTGATGACGCCCTTGCCCATGATGGTGCCGCGCTTCACGCCGTTGAAGGCGGTGGCGTCGTCCTTGTAGTCGACTATGCAGAGGCTGGGGTCGTCGGTGGCGAAGACCTTCTTGGCCTTGCCCTCATAGAGCTGTTCGCGCTTTTCCATGTCAGTTCCTCTCCTTTTCAAGCTTTTCGCGCAGGGCGCGGTCCTTTTCAAGCGTGGCCGCCTCCATGTCCCGGCGCATGGCGTCGAGGCGCGCGGCCAGGGCGTCGTCGTATATCGCAAGCATCTCGGCGGCGAGGAGGGCGGCGTTCTGTGCCCCGTCTATGGCGACGGTGGCCACCGGGATGCCGGAGGGCATCTGCACGGTGGAGAGCAGCGCGTCCAGCCCGTCGAGCGTGGAGCTCTTGACGGGGATGCCGATGACCGGCAGGGTGCTCACCGCGGCGAGGGCGCCCGCGAGATGCGCCGCCTTGCCGGCGGCCGCGATGATGACGCCGAAGCCGTTCGCGCGCGCCGAGAGTGCAAAGCTGCGCGCCGCCTCGGGCGTGCGGTGGGCCGACATGACGTGTACCTCGGTCTCTATTTCCAGAGCCTGAAGCTGGCGCACGGCCTTTTCCACCACCGGCCAGTCGCTGTCGCTGCCCATTATGACGGCAGCCTTTTTCCTATCCATGCCCTCGCCTCCAAAGTGATTAAATAAAAATGTAACAAGGCCACGGCATACAGTCATGGCCTTGTTATTTACGAGTTTATGCTCTTCTTCCCTTGACGAAAGCCCAGGCCGGGCTGCGAATGGGCACACTGCGCCCCGGCCCATCCAAACGAAAGCCGAACCAAGGCTGCGCCACCTCCCGTAAGAAGATAACATTATGATATAGGCTTTTTCCGCAAAACACAACGGATTTTGCCCGGCAAAATTGAATTTCATTCAAAGCGACAAGTTTCGACCACTTCTGCCCCGGATTTTATGCGGATTTTACACGCCGAGGGCCCCGGACTTGTGAAATCCGGCCCGGCGTGGTAAAATACCCCTGTATCAGCGCACCGGCACGCAAATCTTTGAAAGACGTGATCAAATGACAATGGAAAACATGCGCCTCGCCGTGCTCATAGACGGCGACAACGCGCCGCGCGACTGCCTCAAGAGCATCATGGAGGAGATCGCCATATACGGCACGCCCATGATAAAGCGCATATACGGCGACTGGGCCTCCCAGGGCCTGACGAGCTGGAAGAACTCCCTGCTCGAAAACGCCGTGACGCCCAAGCAGCAGTTCGCATACACGACGGGCAAGAACGCCACGGACTCCGCCATGATAATAGACGCGATGGACATCCTCTACACCGGCAAGACCGACGGCTATGTCCTCGTCTCCTCGGACTCCGACTTCACGCCCCTGGCCATACGCCTGCGCGAGAGCGGGATGTACGTCATCGGCATAGGCGAGGAAAAGACGCCCAAGGCCTTTGTCCAGGCCTGCGACAAGTTCATCCGCGTGGAGGTCATCCGCGACAAGTACAAGAAGACGACCAAGGCCGCCGCCAAGCCCGCCGCCAAAAAGACCGCCTCCAAGACGGCCAAGACCGCGGAAAAGCCCGACAAGGCCCCGGCCAAGACCACGGCCAAAAAATCCGCCGCTGAGGAGAAGAAGCCGCCCGTCCCGGACGACATCATCAACCTCATCGCCGACTCCGTCGCCGACCTCGCGGACGACGACGGCTACATCGACCTCTCGAACCTCGGCAACCTCATCATAAAGAAACAGCCCGACTTCGACCCGCGCACCTACGGCTTCGGCAAGCTCTCGACCATGCTCAAGAACCTGCCGCGCTTTGAGGTCCAGGTCCGCGAGACCTCGGACCCCAACGTGAAGCCCATCTACATCCGCGACCAGGAGGCTCAATGACAAAGCGCAGACGCATCGTCATCCCCGTGCTGCTCGTGCTCGCCGCCCTCGTCGCCGCGCTGCTGCTGCTCTCGAAGTACGGCCTGGCCGTCACGCGGCTCTCGCTGGAGTTTGATGACCTCCCCCGGGGCTTTGACGGCTTTAAAATAGTCCAGCTCAGCGACCTGCACGGCTCCGAGTTCGGGCGGGACAACGCCCGGCTCATAAAGGCCGTGGCGCAGGAGGAGCCGGATATCATCGCCCTCACCGGCGACTTTCTGGACGAGGGCAAGGCGGGGCAGGAGCTCCCGGCGCTCGAGGCGCTGGTGAAGGAGCTCGTGAAGCTCGCGCCGGTCTACTTCGTCAGCGGCAACCACGACTGGGCCTCCGGCGCGGCGCCGGAGCTCTTTGAGACGCTGGGCGCGGCGGGGGTGAACTGCCTGAGGAACGACTTTGTCTACCTCGAGCGCGGCGGGGACGTCCTCGTCCTCGGCGGCGTGGACGACCCGAACGGCCCGGCCGACATGGAGACGCCGGACGAGTTCATCTCGCGGATGCGCAGCGAGGCGCCCGGCGCCTTCACGCTGCTGCTGGCGCACCGCGCCTACTGGGCGGAGCGCTTTGCGGACCTCGACGTGGACCTCATCCTCTGCGGCCACACCCACGGCGGCATAGTCCGCCTCCCCTTCCTCGGCGGCGTGGCGGGCACGAACTTCGCCCTCTTCCCCGAGTACGACGCCGGGCTCTTCGAGACGGGGGCCTACAAGCTCTACATCTCCCGCGGCCTCGGCAACTCCGTGCCGCTCCCCCGCTTCCTCAACACGCCCGAGCTCGTATCCATCACTCTCAAGTGCGCGTGAGCGCCCCTACCGGGGCGCTTTTTTTTACCTGTTGACAGCAAACTGTATTATGGCTATAATACAGTCAAGTAAACTGTATTACTCGACTAACACACTTTTCCGGGAGGTGAGCGCGTGATAACCTTCGAGGGCTTCCGCCCCGAGGACGGGGTGCCCATCTATCTGCAGATAATAAAGTACCTCAAGCAGGGCATAGTCTCCGGCGCGGTGGCGGACGGGGACGAGCTGCCCTCGCGCCGGGTGCTCTCGGCCACGCTGGGCGTGAACCCGAACACTGTGCAGAAGGCCTGCCGGATGCTTGAGGAGGAGGGGCTGATGAGCTCCCACGCGGGGGCCAAGAGCTGCGTGTGCGTCACGCCCGAGCTGCGGGAGAGGGTGCGCGCGGAGCTCATCCGCTCGGACGCGCTGGCCGCGGCGTCGGCCTTCCGGCGCATGGGCGTGCCGCTTGAGGAGGCGCTGGAGCTTGTGAAGCTCGCATATGAGGAGGCTGGGGAATGAAAAGGCACTTATCAGTATTCGAACTCGCCGCGCGCGGCGCGGTGTACAAGACGCTCGTCGTCTCGCTCATCGCGGCGGCGGCGATATTCGCGCTGCTCTATGCGCTGCCGGGCGGGGCGCTGAACCTCACCGACCTGCTCTCGGGCAGCTACTTCAGCGCGGAGGCCGAGAACTACGTCGTGACCGGGGGCAGATACGCCTCCTACGTGTTCCCCGCGGGGCTGGCCGTGCTCTACGTCCTGCTCTCCCGCTCCGGCGCGCCCAAACGGGGCGTGAACCCGGACTACACCTGGCGGCGGCTGCGCATCACGGAGCGCCGGGCCTCGCTCATCCAGTCCGGCGTGCACGCGCTCTGCTTTGCGCTCTACATGGCCATAGTGCTGGCGGCCTGCGCCGCCTTTGCGGCGCTCTTTCTCTCGCGCTCCGGGCCCTACGACAACGACGGGCAGACGCTGTTTTTCGCGGCCTACACCACGATGCCGCTGCACGCCGTACTGCCGCTCGGAGAGCCCTTCGAGTGGCTGGCCTTTGCCGCGACCTGCCTGGGCGGCGGCGTCGGCACCACGGCCATGGCCTTCTGGCTCAGGCGGGGCAAGACCTCCGGCCTCGGCGTCACGCTGCTCATAACGACAGCTCTGATGCAGCTGGGCTGGTCCGCGAGCTCGGGGTTTCGCACCATGTTGGTGCTGCTCACGGCGTTGCTTGCAGTCATCGGGCTGGTGAGCTCGTTCAGGGACACGGCCGTCGCCGAGCGCGAGGCGGAGCAGGCCGAGGGCATGGAAGGGTCGAAGGGAGGCAAAGCTGATGCGTCTGCGTGACATGGCAGCGCCGCCGGGCTTCGACTCGGCCCATGAGATAAAGCGCGTGAGAAACTGGCTGATCAGCTGCGTCGCGATCTTTGTCTTCCTCTTCGCCTGCGTCTATGTCGGCCGGCTCACAGTTGTCTACAACTCGATGAGGAACGGCGGCAGATTCGAGTCCATGGGGTTGTTCCCGGAAGTGGCGCGCAGCCCCTCGCTCGTGTGTTTTCTGCCGGTGTTCATAGGGCTGCTGGCGATGCTTATCCGCAACATCAACTATTTCCGCGCCTCGAAGAGCTATTACACCATGCGGCGGCTGCCGAACCGCTGGGAGTATCCGCTCCGCTGTGCGCTGCTGCCGGTGTCGGGCTTTCTCGTGCTCCTGGTCGTCTCGCAGCTCCTGCTCCTGCTCGCGGGGGCGGCCTATCTCTACATCACTCCCGACACCTGGCTGCCCGCCGGAGCCCGGGAGAGCGTTCTAAGCTTCGTTTTAGGAGGTATCCTAGCATGATCGAACTCAAAAACGTCAGCAAAAACTACGGCAAGCGTCAGGCCGTCCGAGACGTCAGCCTCACGATAGGCCAGGGCGAGATCGTGGGCCTCTTCGGCGAAAACGGCGCGGGCAAGAGCACGCTCATAAAGTGCATTCTCGGCCTGCTCAAGTACGAGGGCACGATAACTCTCGACGGCGAGCCGATAAGCCGCAAAAATATCGACCGCCTGTCCTTCGCGACGAGCGAGCACTCCTTCTTCCCCGCCCTCTCGCCCGAGGGGCACGCGGACTTCTACGCCGAGCACTTCCCGCGCTTCGACCGCAAGCGCTTCGACGTGCTCATGGACTTCTTCGAGCTGCCGCGCAAGGGCGCCCCGTCGAAGCTGTCCACGGGGCAGAAAAACCAGTTCGAGGTCGTGCTCGCGCTCAGCCAGGGCGCGGACTACATCCTCATGGACGAACCCTTCTCCGGCAACGACGTGTTCAACCGCGAGGACTTCTACAAGGTCCTGCTCGGCATCATGGAGCCGAACGAGACGGTCATACTCTCCACCCACCTCATCGAGGAGGTCGAGGGCTTCATAGGCCGCGCGCTGCTCATCCACAAGGGCCGGCTCGTGGGCGACGTGCAGATGTCCGAGCTCGAGGAGACCGGCGAAGGTCTCATCGACTTTGTAAAGCGCAACTACGGCTACCGCGCCGAGCGTATCCGCAAGGCGATAAGCGAGCTTTCGGGCGACGAGTGAGAGGAGGGCGCGCATGAAAAGGGCGGGCATACTGCTCATAGTTCTGGCGGTGCTGGCCGCGGGCTTCATGGCCGCCGCCAACATAGTCGTCGCGGACACGGGCGACGAGGCGCATTTCGAGTCCGCGCTGCTCTCCGGCTCGCGCGAGGGCGTGGAGGGCGTCCGAGTCTCCGGCCGGCGCTCAACCAGGACGGTAAACGACGGCTACATGGATTTTGTCCTCGGCTACGACGCGGCCTCCGGCGTCTCGGAGAGCAGCTTCGAGCTGGGCGGCAGAAGCAGCGGCGAGGTCCCCGTGGACTACGGCACCTATAATTTCGACATATTCGACGGCCTCAGCAGCGGCGGGAGCAGCATCGGCGGGGACGGCCTGGACAAGGACGAGCTGCCCCTGCCCTGCGCCGCCATAGCCGACGAGACGGCGGCGGGCCAGACCAAGACGGAGACAATGTATCTCCGGGACCTCTGCGAATATTGGCCCATCAGCGTCGACCGCTGGGGCAGGCAGGAGACCGAGGCGCGCTCCGAAGCGATAGGCGAGCAGCTCCGTCCGCTGCTGCCCGTGCCCGAGGACACACTCGTCAGAGCCTCGGTCACCAAGGACGAGGAGGGCCATATCCGCGAGTATGACTGCAGCGTCGTCGGCGGCTCCAACTACGAGCTGCGCACCTATAATTACAGCAGCTGCTACATCATCACCGTGGAGCTCTACTCCCGCGGCGAGGAAGGCGAGTATATCTGGCAGAGCGGCCGGATATACAGCCTGGAGACCGAGCCGGACGAGGAGCGTGAGGAGTACGTACCCATCCCGGAGAGCTTCCGCCTCGCGCTGGAGGGCTTTGAGGTGTATGACATCGTCGAGGCCCCGGTAGTCGGCGGCGTGCTGCTGCTCGAGCGCGGGGATACGGCGCTCCGCATAGTGCAGCTCTCGGGCGCAGGTGAGATATTGCAGGACCTGGAGCTGCCCCGCTCCGAGGAAAACGTCGGCGCGAGCTTCGTTGCCGGCGAGGACTGGGTGCTGGTAAAGCAGCACGGCCTCGTGCACTCGCTCGTGCCGGACGCGGACGGCGTCTATGTCACGGGCCCGGCCTACGACCTGCGCGAGACCGCGGGCTACGCCGGCGACTGGTGGAGCTATGAGGAGTACTTCGACTTCGACGGCGAACGGCTCGTCTCCCTCATCCCCGTGGATTTTCGCTACATCGGCTACTATACCTCCGTCAGCAGGTACGACTCGAACCCGGACGACGCGCGCGACGGGCTGCTCTATCTCGCCGTCGCCACGCCGGAGGAGATACTCCTCTCCGAGGAGCTCTACCCCTCGCTCTACACAAACGGTCTGAGCCTGTACTGGAGCGTGGAAATAGAATAAAAAGAGGCCCCCGAGGGGGTCTCTTTTTTACTGTGCAGGCTCCTCGCTTATCCCGTCCCCCAGGCTGCCGCGGAAGCCTGTCAGGGCGGCAATCGTCCAGACGATTATCACCAGCGTCAGGGCGAGGAAGGGCCAGATGAACCAGCTGTCGCCCTCGTCCAGCGGCAGGGGCAGGGAGAGCAGCGTCGTGAACACGACGTTCATCGTCCGGAGCACCAGCAGGCCGCGTCGCTGCGGGCAGCCGAAGCGCCCCGCGGCGGAGGCGAGGTTCGTGAAGAGCTGAAAGTGGACGTAGAGCGTCAGCACCGCGGCTATGAGCCACAGGCCCCAGAGCTCCGTGGGCTCTCCCACTGCCGTCAGCAGCCAGGTGACGGCCTCCCAGGCCGCAAGCAGGCCGCAGAGCGGGCGCAGCAGCATCGCCGAGGGCTCCCCCGCCCCGGCGATGCCGGGCAGGGCGGAATATATGAGCAGCCAGCCCGCCCAGTCGGGCAGAAGGTCTATGGTGTTTATATTGAAGTACAGGTATATGAGTGCGTAGCCCCAGGCTATCTTGCCCAGAGAGCTGTAAAGGCCCTTACGCTCCTCCATTCTCCGCGCCCCCTTCCATGACGAACTCGTCCACCACCTCGCCGTCGAGCGATATGCGCACGGCGGCGGCTTTGAACTCCGGCTCCGGCAGCAGCGGCGCGTCGTAGCGGAATTCCTCGGACATGGTATAGACCTTCCCGTCCCAGCTGTCGTTGCGCCACCCGCTGCTCTCATACTCCGTGCCGTCGATGGCATAGGCCTCGTCCACGGAGCCCAGCGGGAGCATCTCCAGCTTCGCCACGCTCCGAGGGAAGTTGGCCTCGTTGCAGGTATATTCCACGCAGAAGAGCTCCGCCATGGTGCGGAACACGGCGTCGGGCCTGTAAACGCTGTCGGAATAGCCCTGCGGCACGCCCGCGAGGCCAACACTCGAGTCCGAGGCCATGGCATAGATGTTCCGCCGGAGCGTAACCGTGCCGGTCTCGCGCTCCACGCTCACGGTGTCGCGCCAGGGCAGGACATCGTTACCCCAACGCGCGAGCGAGACGGAGTCATACACTATGGCGTCGGCGGCGATGAACTGACGCTCGCCCGTCTCCTCCACGACCCAGCCCTCGGCCTCGTAGGCGCGCACCGGGATGACATAGAGTCCGGTGAGCGTGTCGCCGTCCGCGTCCTTGAGCCAGCCGCCGTTTTCGAGGTCTGCGACGTAGCTGACGGTGAGCACCAGCTCCGCCTCACAGCCGTTCTCCGTGCTCACGAGGTTGTTTATGAGATAGCCCGAGCCGGTCTCAATGGAGTACTGCTCGGGCACGGCCTCGTAGTGATAGGCCACCCAGCCATCGGCGCCGCTCGCGCGCATGCCCTCGTACAGCTCCTCGTGCTTTTCAAAGGGCGAGGCGGCGGTGAGAAATACGCCGTTATCGTAGAGGAGCCCCTTAGCGTAGGTATCCAGCGCCGCGGCAGGGGTCCGGCAGCGCGTGGTGCGCGCGACGGCGAAGCTGCGGTCGAGCTCCCTCTGCGGGCCAGGGTGCATGTGCCCCGTATCCGCGCTCGCCGTGCCGAGCAGCAGCGGCGTTGCGAGCACTACGGCTATGCAGACCGAGGCCAGGGCCATGCCGCGCGGATAGAGCTTGAAGCGCACGATGGCCGCGATGCGGCGGGAGATGTTCCTGCCGCCGTTGGAGATGGAGCTCGTACCCGGAGCGCGGGCGTATTTCTCGTTCGCCATGCCGAGCAGTATGCCTCCGTATTCGCGCCGCTCCTCGCCCTCGAGCCGCTCCAGCACGCGCTGGTCGCAGAGGGACTCGAGGTCGTTGCCCACGCGGTCCAGGACGTAGTGCATGAAGGGGTTGCACCAGTGCAGCGCGCGGATGAGGCACCAGAAGATGCCCTGCGCCGCGTCAAAATACTTCAGGTGCAGCAGCTCGTGGAGCAGCACCTTGTCGTCCACGCCGCCCTTCGGCACGGCGAGCACGGGCCGGAAAACGCCGCAGGCAAAGGCCGTGGGCAGGCCCTCGACCTCCACGGCGCGGCTCGCCCGCAGACCGTACTTTTCGCACACGCCGGCTATCTGCGCCGACACCGCCTCCGAGGCGGGCGCGCCGCGCCTGAGCGCCAGCCGCAGCCGCGCGTAGGCCGCGAGCTTCCAGAGCAGATACGCCGCCGCGCCGAGGGCGTAGGCGACAAACAGCCAGTCCGTGACGCTCTCCGGCGCGCCGGAGGGCCAGGGCAGGACGCTTTTGGCATCCATGGCGTCCCAAGGCCCGGCGTAGGCCGAGGCGAGGCCGCGCTCCGCCGCCGTCTTGCACATGTCCACCCAGGCGGGCAGAGGCAGCAGCACCTGCCTCGTCATGCCCGCCGGGATGAGCGCGCGCAGGGCCAGTAGGCCCCAGATGCCGTACTGCCAGCGCGGCGAGAGCTTGTCCGCGAGCAGGTATTTTACGATGAGCAGCACCGCCGCTGTCAGCGAGACGGTGAGCGTCTGCAGCAGGAACTCCCAGATGTTCCCCACGGCTACACCTCCATCTCGTCGAGCATCCGCCGGAGCCGCGCCGCCTCGTCGGCGGAGATGTGCGTCTCCTTCAAAAATGCGGCGATGAGGTCCCCCGCCGCGCCGCCGTAGACCTTGTTGAGCAGCTCGTCCCTCTCCTGCCGGGCGCAGTCCTCCCGCGCCGCCGCCGCCGAATACGGCGCCGTGGAGCTGCGGTCTATCTTCACGAGGCCCTTGGCCTCCATGCGCGTCAGGTAGGTGTGCACCGTGTTCTTGCTCCAGCCGTGCTCAGAATAGAGCGCGCGCGTGAGCTCGCCGAGCGAGAAGCTCTCCCCCGCCCACAGCGCCTCCATCACCGACCACTCGGCCTCCGTCAGCTTCATGCGTTTCCCTCCTACAAGTGTAGTATGAGACTATACTACATGTGTAGGACGGGTTTGTCAATAGAAAAGCGGCCCTGACGGGCCGCTTTCCCTCCCATATCTCTCATCCTCAACCCACTTCGGGCATGGACCAGTTCACTCTTGTGTAGGACTCTATCATCGCGGCGTAGTCGCTCTGGCAGGCGGTGAAGTCGCGGTTTTTGATGGACTCATAGATGCAGTAGTGTATGTCGCGGTGTCGGTCGAGCCTGAAATTCCGCACCAGCTCCGGTATCCACTTGGAGAGGCAGAAGAGCATGTACTGGTGTATCGGCTCGCGCGCGACGGCAAAGGCGTAGGCATAGAGCGGGTTGTGCGAGATGCGGCAGACGTGCTCGTGAAAGGCGAGGTCCGCGGCGGCGACGCGCTTGCACCACTCCTCGTGCGTGAGCCCCTCCGTCTCCGCCCAGGCCTCCCGGTGTCTGAGGGCGAGGCGCTCGAGCTCTTCGAGGTCCTCCGGCGTGGCGCGCTCTATGGCGAGGCGGGCGCACTCTATCTCAATGTGTATGCGGAACTCCTGCACATTCTGCATCATGCCGCTCTGCTCATAAAAGCGCGAGGCGGTCTTGAGGTAGCTCTCGAAGTCGAACTCTATGACGAAGGTGCCGCTGCCCGTGCGCGTCTCCACTATGCCGAGGGCGTTGAGCTTTTGCAGCGCCATGCGCACGGTCAGGCGGTTCACGCCGAATTTGGCGGCGAGGTCGCTCTCCGACGGGAGCTTGTCCCCGACCTTCCAGACTCCGGCGCTTATCTGGTCCTGTATCGCCTCGCAGACCTGCTCCGAGGCGGAGACCTTTTTGATCTTCATGTCCTCTTCCACAGGCCGACCGCTCCTTTCCGTTTCATTTCGCCCGCGTGGGGCTTTTTATTAAAGTATAAAGCATGCTGCACGGCTTTGCAAGAGGGGATTTGTCGTTTCTGTCGTAAATATTTGTTATAATTTTATATCTCAAGCATATAATCGCTATTGACTTTTATAAATTTTAAATATATTATGAATTTGACCGGATTACTTAGCGAACAGGCTGCCGCTTCCCGGCGGCTGAACTTATGACTTGAAAGGGTGAGAACATGGCCAAAAACCTGATGACCGGCAACGAGGCCGTCGCCCGCGGCCTTTACGAGGCCGGCGTGGCCTTTGCCTCCGCGTATCCCGGCACCCCGAGCACGGAGATACTGGAGAATGTTGCCGAGAAGTACAAAGACTCCATAGCCTGCGAGTGGGCGCCCAACGAGAAGGTCGCCATGGAGGTCGCCTTCGGCGCGGTCGGCGTCGGCGGACTCCGTGATCAGCAGCGTCCGGGAGGCCGCCGGAAAACGGCTGAGCTTCCCCCCGGAGACATATTGATGGTTCATGCCGTAGTCGCAGATGTACCAGCCGGCATGGTCCGAGCTGGTCAGGAACCTGCCGGGATCGTTCCAGAGCTCCCTCACCCAGTCCGGCGAACCGCTGCGGGAGGGGCAGACGAATGATTTCTTCGCCAGATACTTCCCGTCCGCAACCAGCAGCCAGGTCCAGAAG
>OJQL01002199.1_pt1 | contig 11853 bp, 10 predicted proteins | sample 1598731 | NCBI WGS metagenome assembly OJQL01 (sample SAMN03922510, study PRJEB24848) | human gut metagenome | isolation source: stool sample | host: Homo sapiens | place: Germany | collected 2010-02
ATGCTGTGTGGGAAAGACGGGAAACGGGACAGTGACACCGAGTGAAGAATCTATGACTCTGTTGACAGCTTACGGCTTTCCTCACCACAGGTATAGATCCTTAGCATTTTCTTTGGATGACGCCTTTCGTTCTCCGTCATCATGACGTTTTCCGTTCCTCATCGTTAGTGACGTGCTTTCCCGAAATCGTCATTCAGAACGGAGGTAAGAATGCTGTGTGGGAAAGACGGGAAACGGGACAGTGACACCGAGTGAAGAATCTATGCCTCTGGTGACAAGCTTACGGCTTCCCTCACCACGGTAACAGATCCTTCGCTGCCACTCTTAGCTTCTAGCTGCTAGCTGCTAATTTCTAGCTGCTAATAGCGATTGACTATCTGAATTCGATAAATCAACTGCCCATACGGAACAGTTATTCCTGCTTTGATTTTGCAAGGATGACAGGCAAGGAGAGGGTCATAAATACAGATACTGTTCTCTGCATAGCCCTGATGACACTAAGCGGTATACCCGTCGGAAACGATATTCAAGGCGGGCGGTGATTAACCGATATTTTGCCGGGGATTCCGTTTTTGATTATTAAATCGATTTTTATTCATATAAAAATATCATATAAGTGTCATGAAGGCGTATAGATAAAATATTGCAATTTGAAGAAAGATAAAATATCATATAGATAAAAGTGAATATGATATAGATTCTCATATTTATTTTTATCTATTAATGAAAGGATGTGCTTTATGCAGGAAGGAATCAATAATTTATTTGCAGGTGCTGTTTTTCTGGCCGGTGTGCTGTCCTTCTTTTCGCCCTGTGTATTTCCGCTTCTGCCGGTTTACTTGGGAAAGCTGGCGGAGGATCCCGGGACGAGGTCGTTTTCTTTTTTCGGACTGAAGGTATATGTATCTCCGCTGGTAAAAACTGTTTTCTTTATCACGGGACTGTCGACGGTATTTTTCAGTCTCGGGTTTGGGACCGGTTTTTTCAGCCACATTTTTTATCATCCCTATACGCCGTATGTCATGGGTGGTATCGTCATACTTCTCGGGCTGCATCAGATGGAGCTGATTAATATTAATTTTCTCCAGCGGCAGAAGAAGATCGAGCTGGACGGGAAGCGTCAAGGCGGTGTTCTCGGCGCGTTTCTTCTGGGGCTGACTTTCAGCTTCGGCTGGACGCCCTGTGTGGGACCTGTGCTGGGGGCGGTGCTTGCGGTGGTGGCTTCTGAAAATGGAAGCGCTCTGTATGGCGGTCTTTTGATGGCGGTGTACGCTGCGGGGATGGCGGTTCCTTTCCTGATTCTGGCAGTGGCATCTTCCTGGCTTTTGAAGTACAGCAGTCACGTGAAGCGCCATATGGTCCTGCTGAAGAAGATTGGCGGCGTGCTGATCATTCTTATGGGGATCCTGCTTATGCTTGGCAAGCTGGATATGTTGGCAGCAGTTATTTCATGAAATATTTCACGGATTTGTAAACAGGAGGTTTATCATGATGAAAATTTCTTATAAAAAGTTTGGAGCGTTTGCGGCAACAGCCGTTTTGGCAGGGATTCTGGCGGGATGTGGATCCGGTATGAATGCGGATGCAAATGACATGGCCCGCCCTGCGGCGATGCAGCAGGAAAAGGCAGCCGGCCGTACACAGAATTTTATGGATGCAAAGGATGCGGATTTCATGCTGACCGATGTAAATGGAAAAGAACACAGACTTTCCGATTACAAGGGGAAAAAGGTGTATATCAAGTTCTGGGCTTCCTGGTGTTCTGTATGTATGGCTACGCTGGCTGATACGGATATGCTGGCGGGAAGTGACGATAAGGATTTTGTCGTTCTTTCCGTTGTGGCGCCCGGATTTGGCGGTGAAATGAAAAAAGAGGATTTCGTAAAATGGTATAAAGGTCTTGGCTATAATAATCTCCCCGTGCTTCTTGACGAAGGCGGCGCGGTGACAAAGAAATACGGTATTCGTTTCTATCCGTCGGCGGCTCTGATTGATACAGAAGGAAATGTGAAGATGCTCCGTCCGGGACATATGAACAAAGAATCGCTTGCCATGGAGATGAAGGGGATTTCGTAAAGGAGGATTATGATGAGAACGGCAGGAATTTTAGGAAGTCTTGCGATCATTGCGGCAGCCGGTTTCGGCTGGTATTCGATGGCAATGACTCCATCTTCGGGCAGCGGGGAAAAAACGCCTGTGGGGGTAAGCCTTGAAGAAAGTATGAAGAAAGAAATGGCGGTGAAAACGGTGAATAAGGAAAATTTACGGGATATGTACCTGGCGGGAGGCTGTTTCTGGGGACTGGAGGAATATTTTTCCCGTGTGGACGGCGTAGTGGACGTGGTTTCCGGTTATGCCAACGGGAAAACGGACAAGACGGATTACGAACATATAGGGCAGACAGATCACGCGGAAACGGTTCATATTTCTTATGATGCCTCTAAAATTTCCTACAGGGATCTGCTGCTTTACTATCTCCGGGTGGTGGATCCTACGAGTGTGAACCGTCAGGGGAATGACCGCGGGCGACAGTATCGGACGGGCATTTATTACACCACTGATGAAGAAGGGGCGGCGGCCCGGGAAGTACTTGATGAAAAGCAGAAATCCCTTTCCGGTAAAATTGCCATTGAGGTGGAACCGCTCCGTCATTTTGTGCCGGCGGAAGAGTACCATCAGGATTATTTAAAGAAGAACCCCGGCGGTTACTGCCATATCGATGTGGGCCGAGCGGCAGATCCGGTGATTGACGGCTCCCTGTATCCGAAGCCTGACGAGGAAACCCTCCGCAGCCTTTTAACGGCAGATCAATATGCTGTCACGCAGGAAGGCATGACGGAAAGAGCTTTTTCCAATGAATATTTCGATAAATTTGACCGCGGCATTTATGTAGGTGTGGCGACGGGAGAGCCGCTCTTTTCCTCCCGTGACAAGTTCGAGTCGGGCTGCGGCTGGCCGAGTTTCACGAAACCGATTTCTGCCGATGTGGTGAATTACAAAGAAGACCTGAGCTATAATATGCAGCGTACAGAAGTGCGGAGCCGTATGGGAGAATCCCATTTGGGGCATGTGTTTGATGACGGTCCCCGGGACAGAGGCGGTCTCCGGTACTGTATCAACAGCTTGGCGATCCGGTTCATTCCCGAAGCGGATATGGAAAAAGAAGGCTACGGTTATTTGTCCGGCGTTTTATAATTTTAAGAAATATTTTTGACTAAACCGTGCCTTGCGGTATAATATATAAATTGGTAAAGCAGTTATACTTAAAAGGCAGGGTAAAAATATGCAGATGATTGATTTGTCCGGCGTCAAGGACTTCAATGCCGCTCGTTTCCTCATTTATTGGCTGGTAGCGACAGTCATTGCCATTCTCGTGGCATACAATATCGACCCTCAGAAAAAGCTGGTCTGGTTCAGACAGCGCAGTGACAACGGGTTCATGGTCCGCCGCGGCTGGTTTGGGAATTTCAGCCTGCTCGGCGTCCCCCGTTCCAAGATGGGCTTTGCCATTACGGCAGGTATTTTCATCGGGGCGGGTATTGTGTGGGCGCTGCTTATCTTTATGATTCTTCCGGTACTCGGCTATCATGTGTAAGCCTTGTTTTCCTTATTAAGTAAATATGTTTTCTGCGTATGGCACAGGGGCAGGAAATAGTATCGGACCTGGTATTTTCCGGGTCCGTTTTTTGTAAGGCTGTTTATTTGCGGGGAGAGATTTATGACAAGCACGGAAACAATTTTTAAGGAACTTTTTGCAGGGGTTATGGAGATGTCGGATCCCGCTGTCTGGACTATGTTCGCCATCGGCGGGATTCTGATCTGGCTCGGAGTGAAAAAGGATTATGAGCCGGTGCTTCTCTTTCCTATGGGAGTGGGCTGTATATTGGCAAATATACCGGGGCATTTTGCCGTTATCCCGGTGGGAGGCGGGGAGCCGGGCTTTTTGCAGGTTCTTTATGAAGCGGGAATTGCCAATGAGCTGTTTCCTGTCCTGATTTTTGTGGCGGTAGGCGCGATGTGTGATTTTACGCCGCTTATCCGCCAGCCTTATGTCATGCTTTTTGCGGCAGCGGCCCATTTAGGTATTTTTGCAGCGGCGCTTCTGGCATCAGCTTTTGGATTTCCTTTCAACCAGGCGGCGGCGATTGGCATCATCGGCGCGGCGGACGGTCCGACGACGATTTTTGTGGCGCAGAAATTTGCTGCAGAACTTCTGGCGCCCCTCACGGTGACGGCATTCTGCTATATGTCCCTTGTCCCAATTATCCAGCCGCCTATTATCAGACTGCTGACGACAAAGCAGGAAAGACGTATCCGCATGGCATATAAAGAAGAGAAACCCGTGTCATGGACAGCACGTTTCCTTTTCCCTTTTATGGTGGTGCTTTTTGCAGGTATTCTGGCTCCTATTTCCGTACCGCTCATCGGCGCGCTCATGTTCGGCAATATGCTAAAAGTATCGGGCGTTGTGGATTCTCTGGCAAGTACGGCACAGAATGAACTCGCCAATCTGGTGACACTCTTTCTCGGTATTACGGTAGGCGCTACGATGACGGCGGAAAATATCCTGACATTTGATGTCCTGAAAATCCTTATCCTTGGTGCGGCGGCGTTCGTTTTCGATACGGTGGGCGGCGTGCTTTTTGCAAAGTTGGCAAATCTCTTCCTGAAACAAAAGCTGAATCCCATGATCGGAGCCTGTGGCATTTCCGCGTTCCCCATGTCGGGGCGCGTTGTTGCCAAGATGGCTTTGAAAGAAGATCCTTCCAATTTCATCATCCAGCACGCCATGGGCGTCAATGTGGCGGGACAGGTTGCTTCCGTCGTCGCCGGCGGCCTTGTGCTTGCTCTTATTCCCGTTTTGTCATAAAGGAGGAACTATGTCAAGTTTGGACGCTTCCGTTTATCTTCTGGTTATCGCATATCCCCTGCTTTTCGTAGTGATGGCTGTTTTTATGGGACTGACGTACTTCCTGCGCAGGGTATTTCCCGGAGACTGAAGAAGCGGGATTTCCTTCCGGCCGCGGTTTGCGGGGAGGGAGAAAAAGTTTTATACTGTACCTATGTGAAAATAATTCTCTTTTAGGAGGCAGAAATGAAAGAAACATACAGCAGAAGCAAATCCGTTTGGCAGCGGATGAATGCCCGTGAGCGCAAGGCCGCCATGGCATACGGTGAAAAATACAAGGCGTTCCTTGATACGGCACGCACGGAAAGACTGGCGGCAGCGGAAATTATCCGCCGTGCGGAAGAAAAGGGATTTAAACCTGTCTATACCATGAAGTCGCTCAAAGCGGGAGACAAGGTATATTGGAACCAGAAAGATAAATCCGTTATTTTAGCGGTGATTGGGAAAGAACCCGTCCATGAAGGCATCAAAATCGTAGGATCCCATATTGATTCGCCCCGTCTGGATCTGAAAGCCAATCCGGTTCATGAACAGGACGGCATTGTGTACTTCCGTACCCACTACTACGGCGGGATTAAGAAATACCAGTGGACCTGCATTCCGCTGGCGCTCATCGGCGTCGTATTCACGAAAGACGGTAAAAAAGTGGATATCAATATCGGACTGAAAGACAGCGATCCCGTTTTCTATGTATCCGACCTGCTTATCCACATGGCGCAGGACCAGATGAAGAAGACTCTGGCAGAAGGGATTACCGGAGAACAGCTCCAGGCTGTCGCGGGTACTCATTCTGAAGAAGGGCAGGCACCGAAAGACGCCATCATGACGCTTTTGAAAAAGGAATACGGAATTGAAGAGGAAGACTTCGCCGCCGCTGAATTGGAACTTGTTCCCGCCACAAAGAGCCGCGACGTCGGATTTGACCGTTCCCTCATTGCTTCTTACGGACAGGACGACCGCGTATGTTCTTTCGCGAATCTGGAAGCCATCCTGGACGCGAAACCCGGTGTGAAGACCCAGGCCGCTCTTCTTACGGATAAGGAAGAAATCGGATCTTATGGAAATACGGGAATGGAATCTTCCTATTTCGTGAAATTTGTGATGAAACTCCTTGCGCTGCAGGGACAGGAAAGCCTTCTTGATTTCTATGAAACCATGGAAAACAGCGAGATGCTTTCTGCTGATGTGAATTCCTGTCTTGATCCTATGTTCCCGGAAGTTTCTGAAAAAGACAACGCTTCTTTCCTGGGATACGGGGTTAACCTGACCAAGTACGGCGGTTCCCGCGGCAAGGCAGGCAGCAATGATGCCAATGCGGAATTTTTGCAGAAGGTCAGAAAAATCTTTAATGATGCCGGTGTATGCTGGCAAATCGGTGAACTGGGAAAAGTCGACCAGGGCGGCGGCGGAACGATTGCTTTCATGATGGCGAACTGGGGCGCGGAAGTGGTAGACTGCGGCACGTCCATGCTATCCATGCACGCTCCCTGCGACCTGCTGTCCAAGGCGGACGCTTACGAAACGTACCTGGCGTACAAGGCATTCTTTGAAAGCAGGTAAGGAAAAGAGGAAATCATCGTCTCGAAAGGGGCGGTGATTTTTTCGTGGGAAAAAATATAATAGAGTCGTGATGAAAAAATGGATGTCATTGAAAAGTGAGGATTTAATGAACATCATCGGAAATACTTATACATGATGGTTAATTATTAATCTACAATGGAAAATGTAAATGTGTGGAAGATGTGGTTGTAAGGCATTGTATGATTTGATAATGGATATAGGGGGGAGATAAATGCATTAAAGTTTAGCATTTACTGCAAGGGTCAAAATGAAAAAACATTTTTATCTCCATATCTTTTAATATAGAAACATATGCGTATATATGGAAGAAGACGGTTATATCTTATCGGAAGTGCTATAATGAGGAAGCACTATGAGTTATATGTCAGGCAGGTGGCTTATGAAGAAAAAGATTTTGATAGCGGTGTTGGTGTTGGGAATAGCTTTTTCAAATGTAACAATAGGGACGGCGGGTAAAGATATGCCTGCGGGGGGAGATACTTTTTCTGTACAGGAAAAGTTGCCTGTAAAATTTACGCAATATTTTTCAGATAGGGCAGGAAAAGATGCAGAGGCAGCATCAGAAAAAAATGTTATTCCTACAGGGGCGGCAGATGAATTAGTGTATAGGCGTCCGGGGAATGAAGGAATTTATATGCTTCGGGGATTGGTAGCAATAAATCAGCATAAATATAAGCAGGCAATTAAGGATTATACTAAAGCTATAGAATTGAATCCTGATTCCGCACTGGCTTATTATGCAAGGGCGACCGCATATAGTTTGGAAGAGGATTTTTATGCAGCAGAACAGGATTACAATAAAGCGTTGAAAAAGAATCCTGAACCGGAAATGAGGGGGCATATCTTATTGGGGCGAGGGGTTGCTTATGTGCAACTCGGGGAGACAGAATCTTGTCTTAATGATTTTGATGAAGCGTTGAAGTATCTAAAAGGAGAAGAAAAGGGAAAGGTCTATAGCAAAAGAGGACTTGCGTATCTGCTTCTTGGCGAGATGGATAAGAGTTATGTTGATTTTGAGAAGGCATTATCTATTAACACCAAGGATGTAATAGCGCTTATATCGATTGCTGATCTGCAGTGGTTGCATTACCATGCACCGGAAAAAGCATTACCTTTTCTTGACAGGGCGGTGGCAGCGGACTCATCTAATCTTCTTGCTTGGATGAAAAGAGGCAAAGTACTTCTGGATTTGCATGAGGATGAAAAAGCATTGACGTCTTTTAACAAGGGGCACGTGGTTGGAGAAACAGATGGGATTCCTTATTTATTACGAAATATGTATTATATGCAGCATAGAAGATTTACCGATGCGAGAAATGATTTAACGCATTTGATTTCCATTTATCCGAATAATGCGTATTTCTATTCGAAGCGTTGTGATGCGAGTATGAAGTTGCATGATTTTGGCGGGGCATTGGAAGATATAAGAAAAGCGATAGCATTGGAGCCGGATAAAGGATACTATTACATGATGCTTGGGCTTGTATACAGCCAGACAGAACGGTATGATGAAGCGATTACTGCGTTTGAAACGGCAATTGCAAAGGGGCATAAAAAAGCAGATGTGTACAATAACTTGGGATATGTTTATAAATTGAAAGGGAATTATCAAAAGGCGTTGGGCATACTGAATAAAGCTATAGAAATGGATCCCGGTTATGGAGAAAGTTATCGCTCTCGGGGAGAAGTGTATGCGGAAATGGGGGAATACGAAAAGGCGGTGGCAGATATTACGGAATTTTTAAAAATTAATCCCAATATTGCATCAGCACTTCTCATGCGTGCAGGTTTTTACGATAAGTTGGGAAAGAAGGAATGGGCAGAAAAAGATCGAAAAGCGGCTGCATTGGGTAAAAAGGATGGAATATATGTGTTCTCTCCGAAGAATGACTAGTTTTTGATTCAAGCGGTATCTGTAGATTGGGGATGCAGCAGAAAGGTAAGAAATAGGTTCTAAATAGAGGGCAATAAGTTCTCAATTGCTTTATATGGAATGACTAATATGCCTTAATGAGGATAATTTTATACGAAGGATAGCAGCGCAGGAGGAATCAGAATGGATGAACATCAGTCCGGCGTAAAGCTGGAAGAAGCGTTGGAAGCAAAAAAAGAACTTGATGCAAAAGCACAGAAAATACTTGAGGAGAAGGAAGCGGACTCCCGTATGAGGACATATACGGGACCGTTAGGCAGGGCGGTAGCCGTACTGCTGTGCGTGTGGACGGCATTCCAGCTGTATTTCACGACCATCGGAGCAATCAGTGCCGTCAATCTGCGGGCGATCCACTGTATCTTTCTTCTTGTTTTTACATTTTTATTATTTCCGACGTTTAAAAAAGAAAAGCGGAAAAGAAAGCTTCCGCCCCTTTGGGACGTGGCGTTTATCCTTTGTTCCGCAGGCAGTCTCCTTTATCTCATTTTGAATTATACTCGTATCGCCCGGACAGGAGGACGTATTTCCGATATGGAGGCAGCCATTGCCTTAGTCGCGGTGGTTTGCGTTTTTGAAGCGGCCCGGCGGGCATCGGGAAATCTGGCGGTACTTGCAGGAATTTTTCTTGCGTATAACTGGTTCGGCGCGTACCTGCCCGGCTATCTCGGTCATAACGGTTTCACTTTGAAGCGCGTGCTGATTACCCAATTCTGGGGAACGCAGGGCATTCTCGGCACGGGCATTGGCGTTTCGGCGACTTATATATTTCTTTTTGTCGTTTTTGGCGCGTTTCTGAAATATTCGGGCTTTTCTAAATTCATTAATGATTTTTCGCTTACCCTTGTAGGAACGACTTCCGGCGGCCCCGCGAAGGTGGCGGTCATCGCGTCGGGCCTTATGGGGATGATTAACGGTTCCGCCATTGCCAATGTGGCGACGACGGGAACGATTACGATTCCGCTCATGAAACGGACCGGGTATAAAAGCGAATTTGCAGGCGCCGTAGAAGCGGTGGCCTCTACCGGCGGACAGTTTACGCCGCCGATTATGGGGGCAGTCGGTTTTGTCATGGCGGAGTTTTTAAACCTGTCCTACACCTATGTGGCACTGGCAGCTGTCACACCGGCGCTGCTCTACTACATCGGCCTGCTTCTGGCGGTTCATTTTGAAGCGAAACGGCTCGGGCTTTCGGGGATCGCCAGGGAAAATATTCCCGATGCATTGTCGGTGATAAAAGAACAGGGACATCTTGTCCTTCCCTTGGTGAGCCTTATCGGGCTGATGTTTACAGGATTCACCCCGCTTTATGCGGCGGTTATTTCCATTTTCATCACTGTGGCGGCAAGCTGGCTCCGCAAAGAAACAAGAATGACAGGAGATAAGATTATTGCCGCTGTTATTGAGGGCGCGCGGAGCGCCGTTTCCGTAGGGGTATGCTGCGTCATCATCGGCGTCATTATCGGTACGGTCACACTGACATCCATGGGACTGAACATGGGCTATCTCATTCTGTCTCTTCTGCAGGATAATCATGTGTACCTTGCCGGGTTCCTTGTCATGATCATGTCCGCTATTCTGGGGATGGGCGTTCCCGGCGTTGCGGCGTATGTCATTGTTCAGGCGGTTGCTGTTCCTGTCCTGATCAAGGCGGGGGTGCTGCCTCTTATCGCCCACATGTTCTGCCTGATTTATGCCTGCCTTTCCAATATCACGCCGCCTGTGGCCATGTCAGCCTATGTGGCGTCTGGGATTGCCGGTTCTGATCAGACAAAGACGGGACTTATGGCGGTGCGTCTCGGGCTTATCGGTTTTATTATGCCTTTCTTTTTTCTGGATAATCCCGTTCTTCTCATCGGTGTCGATCCGGCGGCGACCGCAGTGGAAACCCTTTGGGCTGTTTTCAGCGCGGCGGTGGGGACGTTTGCCCTCGTCGGCGCATTGGAAGGCTGGATTCTATGCAAGTGCGGATGGGCGGAACGGATTGTACTTTTCATTGCTTCGCCGCTTCTCCTTTTTCCCGGAACGATGACAGACTTTGCCGGATTTGCAGGGATTGCCGCGGTTATAGGATTCCAGTTCCTGCAGCGGAGAAAAGAAACTTGATTTCCCCTGACACAGGGGTATACTTATGATAATCATTTATTTTCTGCAGCATGGGAGGATGGAAAAATGAATATGAAACATTTGAAAAAAGCGGCGGCGGTTTCACTGGCGGCTTTAGCCGCAGCAGGAATGATAGCAGGCTGTGGCGGAGAAAAGAAAGCATCGGCGCCGTCATCACAGCCGGCAGCGCAGACGGTGAAAATTAATTTTCCGACGGCCGGCGCGTCAGGCGCCCTGTATGCGGTGGGGGCGGCAATCACCAATATGTGGAGCAATAATGTTCCCGGTGTGCAGGCAGCGAGCCAGGCGTCTGCAGGCGGAATTGCCAACCTGAATATGGTCTCCGACGGCGAAGCGCAGGTGTCCATCGCTATTTCCAGCAATGTGTACCAATGTCTCAACGGGACGGACAGTTTCAAAGATCATCCTTATAAAGATTTGAAAGTGATTGCCGGTCTTTACATGAATCCGAACCAGGTAGTGGTCACTGCCAAGTCGGGCATTCAGACTTTGGCTGATGTAAAAGGAAAGCGTTTTGCCGTAGCGTCGGCAGGATCTTCCGTATATAACGAAAGCAATGCCCATTTTACCGCGGCGGGACTGAAATTTCCTGATGACATCCAGGCGGAGTACATTACCTTTACCGATGCTGCCGATATGCTCCAAAACGGCTCCATTGACGGTGCGTGGATCATGAGCGGCGCTCCGGCTTCCGCCGTCACCCAGGCTTTGACCGGCGGCGCACGCCTGGTAGATATTGATGATCAGCTCGTGAAAGAACTGAAAGCGAAATACCCCTGGTATGCAAGTTATACTATCAAGGCGGGTACCTATCCGAACCAAGACAGGGACGTCCGTACCACGGCGGTTAAAATGGTTATGTTCACCCGCGGGGATATGCCGGAAGATGTGGTGTATAATCTGACGAAGGCACTCTGGGAACATATCGACGAACTGGGGCAGGCACAGAAGAACCTGAAAGGCCTCAAGCCGGAAGACGCGGTGAAAGATATCGCAGGTGTGCCGCTCCATCCCGGCGCTGAAAGATACTATAGGGAAATCGGTGTATTGAAATAAGGAATAGAAAGAAAACATCGTCTTTACAGGGGCGGTGTTTTTCTTTTGAAACTGCCCGGTGAGCATGTACCGGCAGCGAACATTCTCATTATGACACTTTCCGTTCCCCATTGTTGGTGACACTCTTTTCTCTAATCGTCATTCTGAACGGAAGTAAGAATTCTTTGTGAGAAAGATGGGGAAATAGAACAGCGACACAGAGTGAAGAATCTATTACCCGGATGGCATCTTCCCGCTTTCCCCACCACGG
>OJQL01002209.1_pt1 | contig 11802 bp, 10 predicted proteins | sample 1598731 | NCBI WGS metagenome assembly OJQL01 (sample SAMN03922510, study PRJEB24848) | human gut metagenome | isolation source: stool sample | host: Homo sapiens | place: Germany | collected 2010-02
GTATTTACCTTACCTGAATGCGGTTGGGAGATGACGATGCAGATTCTTGCTGTGCGGGACGGAAAGGATGGCTTTGCTTTTTACCGGAAGTTTCCCGGGATTCCGCCCTCATTGGAATCGTTGTGTACTTTTCTTTGTTAAAACCTTTTGCCGGTCAGTCCTGACTATGGATTTGGATAAGGTGTGTTGTCATTTTTAATCTTCAATCATAAGGTAAATAGTGTAAAAATGAAATTGTTCAGTTTAATGGTACTGTTATGTGCCTCTCTGGGAGGATATGCCCAGGATATAAAGGGACGGGTGGTCGAGCAGGAGAATGGAAAAAAGGTCGGTTTGCCGGGTGCCAATGTCTATTGGGCCGGAACGACAGACGGTGTAGTGACGGATGCTGAAGGGCATTTCAAAATCAAATGGAATAAATCGGGGCGCTTGGTCGCCAGCTTTATCGGGTACCGGACCGATACGCTTACGGTAAAACGCACGGATAAACAGGTCGAGATCGAATTGGTGGCAGGAGAAGTACTCGATGAAGTGAAAGTGGTCACCCGGGGAAATACGACGATTATGAGTACCCGAGGGCCTCTGATCGAACAGGTGATCACCGGCGAAGAATTGTGTAAAGCAGCTTGTTGTAATCTGGGAGAGAGTTTCACTACCAATGCTTCGGTAGATGTGGCATATGCCGATGCTGTGACTGGGGCGAAACAGATCCAGTTGTTGGGGCTGACCGGTAAATATGTGCAGATGATGACGGAGAATATGCCCAATTTTCGGGGGATTTCGGCATTATACGGATTGAATTATGTCCCAGGCCCTTGGATGAGCGCTATCTCGGTTTCGAAGGGGGCCGGTTCGGTAATCAATGGCTATGAAGCGATTGCCGGGCAGATCAGTGTCGATTATAAAAAGCCTGCTACGAGCGAAAAGATTTTTGTCAATGCCTATGGGAATAGTGAAGGGATGATCGAATTCAATGCCAATACAGGCATCCGTCTGAATGACAAGTGGAGCACAGCCATCCTGGCTCACGGGGATTGGCTGACCATGGAACACGATGGAAACCACGATGGCTTTTTGGATATGCCTAAAACGACCCAATACAATGTGATGAATCGCTGGCAATATAAGACCGATACTTGGTTTTTGCAATTCGGAGGGAAGCTCCTCGACGAAACCCGCTTGGGAGGGCAGAAAGGATTTAGGAAGGAAATGCGGGGTAGCTATGGAGAGGGTACTTTGTATGGGATCGGCATCGACTCTCGCCGGTATGAAGGCTTTTTGAAGTTGGGTTATCTGATGCCGCAGTACGAGAATACCAGTATGGCGATTTTGGTGAATTATACCGATCACGATCAGGATTCATATTATGGCGCCCGTGATTATCAAGCCCGTCAGCAGACTGTTTTTTCTAACTATATTTTTCAGTCTATATTCGGACAGAATGAAAATCAGAAATATTCTGCGGGGTTGTCCTTTAATTTCGATCGTTATGATGAATCCTTCAACGACTATTTAGTGGGTTCCGGTCAAAAGACGGCAACCGTAGATTTCGATCGTAACGAACGGGTAGGAGGGGCTTTTTTCCAGTATACCGGACTTTTCTGGCAAAAATTGACCGTAATGGCCGGACTGCGTTATGACTACCATAATATTTTCGGTAGTTTTGTAACTCCCCGTTTACATCTGGCTTATGCCCCTGACGATTTTACGATGTTGAAGGTGTCTGCCGGTCACGGTGCCCGGACAGCCAACATCCTGGCCGATAACAGTTATCTGTTGGCTTCTGCCAATTCGGTATATGTCAACGATAAATTGTTGGCAGCCCATCCCGAAGAATTAGATCGTTTGGATATGGAAAAAGCCTGGAATTTCGGAGTACAGTTGAACCGCAAATTTCTCTTGTTCGACCGTATACTGAATATCAACCTCGATTATTACCGGACGAACTTTACCGATCAGGTCGTGGCCGATAATGAGACTCAGGTAGGAAAAGTCAATTTTTATAACTTAGACGGTGATTCTTACTCCAATTGTTATCAGGTGGAAGTGAAATACGAATTGATCCCCCGGTTCGACGTTTTGGGTGCTTATCGTTACAATGATGTGAAGACCACGATGGGCGGCCGTCTGTTGAGGGCTCCTCTGCAAAGTAAATACAAAGGCTTGTTGAATTTGTCATATTACACCAATATGAAGAAATGGCAATTCGATTTCACCACTCAATTCAACGGTCCGGGACGTATTCCCGTTCCTGTGTCAGAAAATTCAGGACAAGCGGATCGTTTCGATTCTTTCCGTATCATGAATGCCCAGATTTCCAAGTTTTTCCGTAAATGGAGTATTTATGCCGGATGTGAAAATATCGGTGATTTCACCCAAAAACATCCTATCCTGGCTGCCGACCGTCCCTGGAGTGACGCTTTCGACTCTTCGAAAATTTGGGGTCCTGTACACGGACGTAAATTTTATCTCGGCCTTCGCTTCGGATTAGACCGAGAATAATATTGTTTTATTAACTTTGATACATAAATTTAAAACTAGGAACCATGAAAGTAGTACGATTAGTTTTGATAATGGTAGTAGTATTGTCAGCTGCCATGAGTGTAAATGCTCAGAAAAAGAATGAGAAAACCGTCATTTTTAATGCCAACCTGCATTGCGAATCTTGCAAAGCAAAAGTAGAAAAGAATATCCCTTATGAAAAGGGAGTGAAAGACCTGAAAGTGGATATGAAAACTCAAACCATCACAGTCACTTTCCGCGAAGACAAAAATACCACCGAAAACTTGCAGAAAGCCATCGAGAAATTGAACATCGAAGTGAAAGGAATCGAAGGAAATAACACTTCTGCCAAAACCCAAACCGGCGAAAAGTGTGAAAAATCCTGTTGTGAAAAAGAGGGGAAAACGAAATAAAAATAAAGAAAAAGGGGCAGACTTTTTAGTCTGCCTCCTTTCGTAATAACTCAATCCGGAACTTAGATATCCAGATATTTTCCTTCCTTGTCAAAAGCGGCAAGGGCTGCATTTACAGAAGGGGTATCTTCTTTATAAGTGACTCCGAACCATTTAGCCGTTGTTTTCAGTACCCTTACATCGGCAATTTGATCCTTGATCATTTTATCCACTACTTTGGGAATATAAAATTCTGATCTCAGATTATCTTTGTTAGCCGGGTAAAATTCGACGAACTGTCTTTCGATTTCTTCGAAAATTTTAGGAGTAAAGGCCCAGAAATTCATAGATACCAGATCGTCGGCATTCAGTGTTTTTCCGGTCTCTTCGTCTTTGATGCTTCCGTCTGCCTGTCTGCCGATTTTCGTACATTCCGTAACGGCAGTCAGGTGGTGATGGCTGTCGGTTTCACAGATCCCTCGTGAAACAGTGCCGTTTTCCGATAGGGTAGAAGCCAGACGGTAACCGACCATGCCGAAGTCTTGGTCCGTTGCTTCGTTGGCCAGGAAATCGTGGGCTTTTACAAAAGCATCGCTACCGTAAAAATCATCGGCATTCAGGGCGGCAAAAGGTTCATCGATTACTTCTTTGGCACTCCAGATGGCATGTGCCGTACCCCACGGCTTCTCGCGCTCGATGGGCGGCATTCCTCCCGGTAGTTTATCCATACTTTGATAGCAATAAGCGGTTTCTACCAATCCTTCGGCATATTTCCCTACAAAATCGATAAATTCTTTGGCGAAACTTTCGCGGATAACGAAAACGATCTTATCGAATCCCGCATGAACTGCGTCATAAATGGTATAGTGCAGCAAAGCCTTCTGGTGCGGTCCGAGAGGAGTAATCTGTTTCAGACTTCCGAAACGGGAACCCATGCCGGCTGCCATCACTAAGAGTGTAGTTTTTCTTTTCATGATTATACTATTTTTATAAGTGTCAGTGTTGTGAGCCGACAAAGTTATAAAAAGATTAAAGATTTAACCTAAAATTCATTTACGAATCTGCCGTTCCGGTCTGGTAAATTTTATTTCAGAGAGTCTCCGTGGTCGTGCTTATACCGGGTAAAAACCTCCATTGCTTCATATTCGGCCATACCCAAACGGTTGTACAAATCCGCTGTATTCCGGTTACGGTCTTCCGCCCGTTGCCAGAATTCACGCGGATCATCTCCCGGAAATGCCGGTCCGTTGTTTTGTGAACCGTGTTTGTAGATCGCTTTCCGTTTGATAGACAATTCTGCCGGACTGATCGGAACCGCCATGTCTACTTTTTCTACTTCCCATTCCATCCACGCGCCGCGATACCACCAGGTGTTACAATCTTTAAACCACTCGTCCCGGTCGATGATGTTGTAGGCACGGAGAATCGCATCCAGACAGACTCCGTGTGTCCCGTGCGGATCGGCTAAGTCACCCGCAGCATAGATCTGATGGGGTTGTACTTTCCGTAAAAGATCGACGATAATATCGACATCGGCTTGCGATAGCGGGTTCTTTTTCACTTTCCCGGTTTCATAGAAGGGGAGGTTCAGGAAGTGTACCCGTTCTTCAGGGACACCGATAAAACGGCAGGCTCCGCGGGCTTCTGCCCGGCGAAGGGCGGCCTTGAATTGCAATAGATACCGTGCTTCCTCGTCTCCCGGTTTGCGGTTAGCGATAGCTTGTTTTATTTGTAAAAATGCGTTTTCCATGGCCGGTAAATCCCCGTCCACCAGTTTAGTAAAAGAGGTGGCGATATCCATTTGCTGATAGATATAATCGTCGAAAACAGCGATGCTGCCCGAGGTTTGGTAAGCGACATGCACTTCGTGACCTTGTTCTACCAACCGGGCAAAAGTACCTCCCATAGAGATGACGTCGTCGTCTGGATGGGGACTGAAGATCAGGATTCGTTTAGGATAAGGATAGGCTCTTTCGGGACGGGTAGAATCATCTGCATTGGGTTTGCCTCCCGGCCAACCTGTAATGGTGTGTTGCAGGTCGTTGAATACCTGGATATTTACTTTATTGGCCGAACCGAAAGTCTTGATCAGATCGGTCATCCCATTGTCGATGTAGTCTTTGTTTTCTACTTTCAGGATCGGCTTTTTCACTTTCTGGCACAGCCAGATGACGGCTTTTCGGATCAGCTTGTCGTTCCATTGTACTTTGCTGACCAACCAGGGTTGATTGGCACGCGTCAGTTCTTCGGCTGCACTTTCGTCGATGACGAACTGTACGTTCGGATGTACTTGCAGAAAAGTGGCAGGGACAGCATCCGAAACACTACCTTCGACCGTAGCTTTGATGATAGAAGCTTTTTTCTCACCCCAAGCCAGGAGTATTACTTTCCGGGCTTTCATAATCGTACCCACTCCCATGGTAATGGCGCGGGACGGCACATTTTCCATGCCGCCGAAATCTCCTGCAGCATCCTTGATCGTCAGATCGTCTAAATATACCATCCGGGTTTTCGAAGTCAGCGGCGAACCGGGTTCGTTGAAACCGATGTGGCCTGTGCGGCCGATTCCGAGCACTTGAATGTCGATACCTCCGGCGGCCTCGATCTGCCGTTCGTATTCCTTACAAAAGTTTTCTATCTCTTCCGCTTTTAAGGTTCCGTCCGGAATATGAATATTTTTCGGGTCGATATCGATATGGTCGAATAAGTGATGGTGCATGAAATAATGGTAGCTTTGCTCCGATTCTTTAGGCATAGGCAGGTATTCGTCCAGATTGAAACTGACTACATTTTTGAACGACAGGCCTTCCTCACGGTGCATGCGGACCAGTTCTTCATAGAGTTTGATCGGAGATGAACCGGTCGCTAATCCGAGGACACATTTTTCGCTTTTATCCGCATTCGTACGGATCAGATCGGCAATTTCCCGGGCTACCGCTTTGACGGCTTCGGAAGGTTTTTCATAAATCCGGACCGGCACTTTCTCGAAACGGTTGGCGCCTTCTCCTTTCGCTATATAGTTTTTGGTGATCATAAGGTTGGGTTTAAATTTATAATGTCAACTTACAAAGTTAATAAAATTTTGGTATTTTTCATGTATCCGGGAGCGGCTTTGATGATGAAGCTGTTTTTCTGTGAAAGAATGAGGGCGTTAACGTTTTCACTTTCCCGAAATTACACAAATCTTCCTTTCGTGTTTGAAATTTAACAAAATGAATTATTTTTGATATTATGCGCTACCTTTGTTCGTACAAACGAAACACACACTACTGACAATTTATATACAACTGACCCATGAAACCCGCCTTCGGGCGGGCTTCTGATTTAACCTATATCTTATGAAAGCAAAAGACGTTTTGACAGAATTGAAAAGGCGGTTTCCCAACGAACCGGAATACCACCAGGCAGTAGAAGAGGTATTGAATACCATCGAAGATACCTATAATCGGAATATCGAGTTTGAAAAAAGCAATTTGATCGAGCGGCTCTGTATTCCCGATCGGATTTTCTCGTTTCGGGTGACCTGGACAGATGATCAGGGAAATGTGCATACCAATATGGGCTACCGCATCCAGCACAACAATGCTATAGGTCCTTACAAAGGAGGAATCCGTTTCCATTCCTCCGTGAATTTATCTATTTTAAAATTCAGCTCGTTTATAACGGCATCGTGTTTTGCTGCCATAACTCAATCTTTTCATGACAAAGATAAAATTTATTCTTTAAATTATCAAGAGTGTTGATATATTTGCAGCATAAAATTAGTGTTTTTTTTGATATGGAAAAAAGGAGGTATAGGAAATTTATTCGTTATTTTTTGTTTAATTGGTTGTCTTTGATTTCATTAAATATATTTGCCCAGGACATGATAAAGCCGATCGATCGGCCTGTTTTGTTGAGTGGAAATTTCGGAGAATTGAGGGCGACTCACTTTCATTCGGGTATCGATATCCGAACCGGTGGGGTGGAAGGCTTGCCCGTCGTGTGTGTGAAAGACGGTAAAGTTGTCCGGGTGAGTGTGTCTCCTACCGGCTATGGGCAGGCATTGTATGTGGAGCATGAGGATGGAACGACCACGGTTTACGGACATTTGCAACGTTTCAACGCTCGTATCACAGCGCTTGTCCGGCAAATTCAATACGAACAGGAAAGCTTTAAAATAGATGAAGAGGTGAGGGACAGGCAGTTGATCTTCCATCAGGGAGATACGATTGCTTTTAGTGGTAATACCGGATCTTCCGGGGGACCACACTTGCATTTCGAAGTCAGGAATACCCGTTCTGAACATACCTTGAATCCTTTGCTTTTTTATAAGATCCGGGATAGCCGGATACCGGTGGTGAGAGGTGTTTATCTGTATCGTGAATCGGCTTCGGGTTGTGTCGGATTGGTGAGGCGGGTGGCTTTGAAACAGTCGGTGAACGGCTGCTATACGCTCGGACAGTTGAATATTCCGGCAGGGAAAATAGGTATTGCTGTATTTGTTACGGATTATATGAATGATTCCTGGAATAAACTGGGAATTTATCGGTTAGGAGTAGTGGCCGGAAAAGATACGCTTTTTGCCATGCAGATGGATTCCTGTTCTTTTGATCAGACTTGTTTTATCAATGAAATAAAGGATTTTGACTGTTATAAGAAAAAGGAAACGGTTTATCGTTGTTTTGGTAATTATCAGGAACAGGTGATGGGGGTGAAGAATCGGAATCAGGGATGGATTACTGTCGGTGAAGACAGTATTGTACCGGTGAAAATCGATCTGAAAGATATCAATGGTAACCGGGCAACCGTAACGTTGACCCTGAAAGGCAAGGAGGCGCCTGTGCAGGAAGAACAGGAGGTGTTGCGCTATGATCGCAGCTATAGCCTGGACTTGTCCGGGGCTACGCTGGATTTAGAGGCCGGAGCTTTGTCGGCTTCGGTGCCGAAAGGGATGAAAATAGAAAAAGATACGGTTTCCGGAAGGGATATTTTTGTATTATCGGAAAAAGATGTTCCTTTGTTAAAGAAAGCCCGTTTGTCTGTGGCCGGGGAATTTGACCGGAAGGCTTTGATTTGTGAGGTGGACCGTGCCGGCAGGAAATACCCGCTTGCAACTCAGTGGAGTGAAGAGGGCCTGGTGGCGGGAATCGGCTATCTTAGCCGGTATACGATAGCCGAAGACCGGCAACCGCCGGTGATTTCTTTTTTAGGGAAATTTCCGGATGGTTCTTTGAAATTTAAGATAAAAGATGATTTTTCAGGGATTGCAACTTATCGGGGAGAGGTAAATGGCCGGTGGTGCCTGTTTTCCTATGATCCGCGCTATAATTTGATGCGTTGCAGTCTGAAAGAACCGGTTTTTGTTTCCGGTCAGGTGAATGAAGTGAAGATTATTGTCGAAGACCGGGTCGGAAATAAAAATGAACTCCTTGTCAAGGTAAAGAAATAAAGAGAGGATATTATAGAAAAGGATTAATTGGAAGCATATTTATGAGAAAAGAAATACAGGAATGGATCGAAAAAGGGAATCGGACAGAAGCTGTCCGCTTACTGGAAGAATGGGTTGGAAAACATCCGGCAGATGAAGAGGAGTGGTTGCTCTTGGGAGAATTGTTGTATGCCGACGGAAAAATGACGGAAGCCTTGAATAAATTCAATACGGTTCTCCGCCTGAATCCGGATCACCGGAAGGCAGCGAATTATGTGATTATGATCAATAATATTTTGGGATACTATTGTAAAGATATGTTCAATCCTTAGGTATGAAATTATATCATAAAGCCTTTTTATACCGGCACAAATGGATACAACCTTACCTGCAAAAAGTGTTGGGTGGGATAGATGCTGTCACGTTTCTGGCAGCCTTGGCCTTGATTGGCGGTGTCGTCTATGAACATGGCTTTATTATTTCGGAAGGAGCGGAGGCAGATCTCGGTGTATTGTATCGGACCGTATGGGGCGTTTTCCTGGTTCAGACCACGATGCATATCGGGCTGGCGTATCGGGAAACGCTGAAGAAATACCGGACATTTACATGGGTATTGAATATTTTACTTTATCTGACTTTAATCCCCGTCATTTTTTTCGAACCGGAATCGGGGGCATTGAAATATTTCTGGTTATTTTTAAACAACCGTATTTTTCAGCTGATTCTGTTGTTGTTACTTTCCTTATTGCGCTTATCTTCGGGGGTGATCGGACTCTTGGGAAAACGGACCAATCCCTCCCTGATTCTGGCCGGAAGTTTCTTCCTTATTATTTGTATCGGCACCGGTTTGTTGATGTTACCTCGTTGTACCGTTGATGGTATTTCGTGGGTAAATGCTTTGTTTGTGTCCACCAGTGCTGTTTGTGTGACCGGTTTGGTACCGGTAGATGTAGCGACGACTTTCACTTCTTTGGGACAGTTGGTCATTATTATATTGATACAGATCGGTGGGTTGGGAGTAATGACGCTCACCTGTTTCTTCGCCATGTTTTTTATGGGTAATACTTCCGTATATAATCAGTTGGCGGTGAGGGATATGATCAGTTCCGATTCTTTGTCGTCTCTGTTGTCGACGGTGATTTATATTTTATTTTTCACTTTAGTGATAGAAGGAGCCGGGATGTTGGTCTTGTTTCTGAGTATTCACGGTACTTTGGGGATGACGGTGCAACAGGAAATGGTGTTTGCTGCTTTTCATTCTATTTCGGCTTTTTGTAATGCCGGTTTCTCGACCTTATCGGAGAATCTCGGTAATCCTTTGGTCATGCAACACCATAATCTGCTCTATATAACCATTTCCGTATTGATTATTTTGGGAGGAATCGGTTTTCCGATCTTGGTGAATTTTAAGCATATCGCCGGTTATCATCTGAAGCGTTTGTTTTATTTTATCCGTACAGGAAAAAGGGATAGACAGCGTATCCGGCATTTGTATAATCTGAATACTAAGATTGTTTTGTTGACGACGCTGATTTTATTGACCGGTGGGACTATAGCGATTCTTCTGTTCGAATGGAACGGAGCTTTTGCGGGAATGAGTATGCCGGATAAATGGGTACAGGCCTTTTTCAATGCGACCTGTCCCCGTACGGCCGGGTTTACGAGTATCGGTTTGACCTCTTTTTCATTACAGAGTTTGTTGCTGATGTTGCTTTTAATGTTTATCGGAGGGGCTGCCCAATCTACTGCCGGCGGAGTTAAAGTGAATGCTTTTGCTGCCGCTGTATTGAGCCTTTTTGCTGTGATCCGGGGAAAAAGCCGGGTGGAGGTGTTCCGGCGGCAGCTTTCGGTGGATTCGATCAGGCGTTCCAATGCTACCCTGGTGATGTACCTTATGATTCTTTTTCTGGGTGTATTTGTCCTGAGTGTGCTCGAACCGCATGCTTCGCTATTGGCCTTGGTTTTCGAGTGTACTTCGGCTTTGAGTACCGTCGGGTCGAGTCTCGGTCTGACTCCGGCTTTAGGAGAAGCAGGTAAATTATTCGTATCCTTGCTGATGTTTATCGGGCGGGTGGGAGTCATTACGATCGTATTGGGATTCGTACCTCCGCAGAAGCATACCAAATATAAATACCCGGATGATAATTTGATCATCAACTAAGCAAGAGAGTTGTCGTATTAACATGATATACATATGAAATATATAATCATTGGTTTGGGAAATTATGGAGGAGGTTTGGCCGAGGAGTTGATGGCCATCGGACACGAAGTCATCGGTGTCGATCAGAACGAAGGGCGGGTGGATAATCTGAAAGACAAGATTACCACGGCTTTTGTGTTGGATGCAACGGATGAACTGGCTCTGGAAACTTTGCCACTCCGAGAGATCGATGTGGTGATTGTCGCTATCGGAGAAAATTTCGGGGCTTCTGTACGGGTGGTCGCTTTGCTGAAACAAAAGAAAGTGAAGCATATCTTTGCCCGGGCTATAGATTCGGTGCATAAGGCGATACTGGAAGCTTTCGCTATCGACAAAGTGCTGACCCCTGAAAAAGATGCCGCCCGCGAATTTGTACAGTTCCTGGCTTTGGGTATTCATGCCGAGTCGTTCCGGGTCGACGAAGACTATTATGTGATTAAGTTTAAAGTGCCTCGGAAATGTGCCGGTTATCCTTTGAGTGGAATGAACCTCGAAGAGGATTTTCATTTAAAACTGATTGCTTTGAAGCAGGCTGCCGAAGTGAAAAATATACTGGGAATGAAAAAACTGACTAAAGAGGTGATGACGGTTATTCCCGGCAATTACCTGTTGAAAGAGGAAGACGAATTGGTGTGTTACGGTTTGTATAAAGATTTTCAGGCCTTGTGGAAAGCATTTTAAAAATCGGGGTAAATTTTCTTTCCCTTTTACTTTTTACTTTTTACTTTTTCCCTTATCTTTGCCGTCCATTTTGAATAGGTTTAACGCATTAAAAATCAATCCACTTTGGAAGGGGGTGCTTAAATTCGGACAAGCGGTGCTTGCCATGAAGTAGAAAAGAACTGAAAATAGAAGACAAAATGACCTCAGGAAGAGACTAAGCCGGAGGTTGTAATGGGAGGGCGTTACCCTGTTGTTATTTTATTTAATGCGTTTATTATAAACTATAAAAATTAGAAATTATGATTATTGTACCTTTAAAAGAAGGCGAAAATATCGAGAGAGCCTTAAAGAAATTCAAGAGAAAATTCGAAAAAACCGGTATTGTAAAAGAATTGAGAGATCGTCAGGCTTTCACAAAACCATCAGTACGTAACCGGGCCCAGCGGATCAAAGCTGCCTACAAGCAGAGTTTGCAACAGGCATTTCCAGAGTCCAATTAACGCTGGTTGAGCGTTCCGGCTCTTTGGATGCGGTTGAGTACCGCGTGGCTACCAAGAAAGGCCGGCAATTCAGATGCTATTTCACTTCCGCCTTGGCAGTGACTTCTGACGCAGTATGTCAGGAAATCACAAAAG
>OJQL01002214.1_pt1 | contig 11780 bp, 11 predicted proteins | sample 1598731 | NCBI WGS metagenome assembly OJQL01 (sample SAMN03922510, study PRJEB24848) | human gut metagenome | isolation source: stool sample | host: Homo sapiens | place: Germany | collected 2010-02
GTTTTAACTGAGGCAAAAGAAGTCTGGACTGCTTCTCAGGCTGCTTTGTCCGAATGTTATGCTATGTACCCGGAAAGCTTTGAAGAATCTTGCAAGTTTACCTCCACAATCGGCGGCGAAAAGATGACAAAGCTCGGAAGAATATCAAACGGTGCATTAAATGCTCTTCAAAGGAATCCCAAAGATCAGACCGAGGTCAATACATCCAGCCGGCGAGTTGCAAGACAAGTACTTATTTATCTGGAAAGTGCAGATAAAAATGCAAAACCGCGCTATACATTCGGCAATGGTGCGATTCCTACCGGGAACAGCAGACCAAGCAACTATTTTAAAGACAAACCGACTTCAAAAGATATCCTTATTCAGATTTTCCATACGAAAAAAGGGAAAGTCGTTGCACTCAATTTTGGGAAAAATGGATACATGGTAACCATGATCGCAGGAAAAGAACCAACCATTGTTAAAGATGGAAATTGTCTTCCATCCTCTGAAAAATAAGCGGATAAAAGAAAAGCGACACTGCAAAACCACATACTAAGAGAGTTCTGTAGTATCGTCTTTTTTTATTCTTCTACCTTCCACTCTCTGGTATCAAAGATGTGAAGATGCAGTGCTTCTGAAATATATCCCAACAATTCGCAGCCTGCGATACAGTTTCCTTTTTTGTCAAGAGACGGTCCGTAGATCCCGATTCCCATTTTCTTTTTCGACACGCTGAGGAGACCTCCGCCGACTCCACTCTTAGTCGGAATTCCTGTTCTTAATGCAAATTCCCCCGATCCGTCATACATTCCGCAAGTAAGCATAATGGTCTGAACCATCCGCACAGTTTGAGATGAGATCAGACGTTTTCCGGTGGAAAGCTGCACTCCGTCATTTGCAAGCAGAAGACCGAACCTTGCCAAATCTCTTGCATTTACCGACATGGAACACATCTTGGTATAAAAGGTAACACTTTCTTCTACATCGGTATCAATGATGTCCTTACTTTTTAAAAGATAGGCAATCGCCTTATTTCTTGCGCAGGTCGCCATCTCAGACTGAAATACGGCTTCGTCTATCGCGATCTCCGGATCTTCGCATACTTCCTGCATATACTTCTGCATATCTTCGATGGAATAATGGTTCACTAGCAGACTTGCAACCGTAATTGCTCCGGAATTGATCATCGGATTAAAGGGCCGGTTGCTCCGGTTATCCAGTTCTACCAGTGAGTTAAAAGCCTCTCCCGACGGCTCCACGCCCACATGATCAAACACAAACTCTGCTCCAAACGTTTCCAGCGCCAAACACAGTGCCATTACTTTGGAAATGGACTGTATCGTAAATCTGTCCTCTGTATTTCCGGTCTCAAATTGATTGCCGTCTATTGTGTAAAGGCAGATCCCAAGTTTATTCTTATCTGCCTTGGCAAGCTCCGGAATATACGATGCGACACTTCCATACCGGATCACACCTTTTCCGATACGGATGGCATTTTCCAGTATTCTCGTAACTTCTTCTGATTTCATCATATTCTCCTTTTTCGCTCAGTCATAATCCCCTACAACTTCTATTTCCTAAGTACTAACATACATCATTTTCCGGCTTCAATCAACCACCATTTTTGCTGAAACCCGGCGGAATAAGATAGACAAAAAAGTGCCCGCATTGTATATTATTAGTAGTTTGAAACTGGGGAATATGCAAAGGGGAAAACGTATCATGAATCTAATTTCGCAATACAAAGGTCTTAGAAAAGAAAACTATGTCTTATGCTTTGGACGCTTTGTGACGGCCATGGGGGCAATGGTCCGTCCGATGCTGACGATGATCTTAAGCCAGAAGCTTGGGATGAATGCCGTGCAGGTTGCCTGGATCACGGCACTGATGGGGATCCTGACGATCCCGGCAAATCTGATTGGTGGAAAGATGGCCGATCGTTTTAATAAGAAAATGAATATCGTTTACCTGGATATGATTTCCGTCATTTCTTATATCATCTGCGGACTGATCCCGCTGACGACAAAATCCATTGTGCTGATGTTTATCGCATCGACCTGCCAGAACATGGAAAATCCGTCCTACAATTCGCTTACTGCGGACATCACCCTCAGCAAGGACAGGGAAAGAGGGTATTCCCTCCAGTATCTGACAGCAAATCTCGGCGGCGTGATGGCTTCTGCTGTAGCCGGATTTATGTTTCGCAATTACTTATGGCTTGCATTTTTGCTCAGTGGAATTTCCATCGGCACTTCTTCTGTGCTGATCTATTTCTTTGTACAGAATATCACACCGGAAAAAGAAGAAAATGATAGCAACGCCATTTATCAGGCCGAACGCCACGGGGAAAGCCTGCTGACGATTCTTAAAGAAAACCGGCTTGTTCTGCTGTTCATTCTGATCACCAGCGGGTACACAGCACTTTACCAGATGTATAATTATCTCTTTCCTATGGATCTGATCCGTCTGCACGGGGATACCGGTGCGGTGATATTCGGAACAGTTACAAGCATCAACTGCTTTATCGTTGTTCTCTTCACACCACTTATCACCCAGATCCTGAAGCGATCCTCCGAACCGAAAAAGACAATCTACGGATTTTTACTGACACTGGTCGGCTACGTGATGTTCATCCTCTTTTCCGGACACATCCCGTTCTATTATGCGGCAATGGTCGTACTGACATGGGGTGAGATTTCTTACATGCTGGCGGAAAGCCCGTACATGACCAGGCGTATCCCATCCAGCCACCGCGGAAGAATCCACGGGCTGATGGAGATCATCCGTATCGGATTTATGAGTCTGTACCAGCTTTTGATCGGATTTATTTACAAAAATCATACGCCGATCTTTACCTGGATCATCGTTCTTCTGACAGGAGTCGCATTCATGCTTCTGGCTGTTCTCTTAACGAAAGAGGACAAAAAACGCTATAAAAATCTGTATCGCAGATTATAATAATGATGTGAACGGCAAAATTTACTTTTGACACTTACATCATTTTAAAAAGTTATAACCAAAATAATACAGGCAAGACCAAGATTGGATTTTCTCCTTTCTCCGGTCTTGTCTGTTATTTTGCTTTCCACTATAATAAGAGTATCAAATACAAAGGAGTTTCATTTACCAGATTATGACCATCAAAGAAATCGCACAGCTCGCCGGTGTCTCCAGCGCAGCTGTATCCAGATATCTGAACGGCGGCTACGTCAGTGAAGAGAAAAAAGAACAGATCCGTAAAGTCATCGAAGAAACCGGATACCAGCCATCCGCACAGGCGCGTATGCTTCGTACCAAAAAGGCAAGCCTGGTGGGCGTGGTCGTCCCGAAGATCAATTCCGAATCCATCAGCCGGATCACTGCCGGAATTGAAAGTGTTCTCGCCGAAAGAGGCTATCAGATGCTTCTTGCCGGAACCGACAACACCCCTGCAAAGGAAGTAGAATACCTCCGGTTATTTGAAAATTATCCGGTGGACGGAATTATTCTTGTCGGTACGATGTTCACCGCCGGTCACCGGAAATTTTTAAAAGAGACAAAGGTTCCTGTTGTCGTGATCGGGCAGCGCACCTCACACGCAAACTGCATTTACCACGACGATTACGGTGCAGGAAAGGCAATGGGACAGGCCGTTGCCGGATTCAGTAAAAAAGGAGTTGCTTACATCGGCGTTACCCGCGATGACAAGGCGGCAGGTGCCGCAAGAGAGGACGGATTTATCGCAGGACTCAAAAATGCAGGTGTCACGCTTTTCGAGGAAAATAAGCGAACCTCAGCCTTCACGCTGGAATCTGGATATGAGTCTGCTCTGGATCTTTTGGAAAGCAAATGTGATATCGATGTCATATCATGTGCAACCGATACCTTAGCAGCGGGAGCAATCGAAGCCATTCAGACCTACTTAAAAAAGCAGATTCCGACAAATGCAGCCGATGCAGGTGCAAGAATGCGCTATATCCTTGAAAATACGTCCATCCGAGTAACCGGATTCGGAGATAACCAGATGTTAAAAGCCGTCACCGGAGGAATCCCAACCATCCATTTCGGCTACAAAACCAGTGGAATCCGCGGCGCAGAGCTACTTCTTGACAGTATTGAAAGAGGAGAACAGATCCCGATCGAGATGAAGCTCGGCTTCCGTCTTGTTGGAGCAGACCCTTCAGACTCCGAAAATCTTACCTGATTTTCCTGATTTCCCGGAGTTTCTTAAGGAAATGAAAGTTTCTTTCAACACTTTTCACAAAAAACAATATGAATTATCAGTAAAAATGCCATATTTACAAATGGCATTTTTTTTCATATTATTTAAGCATAAGATATGAAATCGATTACACATTGTATCTAAAGGAGGAGAGAATATGGATTACAGAAAAACCGCAAAGGAAATTCTGAATCATGTGGGTGGAAGTAAGAACATCGTATCTGCTGCCCATTGTGCTACCAGACTTCGCCTTGTCATTGCAGACAACACGAAAGCGGATAAGACAGCACTTGAGAATGTAGACGGGGTAAAGGGGGTATTTGAAGCATCCGGACAGCTCCAGATCATTCTCGGAACAGGAACCGTCAACAAAGTATTTGATGAATTTATTGCAATCGCAGGCATCACAGCCAGCACGAAAGCAGAAGCAAAAGAAGCTGCTGCCGAAAAGCAGAACTGGTTTATGAAAGCCATCAAGCTTCTGGGAGACATTTTCGTACCGATCATCCCGGCGATCGTAGCCAGCGGTTTCCTTATGGGAATCATGAACGCACTGGATTTCATGAACAATAACGGGTTCTTACACATCAGCACAACCAGCTCGATCTATGTATTTGCAACCCTTTTCAGTAACATTGCTTACACATTCCTGCAGATCCTGATTGCATTCTCCGCTGCAAAAGCATTTGGCGCAAATCCTTACCTTGGCGCAGTTATCGGTATGATCATGATCCATCCGTCCCTGCAGAACGCCTACACAGTTGCAACAGAAGGTGTTCAGCAGACACAGAGCGTGTTCTTCGGACTGTATCACATTGACATGGTCGGCTATCAGGGACACGTTATTCCGGTTGTCATCGCTGTATGGATCTTATCCGTACTTGAAAAGAAGCTTCACAAGATCGTACCGGAAGTTTTAGACCTTTTTGTCACACCGCTTGTCAGCGTATTCGTAACCGGATACCTTACACTTTCCATCGTCGGACCAATCTTCGTATGGGCTGAAAATGCAATCCTCGGAGCAATCCAGTGGATGCTGACACTTCCACTCGGACTTGGAAGTCTGATCATGGGTAGTTTATATGCACCGACCGTTGTTACCGGTATCCATCAGATGTACACAGCCATCGATATCGGACAGCTTGCGAAATACGGTGTAACCTACTGGCTGCCACTCGCAAGTGCAGCAAACGTGGCACAGGGTGCGGCAGCACTTGCCGTTGCTGTAAAATCAAAAGACCAGAAAATCAAATCCCTTGCACTTCCATCATCACTCAGTGCATTTATGGGGATTACAGAACCTGCAATCTTTGGTGTAAACTTAAGATTCTTCAAACCATTTATCGCCGGATGCATCGGTGGCGGATGCGGAGCTCTTTATGCTTCCCTTGTTCACCTCGGTGCAAAAGGAACAGGTGTAACCGGTATCTTCGGAATCCTGCTCTGCCTGAACCAGCCACTTCAGTACGTCATTGAGATGGCAATCGCAGTCGGTGTTGCATTTGCAGTATCCTTCGCACTTTACAAAGACAAGAAGAAAGAACCAGTCGCAGAAGCTCCTGTTACTGTTGCAGCTTCCGTAGAGGAAACAGACAGCGAAAAATCTGCTGCTTCCGAAGAAGTGTTAAATGCTCCGGTAAATGGAAAGATCATTCCAAATGATCAGATCGCAGACGATACATTTGCAGCAGAAGTCCTTGGAAAAACCGTAGCGATCGAACCTGCTGACGGCATCATCACCGCACCTTGTGATGGCGAAATCGTAAGCATTTTTGATACCGGTCACGCAGTATGCATCCTGACTGACGGCGGCGCAGAGCTTCTGATCCATGTCGGAATCGACACTGTAAAAATGGATGGAAATGGATTTACAAAGAAAGTATCTGACGGTGCAAAAGTACACGCCGGAGACGTGCTGATCGAAGCAGATTTAAATGCAATAAAAGAAGCCGGACATCCGGCAACAACCATGATGATCCTTACCAATACAGATCTGTATGATTCTGTAGAATGTGCCGCACCCGGCACTGTAACCGGTAAATCATCTGTTATGAAACTTACAAAATAAAATAACTCATGACAAATAATCAGATTTGTCTCCCGCAGCGGGTGTCGGATATCCGTATCAATACGTTTTCCGGACCGTTGCCTGCGGAACTATTTCCAGGAGTGAATCAATATGAACGCATTAACCAGAGATCTTGTAAACTTAGTAAATACAGCAGAAGAGAACCAGACAGCAAAAGAACAGACATCCGGCACACAGTTCCGCGAGAAACTGCACCTGATGCCTCCGGTTGGCTGGCTCAACGATCCGAACGGACTTTGTCAGATGGATGGTGTGTTCCACGCATTTTTCCAGTACTCCCCATTTAACGCCGAAGGCGGTGTGAAAATGTGGGGTCATTACACCAGCACCAATCTGATCGACTGGGAATACAAAGGTGTATCCCTCTACCCGGATCAGCCATTTGACTGCCACGGTGTATATTCCGGATCTGCCTTCCTCGAAGACGGTACAATGTATCTTTACTACACCGGAAATATCAAACTGGAAGATGGAGATTTTGATTATATCAACACCGGTCGTGAGGCAAATACCGTACTCGTCACAACCAAAGACGGAATCCATTTTGGCAGCAAAAAAGAGCTGCTCCGCAACAGCGATTATCCTTCTGACCTGACCTGCCATGTGCGCGATCCGAAGGTCTGGAAAAAGGACGATACCTACTACATGATCCAGGGCGCACGTACTAAAAATGATGTCGGTCAGGCACTGATTTTTGAATCCTCCGATAAAATAAACTGGCACTTCCGCAGCCGTGTAGAATCCGAAAAGCCTTTCGGTTATATGTGGGAATGCCCGGATTATTTTGAAACGGACGGCATCAAAATCCTTTCCTCCTCCGTCCAGGGCCTGGAAGGCAAAGAGTGGGCTGACCGAAATGTATACCAGTCCGGTTACTTCCTTGTGGACGGCGACATTTTAGATTCCTACAAATTATCCCCATATCATCTGTGGGATTATGGTTTTGACTATTACGCTCCGCAGAGCTTCGAAGCAGAAGATGGAAGACGCATCCATATCAGCTGGATGGGAATGCCGGATTGCGAAGAATATACCAATCCGACCATCAAAGACGGATGGCAGCACTGCTTTACATTTCCAAGAGAAGTCTTCATAAAAGATGGCAAAGTCTGCCAGAAACCGGTTCGCGAGCTGGATGCAAAAAAACAACAGCTTCAGGATGTTCAGAATGAACTTACCCAGAGCGGCTGCCCGGTATATGAAGTAAATGTAGATGGAATTAAGGAGAATCATTTCCAGGCTGTCCTTTCAGATGAACTGATCCTTGACTATGAGAATGGACGGTTCCAGATGCATTTCACAACCAAAAGTAAAACTTCCGTATCCGCAGGCAGAAGCCTTCGCTACGCCGAAGTCGGCACTCTGGAAAATGTAAAAATCCTTGCAGATACTTCTTCCGTTGAAGTATTTGTAAATGACGGAGAATTCGTATTCTCTACAAGATATTATCCAAATGATTATAAGATTGTGGTGCATTCCCCAAGTGCCCACATTACATTCGATAAAATTCAGTAAATCGTATATGGGCAATTCCCCAAAGCTTCCCGTATACGAAAACGCCAGACGGGGTACAGCAATCCCTTTTCCTCCTTTGCATGCTGTATCCTGCCTGGCATTTTTTAATTCTGATTGTTACACAATTGCTTTTCCCGTAAATAAAAGCGAATAGAGCATACTGTTCAATTCCGGATAGCTTTCCAGCTTCTCACGCAAAGACTCAAACAGCATATTTTTTTCTGAAAGCAAAATCCTTACCGCTTCCAGAAATCCCTTCTTCTCCACCTTTTCTTTTTTTATTTCAAATGTTATACTTCATATACAGCAAAAAACAGATAAAGGTAACGAAACACTATGTTAATCAGAAAAACACTTCCAGAAGATGTAGACACGATTTTAAATATTTTTGACACCGCCCGCCAGTTCATGCACGCAACCGGAAACCCGACACAATGGAATGCAAATTATCCGGCTCTCGAAGATCTCGAACCGGATATCCAGAATGGTAACAGTTATGTCTGCGTAGAAAATGATAAGGTCGTTGCCACTTTTACACTTATCATCGGAGACGAGCCGAACTATCAACTCATTGAAAATGGAAGCTGGCGTTCCGAGGCTCCATACGGAACCGTTCACCGCCTTGCATCTGACGGAACAACCAAAGGGATTGCACGGGCTTGCTTTGATTTTTGCAAGACACAAATCTCACATCTGCGTGTAGATACCCACAAGGATAATCAACCAATGCAGGCTTGCTTTAAGCAGAATGGATTTGAAGAATGTGGGATTATTTACGTCAGTGACGGGACTCCGCGGATTGCTTATGAATTTATTAGGATATCTGAATAGAGGGGTATTTTTATGACAATCAATAGTATTTTAGAAGAAATTATAAATCTGGCAAAAAAATATTCTGCAACTTCAAATGATATCAACACAATTGAAAAATGTTGTCCGGGAAATGCTGGCGAATCCTCACGTTGACCTCACCAGAAAAATTCGAATCCTCTGGCGACCAGAATTGTATTCAATCCAGCAAAAATATCATCTGCCAGAATATAAGCAGAAGAGTAAGGCTTTTGTCCAGAAGAAGCTTGTAGAAAAATTGCCGGAGATGATATTAAATGAGCAGATCAGCCAGAAGCTTTTTGAGCGAGACTATACACAGATTGCAGAAGAAATCCGCAATTATCAAAACGAAAATTCCCGTGTCAGATGTCAGGAGAAAGTAACTTACACTTTCTCCTGACATCTGACACGGGATTCTTATTTTACTCTATTCCATATTCTTTCAGGAGTTTTTCCTGATACTCGGTATCTTTCGTTGAGCGTTCTAAATCACTGTATCTTTTATCTGCTAACAGATATCCGTTCAGTCGATTGATATTTTGTATCCCCTCATCACGCCCTTCTCTTCTCAACGTCTTCTCATGCAATTTTTTATTATATGTTGTCAAAATCATTTCCAACACCTCCGCTCGATGTTTCTTCAAAAAATCCGTCAACACATTCTGCCTGATACAGGCATCCATTGCTTTAGAAACCGCATCTTCCATTGTATCTTCCAACTGCATATATTCCCTGACACATCGCACAAATATTGCATACTCCTCCAGCCGTCTGCACTGATGCATCAGCTCCTGATTATGACCATAATTGATATTCAGCATAATCGCTGTACATTCCAGACACGATTTTTCATCATCTGTCGCTTCAAAACAATCAGACAGCTTTAATTCCATTGAATCTGGTTCATCCTTTGTTCCATTATAAAAAACAATGTACTTCGGTATCGGGAGCCGTAGTCTTTTTTCTCCGTATATATCCAGATCATTCTTTGCTACATATCCCTGATATAGCCTTCCGAAATAGAACACGCCACGTAGTGGCATATTGGGATTAAAGGTACTTTGATGTTCATACAGATTCATTGTACCACCCACCAGAAAGGATACATCATTTTTCATAGATAGATAAAGGACATCTTCTAATGTGTTTACTTCCAGATCATCAGGATTCTGATAGTCTGTGTGATTGATTGCATTATAAAGCTGCAACAGATCTTCTTTGTTATTAAAGATCATTCTCCATAATCGATCTTTATATTGCCGGTTATGAGTTTGTTTGTTATGACGAATCTTTTTCTTTTGTTTTCTCATTTCTGCCTCCATTATAATCGAAAAAGGTTAATAAGTAAATTCGTCATAACTCATGTTTCGTGTAGATATAAAATTTTATCTACAATAAATACACTCATATCTATATATGATTTGATTTTCTACATTCGCCTTATTTCAAATAATACTGGTTTCTCTTGGCAGAAGCAATTAAAAAATAATAAAATTTGTGTTATCATATTCATAAAGCTTTTAATCACTAACCATATATTTCCAGGAGGCTTAATTTCATGTACTATCCACTCGCACAACAAGAATTTGAATCTTACCTTAACGGATACGACCGCGAAAATGACCGCATAAAATTAAAAATCATCCACACCTACGGCGTTGTAAAACAGGCAGAAGAGCTTGCCGAAAGGATGCATCTTTCAACCGAAGACACCGACCTTGCAAGGCTGATTGCACTCCTTCACGACATCGGGCGTTTTGAGCAGTTAAAGCGCTACGACAGCTTTGAGCCTGGCACAATGGATCATGCTGCTTACGGTGTAAAGGTGCTTTTTGATGAAGGCATGATTCGCCGCTTTCTTCCGGATGACAAATGGGACTCCATCATTTACACTGCAATCGCCCACCACAGCGATTATGAACTCCCTGAGATCTCAGATCCGCAGACACTTTTACACGCAAAGCTGATCCGTGATGAGGACAAGCTGGACAACTGCCGGGTAAAGCTCGTAGACTCCACAAGCACCTTTATTAACGTTTCTGAAGAAGAACTCGGTACACAGAATATAACCCAAAAGGTATACGAAACAGTGTTTGAAAATAAATGTATCCTTTCCGCAGACCGCGTCACACAGATGGATTACTGGGTATCTTATATCGTCTATTTCTTCGATATTAACTTCAAAGAAAGCTTTGATATTATAGCGGAAAATGACTACTTAAACCGCATTATTGACAGGATTCCATATAGCAATCCGGTTACAAAAGAACAGATGGAAAATATCCGCGTTTATATGCAGAATTTTATTAATTCCCATACAAACAGCCAATCCTTTTAACTCACTCAGCTTGCAAAATTACCAGGCTGTAAAAAATGTTTTTAAACTTTTACAATTTTAGTCAGGCGAATATTTGCCCGCTATTTGTTTAACTTAATCAAAACACAAACCACATAAAAAATCAGGAAACTGACATATGCGCTTTCAGGAAAACAAATTCTAAGATTTATTTGCACCTCGAAAGCGTGTACATCATTTTCCTATTTTTTTATCCTCCTATTGTATTATTTGTATTACGTGGTATAATACAATAAAATCTCACAGAAAGGAGATGCCGATATATGATCATCAAGATCAACATGCAGTCCGAAGTCCCAATCTACCTTCAGCTGCGCAACGAGATTGTCAAAGGAATCGGGCGAGGGGAATTTGAGCCGGGGGAATCGCTTCCGACCGTCCGCCAGATGGCAACCGATCTCGGTATCAACACCATGACCGTCAGCAAAGCTTACCAGCTTTTGAAAACAGAAGGCTTCCTCGAGACAGACCGCCGTAAGGGAACAACCATCTGTTATCCCACTTCCTCTGCTCCACAAGATAACCGCTTTGACGAAAAGCTGGCAGATGAACTGGAACTTTTAAGCGCAGAAGCAAAGTTCCACGGCATGACTTTGGTAGACTTCCTGGAACTCTGCCAGAGAGCATTTAACGAAATGGAGGTAACAGCGAAATGATAATGCTGATTATATTTTTAATTACAGACATTTCCATGGTCGGCATCTTTGCCGGAGTCTATGGAAATATTGCAAAATACCGGGAAGGAATGCTGATGGGCTGTCTCTTATACACATCTGACGCTGCCGACGAATAGAGAGGTGTAGATC
>OJQL01002215.1_pt1 | contig 11769 bp, 10 predicted proteins | sample 1598731 | NCBI WGS metagenome assembly OJQL01 (sample SAMN03922510, study PRJEB24848) | human gut metagenome | isolation source: stool sample | host: Homo sapiens | place: Germany | collected 2010-02
TGACAATATTTTGAAACCTGCCGGAGACCTTTTAATAACAGGAAATGCAATTTCCTGTTATAGAAAAAACGGAAACAAAAAATGGATCAATCTCTTTTGTGAGAATTTGATCCATTTTTACCGCATCTAAATCAGTTGTCCCAGCACCGGAAGCCTTTTCAGATAAATTCTTCCGGAAAATGCAATATGCGGCAGTTCATAAAACATACAATGCTTCGGACAGATTGGCTGATACAATGGATCCGCTACAATGATTTCTGCATCTTTCAATGCTTCTTCCATCTCTTCTTCCCCACAGATCCATCTGTCCTGTCTGCAAAGCAGACCTTCTGTTTTTTCCAGCGGGCAGAGAACTTCCACCGGACAGCCATATTTCTGTTCGATCCCTGCTGCCAGAGATTCCATGGTCACCGGTTCTCCGATCAGAGTCACTTTCTTTTGTCTGCCTGCCGCTTCAGGCTTCTTTATTTCTTCTCCCGATGCCGGATTTCTGTTTCCCTTCTGCTCCATGATTTCTTCAATTTCACCCTGCATCCGATCCTTTAGATATGGTATCTGCTCTTTTTCTTCCAGTGCTTTCGCAATCCGCTCTGTATAAGAACCAATCGGCGTTCCAACCACATACGGGGTTCCGAACTTTTCTTCCAGTACTTTCGCCGCACGAAGCCCGACCGAAGATACCACCAGATTCACCTCTGCTTCTCCTGCCTGCAAAAATGCATCCAGTTCATCTCCCATTGCCCAGATAGACAGCACCTTCCATCCACAGGCTTTCAGGTTCTCTTTCAGCACCTCTACATGAGATACCGGTCCAAAGTCCAGTGGTGTCACACCAAGCAGATTGACGGTGCGTGCCTGAATCCGTCCTGTCTTTTCCCCGGTAAATCTTTTCGCGATCTCCTCTAATGCAATTCCTGCCCCATACACATAATCATGCATTCCGTTTGTCGGTACTGCAAATGCAGGAATCCCGGTTTCTTCTTCCAGTACCTGTGCCAGTGCCGGAAAATCGGTTCCATTCATATACGGAATTGGGGATCCTGCAAGGGCAATAAATTTCGGATGCAGCTCCCTTGCTGCCTCTTTGATATCATCCAGAAATTTTTCATCATTTCCCATGATCGCATCAATTTCTGTCAGACCGGAAATATAGATCAGACTGTCCTGATCGTACCAGCGGATCTCATCGTGAGTGTTGTAGGTCGAATTGCATCCGGACGGGTCGTGCATGACTGTCATGCCGCCAAGCTCATAAAGTGCAGAACACACACCGGATACATCCGCTGTATAAATTGGTATGATTCGATAAGATTGTCTCATATACAGCTTTCACACCCCCATCCTTTTCGCACAACCAGATCTTCCGTGTCTTTTTCTTCGGTAAATGCTTCGGCCATAAGCTCTGCCGTCCTGCGGATCCCGTCAAATCCGTAAAGACCGCCGCCCTGTACCATATTGACAAAATACGGACTTCCTGTAAACCACGCCGCCTTCTGTCCGATCGCCAGTATTTTTTCATCCGATGTTCTCGGAAGCACACGCATTTTCACCTGGATCGTTGCAATCAACTGCAGATCCGGTGCATGCTCCTTCAGCCACTCAAATTCTGCTTTTTCTTCCGGACTGATGGAATCCAGATAGATCCGTATTACCCGGAAACCATGAGTAAGCAGAAGCTTTGCAAGTCCCAGTGGACGTGGATGGTACAGATAATCAATGGCAACCGCAGTGTCTCCGATCACCTCATGCGCCTTTTCCAGTGCCTTTTCACAGGCAGCAATTTCCTCTTCTACTGAAATCGTTTCCTCCAGCTTTCCATAGCCCATTGCCTGGCAGAAATTTTCCAGCTGTGCTGTGATCTCTTCATAATCAAAACTGCCCGGCAGATACAGGTATGGCCGTTTCAGACGCTCTGAAAGCGCTTCCGCACCATACTTAGATGGTGGATAAGAAGATACAAAAAGTTTTCCTTCGGAAAGTGCCAGATAGTCTTCCCAGCTTTTACATCCCGGCAGTTCCCGGAAGATTCCCTGATGTGCCCGGACGATTCGTTTCAGATCTGCATTTTTTTCCAGTGCGAAATCACTGCCGAGAAAACTCACGGCTTTTTCATCTGCTTTTCGCTTTGGAAGTGGTTCATAAATCGCTTTTCTCAGCTTCTGATCCGGTGTCGGTCCATGCTTCTGCATGATCGGATCCATATAACAGCGGATAAATGTAATCTTTGGGAACCTCTCTTCCAGTTCCTGATACACCCGTTCCAGATCGCATCCCAGAAAATGATGCAGACAGACGGTAAATAAAAGAACTGCTTTCGGTTTTTCTTCCAACTTATTCAGCACATCCGTCACGCCTTCGATGGTGATGTCCTCCAGATTTCCATTTAACAGATTCTCTTCTTTTACGATCACAAAGGAAAACCGGTCAGCCACATTCATTTCCGCCGCTGTCAGCACCACACCTCGCATGCAGTTATCTGCACAGACATAGATCTGTCTTGCCTCCGGCATCAGCATTCCGGTATGTACGATGTTCCAGTTGCCGTGAACCGGCGAGTTAAATTCAAGCCCCGGTGCAAATGGAACCGGAAATGTGGCATCCTTGATGGCTACTGCCGCGCCTTTTTCATCCACCGGATGTCCTACCCGTTTTAACATGGTCTCTCCTCTCCGCACACTGCAAGGATCTGATCTGCCAGCTTCCGGTATTCCTCTGCCATCTGAGAATCCGGTGCGTATTCCAGCAGAACCTTACCGGCTTCTTCTGCTTCCATCACAAGTTCGCTCCGGTCAAGCTGTCCAATGATCTGCGTGTGAAAATCCCCTGCAAGCTCCCGCACCTTTTCTTCCTCTCTCGGAACCTCTCTTTTATTTAAAATAATACCGCCAAGGGAAGCATATCCCCGGTTCCTGAAATTCTCTACTGCCATTGCAATATTGGCCCCGGCATGGATCGCCATATTTTCACCGGATGTGATGATGAATACCTGATCCGCATAGCCTTTTCGCATTGGCATGGAAAAGCCACCGCAGACTACATCACCAAGTACATCATATAACACGATATCCGGCTGGTAGGTCTCATAAGCACCGGTTTCTTCCAGCTTCTCAAGGGCGGTGATAATCCCGCGTCCTGCACATCCAAGTCCCGGTGTCGGTCCACCTGCTTCTACACAGACCACACCTGCATAGCCAACCGTAACCATATCTTCCAGTTTTAGATTCTGTTTCTTCTGTTGGAACATTTCCAGTACGGTTGGAATCTCCTTTCCGTGTCGGAGCTGGATGGTCGAATCCGCCTTCGGATCACAGCCGATCTGCATGACCTTGTATCCTTTTTCGGCAAGTGCCACCGCAAGATTGGATACAGTTGTGGATTTTCCGATCCCGCCTTTTCCGTACACTGCTATCTTTTTCATTCCGCTTTTTCCTCCGCTTTCGTAATGACGTTCGAGTACGCCGTTTTTGTGGATACCCCATTCAGACGCCCGATTTTCCCTGACAAAGCACTGATCATATCTTGCGGTGCATCAATGGCGATGCTGATGATATTAATTCCCTTCTCCCGGTACGGAATTCCCATTCTTCCAATGATATACTCTCCTGCTTCATGCAGGTAATGGTTCAGTTCCTCAATCGCGGCAGGATTCTCCACAATAATTGAAATGACTGCTACTCTGGTGTCCATGAAAAGTCTCCTTTCTTTTTTGAAATGTCACCGATTCCGCATTTCAGATTGTTTAGCAGATACGTGGCAGCAATTCTCCGCCCGGCTGTGGAAGAAGTGCCTGCGTTCCGATTTCTGTAGTCATGACTACTTTCCCCGGCTGCTCTGCAGTTACTTCTCCGATAATTGCCGCATTCTGTGAATACGGACATTTGTGCAGTACTTCTACAATCTTTTCTGCCTCTGCTTTTGGTGCCATAATGACCATTCTTCCTTCACATGCAAGGTAAAGTGGCTCCAGTCCAAGCATTCCGCAGACTCCCTTCACTTCCGGTGCAACCGGAACTTTTTCAGCATTCAGACGGATTCCAACATTACTTTGTCCCGCAATCTCATAAAGTACTGTTCCAACTCCACCTCTTGTCGCATCACGGATGACATGCAGATCATGTGTTGCATTTATCACTTCTTCCACAGTATGCCATAGTGGTGCACAGTCACTGGTCACATCCGCTTCGATTCCGAAGTCTTCTCTCGCAAGAAGGATCGTACAACCATGGCGTCCCACATCTCCGGTCACAATGATCGCGTCTCCCGGCTGTGCCAGTTCTCCTCCGACTTTTACGCCGTCCTCGATCTGTCCCATTCCGGTTGTTGTGATAAATACACCGTCTACCTGTCCCTTTCCTGCTACCTTGGTATCTCCGGATACAATACGGACACCGGCTTCTTTTGCCGTTTTCTCCATTGCTGCTGCAATCTCTTCCAGTTTTTCCATCGGAAATCCTTCTTCAATTACAAATGCACAAGTCAGATAAAGTGGTTTTGCTCCCATACATGCAAGGTCATTAACTGTTCCGCAGATGGAAAGCTTTCCGATATTTCCTCCTGGGAAGAATGCCGGAGATACAATAAATCCATCCGTAGATACTGCCATCTTTCCGACTGGTGGTGTAAGAACTGCCGCATCATCCGCAGTCAGATCCGGATTGGCAAAATGTGCTGCAAATACTTTATCGATCAGCTCTGAAGTCTGCTTTCCGCCGGCTCCGTGTGCCATAGTTACTGTCTGGTTGTCCATTTTATTTTCCATTTTTAACTTCCTTCTCTCCTAATCGTTTCCGTATATATGATACCGGATTGTTCCGCACTTTCGTGCTCTCACAATCCTCAAAACATTCGTAATCCGCTCATTTTTCTTCGAAAAATGGCTACTTACTCATGTTTTGGCGGGGATAAAGGTCAGAAGTCTTCCTGCAAGCAAGCTTGCGTCAGACTTCTGACTTTTATCCCCTGGTATCATACATATAGTAAGCCGAGCATGCGCCCTCGCCGGATACCATGCAGGCTCCTACCGGGTGCTGCGGTGTACATACCTTGCCAAACACCTTGCAGTCGGACGGTTTGCATTTTCCCTGCAGTACATCTCCGCAGCGGCATGCCGGATTTGCTTTTCCTTCGATCTTTGGCATATTGTATTTCTTTCTGGCATCGTATGCTTCCCATTCTTCTCTCAGCTGCATACCGGATCCCGGAATGATTCCAAGACCTCTCCACTCGCTGTCGCATCCTTCCATCAGTTCATTCACCAGCCTCTGTGCCTCACGGCTTCCTTCTCTGGTGACAACTCTCGGATAGCAGTTTACGAAGAACGGCTTTCCTTCCTGGAAGCGTACCAGTGCGACCGCAAGTGCTGTGAGCAGTTCTTTTGCCGTAAATCCTGCTACCACACCGCTGACTCCTTCTTTTACCAGTTCCTCACAAAGTTCAGTCCCCGTGATTGCATTGACGTGTCCCGGATATAAAAATACATCCGCACTGCCTTTGAGTGCCTCGTAGGCTCCCGGCATCGTCTTATTGGCAACCAGAAGAGAATAATTGGAAATTCCATCTTCCTTTGCCTGTTTAACCGAAAGGCATCCTGCAGGTGTCGTTGTCTCAAACCCAACGGATAAAAATGTCACCTGTTCTTCCGGATGATCTTTCGCATATTTTTCCGCATCTGCCGGTGAATAAACGATATGGATCTTTGCTCCTTTTTCTCTTGCTCCGGCAAGGCTCATCTGACTTCCCGGTACGCGGACCAGATCACCAAATGTACAGATCGTCACCTGCTTCTCCAACGCCAGATAAATTGCTTCATCAATGAAGCTGACCGGTGTTACGCAGACCGGGCATCCCGGTCCTGAGATCAGTTCTACCTGCTTTGGCAAAAGTTTTCGGATCCCCAGACGGAAAATTTCATGGGTATGGGTTCCGCATACTTCCATGATCCGCACTGCCGGTCCGTCATAATTTTCTATGATCTCTCTGGCTGTTCGTTTCTTTTGTTCTTCCATTACAGCAGTTCCTCCATAAGCTGATCGGTCTCGCTTTCATCTTCATCGGTGATCTTTGCGATCGCAACTCCGGCGTGGACCATGACGTAATCACCTGGTTCCAGATTCTCCAAGAGCTTGGATGAAACCTCTCTTTTTGCACCGCCTGCGTCAACGACGGCGGTTCCGTTACTGATTTTTACAACTTTTGCTGATAATCCAACACACATGTGGGTAATTCCTCCTTTTTTTGGGAAGGGACGCAAGGAGAGAAAACAATTGGGACCGGCTGCGGTTTCGGAGTCCGGTGTTCTCTAGGAAGGCTTCGTGTTGCTAAGAGCATTTACAGAAATCCATAACTCGCTTCGCTCAAACAGATGGATTTCTGTAAATAACGCAACACTGCAGTTTCCAAGAGAACGCTCGGGCTCCTGCAAATGCAGCCGGTCCCAATTGTTTTCTCTCCCTGCTGGCGCTTCCTAAAATTTAACGTGTTGACAAAGGGGGAATTGACAAGGCAGTGCCTTGTTGTCAATTCCTGATTTGTTTGTTCCTGGTGGTCCTTTTCCTCTTTTATTGTAATTTGTAATAGTTTTTAGATTAACTCTGTTTAAAATATTTTTATGTCTGGTTTTATTTTATCTCATGCTTCTGTAAATATGCCATTGCGTAGGCTGCCTGACCAAGTGACAATCCTCCGTCATTTGGTGGAATGAGGTGATGGTGCAGGGTGATGAGACCTTGCTTAACCAGACCTTCTTCTACCAGCCGTAGTAGTAAGCGGTTCTGGAAAACTCCGCCGCTTAGGGCAACTTTCCGGATTCCGGTCTGATGACTTGCTGTAAGGGCTGCGGATATGATCTGTCTTGCAAGTACCTGGTGGAACTCGTATGCAAGTTGTCCGGTATCTTCCCCGGCAAGACGTTTTTTTGCGAGGTTTTTGGCTAATTCGCCGGTATTTAGAATCAGGCGGTCTTCTGCCGTTTCTGTAAATGGCTTAAGCATGATGGGTTCGTATGGATGCTGCATTGTTTTTTCGTAAGCTTCTGCTGCAAACTCTAATGCCGTAGATGCTTCTCCCTCGAAAGTGGATTTTTTCCGGATTCCGAGGATAGCACTGACTCCATCAAAGAGACGGCCGGCACTGGTAGATCGAACAGCATTCAGGTGTCGTCCGGTCATTGTCACCAGTACTTTTGCCTCCGGTTCGGTGCAAAGCTCCAGTTTCTTCATCCATTCGACCGTTTTTTCTTTATCCTGCAATTCTTCATAGAGAAGAGAACCGGCAATTCGCCAGCCTTCTTTTGCAGAAAGATCTCCACCTACCTGCCAGAATGGCTTAATGCTGCCAAGTCTTTCAAATCCATTGTAATCACAACGAAGAATTTCTCCACCCCAGATGGTCCCATCCGTTCCATAGCCGGTTCCGTCAAAGGAAACACCGATCACCGGATCTTCGCAGTCATTTTCTGCCATACAGGACAAAATATGTGCAAAATGGTGCTGTATCTTCAGAACCGGAAGTCCAAGTTCTTCCGCAACAACTGTCGCATTATATTTCGGATGCAGATCGCATGCCACAACCTTTGGTTCTACCTCCAGAAGCGTTTCCATTCTGCTGATCGTTTCTTTTAAAGCTTCCACGGTGCGCAGATCTTCCAGATCTCCCACATAAGGGGATGGGTAAAATCTGCCGTCCACACCGATACAGAATGTATTTTTCAGTTCTCCTCCAGTGGCAAGTACCTGCCCTTTCCACGACATCTGAACCATGGTCGGAAGTGGCGCATAGCCTCTGGATCTGCGGATCATATATGGCTCATTTTTATAAAAATCCATCACTGAATCATCGGCACGGATCCGGATTTTCCGGTTGTGGGAAAGCATACAGTCGCACAGACGGGAAAGTTCCTGAATTGCTTCTTTGTCCTCCCTGCAGATCGGTGCACCAGATGTATTTCCACTGGTCATAACCAAAAAAGACGGCATCCGGATTCCATCATCATAGGTAAAGAGCAGAAGCTGTACCGGTGCATACGGCAACATTACTCCAACCTTTGGATTACCAGGTGCAATACTTTCGCAAAGTGTTTCTTCACCATCTTCTTTTTTGTCCAGAAGCAGGATCGGTTTTTGATGTCCGGTCAGAATTTTTTCCTGTTCTTCACTGACCAGGCATTCTCTTTTCACAGATTCCAGATCTTTTGCCATAACTGCAAATGGTTTCGCCGGACGTTTTTTCAGTTCTCTGAGGCGCTTCACCGCCTCTTCATTAGTCGCATCGCAGCACAGGTGGAAACCTCCAATCCCCTTAATCGCCACAATTCCGCCTTCTGCAATGGTCCGTCTGGTGTAAATGATTGCGTCTCTTCCGCGTTCTTCTCTGCCGATCAGGTAGACCTCCGGACCACATTCGTTACAACAGACTGGCTGTGCATCGTATCTCCGGGTTGCCGGATCATAATATTCTTTTGCGCAATCCGGACACATCGGAAATTCTTTCATGCTGGTGCGCTCCCGGTCATACGGAAGGGCATCCAGGATCGTAAGTCTTGGTCCACAGCAGGTACAGTTGATAAATGGATGCAGATATCTACGGTTCTTCGGATCAAACATTTCTTCCTTGCATTCATCACAAATTGCAATATCCGGTGAGACAAAAATTTCACCTTTCGTCTTTTCACTTTCAATGATCGCAAACTCCGTAAAGTCTTCTGCTTCTTCTATCGGCTCAATATTCATTTTCAAAATTGCTGCCCGCTTCGGCGGCTTATTCTCAATATCCGAGATAAATCCATCCACTGCCTCTTCCGGTCCCTGCGCAAAGATTTCCACATACGGACCTTTATTGGATACGCTGCCCCGGATCTGATGCGTAGCCGCATGCCTGCTCACAGTCGGACGAAATCCTACGCCTTGCACGATCCCATAGACGCGGATCTGTTTTGTCACTTCATTTTTCATCTATTCACACAGTCTCCCTGACACTGCAAAATGTCTTGTATTTACGAAGATTCCCTGAAAATCCGGAACCATTTTTTCCATACATGCATCTGCGAAAATGATATCAAATCCACCATTTTTCACAAGATCGATATAATCATCTTCCTCACGCAACGACACATCCTGCGGACAGGCAAGCTCTTTTTTCCTCATAAACCAGGTTGCTGTCTGCACCTCTGCCGAATTCTCTCTTTTAAGAATTTCCTGCCGGATTGCTTCTGCCATCACCTGCTGGTGTACCACAAGGATCTTCTTTCCCTGATAGTCCAGATTCGGAACCAACTCACCTGCTGCCGGATAACCGATCTCATACGGCGTACCAAAGGTCTTTTCCAAATATTTGGCTGCTTCCAGTGCTGCCGCAGATACAACAATATTTTTGCCAACTTCCGATGCCCTTTCTACTGCCTCAAGCCCATCGCCCATTCCATAGCAAATGGCTTCTTTTCCTTCTTTTTTCAGTTCCTCTCTTACTTTATCTGCTGCTTTCAGATCGCTTACATCCTGTGGCGTCATTCCAAGGATACCGACTTTTTCTTTGCATACCTCATATTTTTCCTTTGCAAATGCAGTAAATAATGCAAGATACGCTTTTTCTTCCCCTTTATCGTAAAGCTCCATTCCGTCGGTATCAATGGCAAGAATCGGAAGGTCGGTCTTTTTTTCACACATTCTTTTCAGTGCCTGGTAATCCGTTCCGATCACAGCCGGAACCGGAGTGCCGACAATCGCCGCAAAATTCGCATCAATCTTATCAGCTGCATCGACCAGCTTTGCGACCAGACGGTCATCTCTTCCAAGGATTGCATCCATATCACGAAGTCCTGCGCTGAATACTGCACTTTTCCGTTCAAACCATCGCGGCTCATCAAAACCGCAGACATTTCCTGTGCATCCTCCCGCGTCACAGATGACGATGATTCCGCCAAGTTCATATAACACAGACACTGCGCCCGACTGATCCGGTGCAAATGGTGTCAGATATTTTCTAAGTCCTCTCATGCTACACCTCCAAAAGGGTTTCAAACAACCGTGTCACACCTGCATAACCATAAGGCTGTCTGTCCTGATTCCAGATCACATTCGGCTGATCCGGATGATAGTATCCCGCATCCTTTCCAATGGTCATATTCACACCGCTCTTTTCCGGATCGTAGTACAGCATGGTCGGTTCCATATTGGAAAATACCTTCGTCTCCGGGCTGAGCTGGGATAACTGGTTCAGGTAAATAAAATTCTCTGCTGTCAGTGTTCCATAGATTTCCGGCACCTTAAATCCATATTTGATCATCGCAAGTGCCATTTCAAATGGATCTCCGTTCATGCATTCCCCGATCGCAAAGCTTGCATCCGGCCGTTTCTCTTTGAATTTTGCCACGGTTTCTTCCGCTTTTTCACGATAAACTTCATCAGAAAATGTCACCCCAAGCACTTTCCCAAATGCCTGATACTGGCTGGCGATCTTGTCTGTCTGGTAGAGTCTCCTGAGTTCAATAAACGGAATCTGCAGACGGTTATGAAAATCCTCTGCCGCAAATCTGGCTTCCGGGTGAAGTACCAGATTAAAATTTGCCTCAGACATGGTCTGATATTCCTCATAGTCCTTGCATCTGGAGATTTCATGGATGGTCTTAACTCCTGCGCTGTGCAAAAGATCATACAGCTCACACTCATCGATCAGCGGCGAGAAAAATCCAAGCAGGTTCACCACATTTCCTTTTTTCTTCTTTGGCTCCAGAAGGGAATATAAAGACTGACGTACATGCACCATCGGCGGCTTTCTTCCTTCTCTTGTCAGCGCGTACATGTAGCATGGTCGAACCGGAAGTCCGGCTCTTTCTTCCGCTTTTCTGCACACACGCTCCATGTCCGTCCCAAGAAGAGCATCTACACAGGTAATACAGATCATCACAACGGACGGTCTCTTTTCACAGCAATTGCAGATTTCTTCTACTGCCTTCGGAATCTTTTTCAAATGACGTCCCGTTACGATATCGGTCTCGTCCATCATCAGATAGAAAAAACGGTTATCATATTCCCTCATGGAACTGATAAGCGAAGTATTTCGTCCACAGCAGCCCGGTGCCACGATCAGCATGATCGAATCCGGCACAGCAAGTCCCGCTCTTTTTACTCCGAATCCTTCTGCTCCCGGTGAGTTAAATGCAAGCGTTGCCGGTGAGCTGTAGATCAGGTGTGTATTCGACCGGAGCTGTGCCGGAATCGCATCTCTTCCCAGTTTATTTAATTCTTTTACGGTACAATAATATGCTTCTTTTGCCATACCTTCTATTCCTCACTCTTCAGTAATAACTCTGCCAGATCAAAAAATCTCTTACTGATCGCGGAATCTTTGTCCCCTTCGATCACCGTCATTCCCTGATCCTCATAGCGGATGATCTCATCACTTCTCGGGATTTCCCCGACGATCGGGATCCCGCTTTTTTCGGAAAATGCCTGTACTTTTTCCGTCTCATTTTCCACATTCCTGTGGTTCAGTACAATACCGAAAACTCTGGCATAGCTTCTGTCCTCAAAATTCCTCACCGCACTTGAAATATTATTTGCTGCATAAAGTGCCATCTTTTCTCCGGAAGTTACGATCAGAACCTTTTCGGCGTACCCTTCCCGGATCGGTGCTGCAAAGCCACCGCATACCACGTCACCAAGAACGTCATAAAGTACAACATCCGGCTTATATGTTTCAAATAACTGCAAATCTTCTAACAGCTGAAATGTGGCAATAATCCCACGCCCCGCGCATCCAAGTCCCGGTGTCGGT
>OJQL01002220.1_pt1 | contig 11760 bp, 8 predicted proteins | sample 1598731 | NCBI WGS metagenome assembly OJQL01 (sample SAMN03922510, study PRJEB24848) | human gut metagenome | isolation source: stool sample | host: Homo sapiens | place: Germany | collected 2010-02
TTTCAATTGACAGCGAGAGGAAAATGTCTGCTGAGGATTATAAGAAAATCTCATTTGGCTTTCGTCCAGATAACAGATCTTTCATTTTCAGAGATGCGGCAGCCAAAAAGACAGGGTTTAGCTTCCGGATACCTTTTGGACAGGCGGCGATACATCCCATACAACTGATACATTTGCTGCTATCGCCGGTTCGGATATTATTTTTATTGATTGCACCTGTTGGGCAGGCATCGGCACATTTTCCACAGCCAGTGCAGGAAGCACTTGCTTTTGGAACAACATTCAGGTTGCCAAGGCGTTTATACTCATGACTGCCAGGCACGAAATAATCAGTAGACAATTCTTTGTCAGAGGAAAGTTTTTCGAGTATTTCTTCTGCAAATTTCTTTAACTCTTTGCTATCTTCTTCGTCTGGTCGTCCACTGCCGAATTGGCGCATGATAGAATGTTCTGCAACAGCTGCAACGGAGGCGATAACATTGAAACCGCATAACTCGGCGGTATCTTTTAACTGGATCAGACCGTCATCATATGCACGGTTTCCGTAAACAGCGATAACTACGCAATTTGCATGGTTCCCTTGTATCTCTTTCATCCTTTCAATGGCGATATCAGGAATAACGCCTTCGAATACAGGAGCTGCGATGACAGCAAGTGAATCAGAAGGGACTGTTACATCTGAAAAGCTGACATCGTGCCGGATAAGATTCACGGTATTTGTAATATTTCCCAGATAGCAGCTGATCTGGTCTGCAACTTTTTTGGTCCCTCCGGTAGGACTAAATGTAATTTCTACAACTGGATATGTTTTCATTTTTTCTCCTTTGGTGTAATTTTTGAATTTACAACAAGACTATCATTTCATAGATGTAATGTCAATATTTACACCTATAGAAAAATATGATAAGCTAAAATGAAATCAAAGGAGGAAGTCAGAGTATGCAGTTATCAATAAGGGCATCGCTTGCAATCCATTGTCTGATACTGGTCAGCGAATTTGGAGAGACGGATAAGATCACAAGTGAAAAGATTGCTTTATCAACGGGAACGAATCCGGTAGCGATACGCAGTATCATGAGTGCTTTAAAAAAAGATGGAATCCTTAATGTGAAAAACGGTACCGGTGGAACGACTTTAAATATGCCGCCGGAAGAAATTACAGTATACAGAATCTGCAATGCCGTGAAACCGCAGTTCTGTAAAAATATATTTCACGTACATACCAAAGCTTCTAAATTGTGTCCAGTTGGACGTAACATCCGGGCAGTTTTGCAACACTCCTATTCTAAATTTGAATCTGCATTGGAAGATAGCCTGAAGACAGTTACGCTTGCAGATATGATCTGGGATTATCATATGCAGCTAGAAAAAGAGAAATAATCTTTGTCAGTTGGAATTGTCAAAAAAAGAAAAATTTTCTATAATAAAAAGTGGAATAAGGATGTGTATACAGCATTTTTTATTTAACAGGAAATTCTGAAGGAACTTCCTGTTAAATAAAAGGCACCGTGTGCTGGAGATGCGCACTCGCGCGAAGATGAAGGATGTCGCAAGCGGTCTACGCTCCGCTTCGGTCGTTGCTTAACGAGCGCCACTGGCGCTCAGCAACGCACTCGGCGCGAGAATGTGCCGAGGCACATTCTTTCTTATATTTTTGCGTGAAATTACAGGGAAAGGGAATGAAGTTCCGTAAAGAATGAAGGATAAGATACATCTACACACTGACCATCTTGGATTTCAGTATTTCCCTCGGCGGCAAGGGCTGCGATGGAAAAGGCCATTGCGATCCGGTGATCCAGATAACTGTTGATCTGTCCTCCATGAACCGGATTACCGCCACGGATGATCATGCCGTCGTCGGTTGGTGTTACATCAACGCCCATGGCAAGAAGTCCTTCTGTAGTTGTTTTGATACGGTCAGTCTCTTTGACCTTCAATTCGGCAGCATCCCTGATGATCGTAGTTCCCTCGGCGAAAGCAGCCATCACTGCAATCATCGGAAGCTCATCGATCAGTGTAGGGATGATTGCACCTTCTACGGTGGTTCCGTGAAGAGTGCTTGTACGTACAAGAAGATCGGCAGTTGGTTCACCACTGTCACAATTTTCATTTAGATAGGTAATGTCTGCCCCCATTGCCCTGCATACTTCAAGGATTCCGGCACGGGTCGGGTTAGTACCTACATTCTTTATCAGAAGTTCAGAACCTGGAACCAGAAGAGCAGCAGCGATGAAGTAAGCAGCAGAAGAAATATCTCCGGGAACCAGGATCTTCTGTCCGTATAATTCCTCACATGGGAGAATAGATGCAGTTGCACTGCCATCAGAATGTACTTCTGTCTGTACGTTGGCACCGAAGCCATTCAGCATCAGTTCTGTATGATTACGGGAAAGTACAGGTTCTGTAACCAGGGTTAATCCGTCTGCATAAAGTCCTGCCAGGAGTACGGAAGATTTAACCTGAGCAGAAGCTACTTTTGAGTGATAGTGGATTGCGTGCAGGGATGGATTCTGACCTGCAGGAAGCAGGCTGTTGATCAAAAGTGGTGCGCACCCGTTCCCATTCTGGCTTAAAATATCAGCGCCCATCATCCCAAGAGGCTCCATGATCCTCTTCATCGGGCGGGAGTTCAGAGAAGCATCGCCGGAAAGAGTGGTGGCAAACGGCTGACCGGAAAGAATACCGGAAATCAGTCTTGTGGTGGTTCCGCTGTTCCCCACATCTAAAAAAGAAGAAGGTTCGGAAAGTCCGTGAAGGCCTTTGCCGTGAACCAGGATACGGTCAGGTGTGTCTTCGATATTGATTCCCATGGCACGAAAGCAGCCGATGGTAGAGAGGCAGTCGGCACCGTGAAGAAAATGTGTGATCTCAGTAGTTCCTTTTGCCAGTGCACCGAACATAATAGAACGGTGGGAGATGGATTTATCGCCGGGAACAGATACTTCCCCGCGAAGCTGTTTAACAGGTTGGATTTGCATAATATAGTAACCTCTCATTCGTAATATTCTATTTTCAAGCATTGTGACCAATTTACACAAAGTTCTGAAAAGATTTTTTGGACTGTCTTGCATTTAATGATGTGAGTGTCAAAAGTCCTCTTGCAAGCAAACTTGCATCGGCTTTCTGACCTTTTGACCCTGGTATCATCATTTAATTATTAACGCTCATAAACAATATAACGATGCTTCTGCAAAAGTGCTACTGCCTTCTCACAGGAGATGCTGTCATAGAATTCGATGCGGAGTACGCCTTCTTCAAATTCACGGTTATGAACAATTCCGATGTTCTTAATGCTGAGTGCATTAGAAGCGAGGATGGTCGCAATGGTGGCGATCACACCGGCTTCATCCGGGATGTCACAGTAGATCTCGAATGCACGCTTGATCGGGCCGGCAGAACCGTTTGGCATGGAATTGCGGTAGTTCCGGGAATGGTCGAACATATCGTAGATTCCCTGGGAGTCTCCGGCATCAACCAGTTTTTTCGCTTCATTTAATGTTTCGATATAATTTCCAAGGATCTGGGAAATATTACTCTGATTCTGTGCACAGATATGTTCCCACATGGTCGGTGAGGAAGAGGCGATTCGCGTAATGTCCTTAAAGCCGCCGGCGGCGAGGGTTTTCATCAGCTCATCCTTGGTGTCGGTGTCTCTGACAAAGTTGACCAGACTTGCGGCAATGATATGTGGCAAGTGGCTGATCGTGCCGGTGACGATGTCGTGTTCATGATAATCCAGTACGATCGGAAGTGCACGCAAGGATTCTACGAAGGATGCGTATGCATCAACCTTTTTTTTCGCTACTTTGGCGGAAGGGGTGAGAACAAAGTAAGCGTTCTCAATCAGGATTGGTTTGGAATTGGCAAAACCACTCTTTTCGGAACCGGCCATCGGGTGTCCTCCGATAAAGTAATCCTCCAGTCCCAGCCGGATGATCTCGTCATGGATCGGAGTTTTGACACTTCCGACGTCAGTCAGGATCATATCATCATGCAGGTAAGGCATCATCTGCTTTAAATATGCAGTATTGAAAGCAACCGGGGCACATAAGAAGATGTAGTTGCAGCCTCGGAAATTATCATCGATTGAGGTACAGGCCACATTGATGATGGATTCTTGTGTGGCAAGTGCCAGAGTTTCTCTATTCTTGTCGAAAGCGACAATCTCATAATCCGGATAATATCGCCGGATCGCCTTTGCAATAGAGCCCCCAATGAGTCCGAGTCCGATAAATCCGATTTTTTTCTGTTTCATAATCTTTCGTCCTTTCGTGATAGTCTACCTTTCATAATATAGGAAAACAGGCTATCTGTCAATAAAGCAATACTTTAAAGTGTAAAAGCGAAAGTTTTTGTTGAAATTCTATAAAATAGTTGTGTTTTTATAGAAAGTTTAGTACAATATATCCATGAGAAACTTTAGCAAGGAGGCAGCAAGCATGAAGGTTTACAGAACGGATGAAATTAGAAACGTGGTCCTTTTAGGACATGGGGGAAGCGGAAAGACCAGTCTGGCAGAAGCGATGGCTTATGTATCTGGAGCAACAAATCGTATGGGATCTGTTGAGAACGGTAATACGATCAGTGATTTTGATAAAGAAGAACAGAAACGTAAATTCTCACTTAGCACAAGTCTGATTCCGATTGAATGGGAAAAAGCAAAGATTAATATCCTTGATACACCTGGATATTTTGATTTTGTCGGAGAAGTGGAAGAAGCAGTCAGCGCAGCCGATGCAGCTGTTATCGTTGTTTCCGGAAAAGCCGGTGTGCAGGTAGGAACCGAGAAAGCATGGGAGCTCTGTGATAAGTATAATCTTCCGCGTATGATCTATGTTACTGAGATGGATGTGGATGATGCCAGCTTCCGTCAGGTTGTTGAAGATCTGACCGCAAGATACGGTAAAGTGATCGCACCACATTTCCAACCGATCCGTGAGAACGAGAAATTAGTAGGTTATGTCAATGTTATCAAGAATGCAGGTAGAAGATACACCGGACTTGGACAGAGAGAAGAGTGTGAGATTCCGGATTACTGTCTGCCGAACCTGCAGATTTACAGAGAGAAGCTTCTTGAAGCAGTGGCAGAGACCAGTGAAGCATTTATGGAACGTTATTTTGAGGGAGATGAATTCTCGGTTGAAGAGATCCGCTCTGCCATGAGAACAGAAGTTATGGACGGAGATATCGTTCCGGTAGCAATGGGATCCAATGTTCAGGCACAGGGTGTTGCAAACTTACTGTCTGATATCGTAAGATTTTTCCCAAGTCCGGAATACCGTGAATGCGTAGGTATCAACCGTAAGACCAATGAGATCTTTGAAGCGCATCATGATTTTGCAGCCGCAAAGACCGCATATGTATTCAAGACCATGGTAGATCCGTTTATCGGAAAATATTCTTTCGTAAAAGTATGTTCCGGTGTATTAAAGGGGGATGATGTCCTTTACAATCCGGAGTCAGATGCAGAAGCAAAGATCGGCAAGATCTACACCTTATCCGGCAACAAACCGGTAGAAGTTCAGGAACTGTTTGCAGGTGATATCGGAGCGATTGCAAAACTGACAAGTACAAAGACAGGGGATACCCTTTCAACAAAAAATACACCGGTATCTTATGGAAGAACCGAATACTCCAAACCGTATACATATATGAAGTATGTAGTGAATAACAAAGGTGATGAGGACAAGGTATCACAGGCTCTTGCGAAGATGATGGCAGAGGATGTGACACTGAAAGTGGTAAATGACAGTGAGAACCGCCAGTCACTGATTTATGGAATGGGTGACCAGCATCTGGAAGTGACAGCAAGCAAGCTGGCAGAGCGTTACAAAGTCGGAATCAGACTGGAGACACCAAAAGTTGCGTTCCGTGAGACGATCCGCAAGAACTCGGATGTAGATACCAAGTATAAGAAACAGTCCGGAGGACATGGACAGTATGGACATGTTAAGATGCGTTTTGAACCATCCGGAGATCTGGATACACCGTATGTATTCCAGGAAGAAGTAGTCGGAGGTGCTGTTCCGAAGAACTACTTCCCGGCGGTTGAAAAAGGATTGCAGGAATCTGTATTAAAAGGACCTCTCGCCGGATATCCGGTAGTTGGCGTGAAAGCAACTCTGTATGATGGATCTTACCATCCGGTAGATTCTTCTGAAATGGCATTTAAGACTGCGACGATCCAGGCATTTAAGAAAGGATTTATGGAAGCAGGACCGGTTCTTCTTGAGCCAATCGCATCTGTGAAAGTAACCGTTCCGGATGATTATACCGGAGACGTTATGGGAGATCTGAACAAGAGACGTGGTCGTGTTCTTGGAATGAATCCACAGTCAGGTGGATATCAGGTAATTGAAGCGGATGTACCGATGACAGGCATGTTTGGATATTGCACAACACTTCGTTCTATGACAGGTGGACGAGGAAGCTATTCGTATGAATTTGCCCGTTATGAACAGGCTCCGGCAGATGTACAGGAAAAAGAAATTGAAAAGCGTGCAGCTGAAGAATAAGAATAAGGAAAAGCCGGGAGAAAATCCCGGTTTTTTCTATTGTACTTTCGTACTAAAAGTGGTATACATATTATGATGGTGGCAGCTTCGGCTGTCACATTGGTATTTTATACAATTTTAGTATTAAAGGTTTAGTATTAAGAGAAAAAGTAGAGGAAAAGAAAAATGAAAATTGTAATTATTGGGGACGGGAAGGTTGGTCATAAACTGACCATACAGTTATCCGAAGAAAATTACGATGTGGTTTTGATTGACCAGAATGAGGGGAAATTAAAAGAAGCACTGAATCAGCTTGATATTCTCTGCATTACCGGAGATGGTGCAGATGCGAAAGTGCAGAAAGAAGCAGGAGTGCCGGGCGCTGATCTTGTTGTGGCATGTGCATCGACAGACGAACTGAATATGCTGAGCTGCCTGCTCGCAAAGAGACTGGGGGCAAAGCACACGATCGCTCGTGTAAGGAATCCGATCTATTATCAGCAGATCGATCTTTTGAAAGAGGACTTAAGACTGAGTATGGCTGTCAACCCGGAACTTGCGGCTGCATTTGAGATTTCCAGATCGATCCTTCTTCCGGATACTGCAAAGGTAGAGACTTTTATGAAGGGAAAAGTCGAAATGGTAGAATTCATTGTCAAAGAAAGAAGCCATCTGGGCGGAGTATCGCTTGCTGAGCTTTACCGCAAGTTCCAGATCAAAGTTCTGGTATGTGCTGTAAGACGTGGATCGGAAGTGATCATCCCGAATGGTGATTTTGTCATCCATGATGGAGACCGGCTTCATATTGTTGCATCCCACAAATATATTGAAGAATTTTTCCATCTGATCGGAAAGCGGAAAGAGCCGAAGAATATTCTGGTCTGTGGTGGGGGAAAAGTCGGATATTATCTGGCAAAACAGCTTTTAGGACTTGGTATGCAGGTTAAGATCATTGAGCAGGACTGGAAGAAATGCGAAGATCTCTGCGACCAGCTTCCGAAAGCGACGATCATCTGTGGGAATGCCGCAGACCATGACCTTCTGATCGAAGAAGGAATTGAACAGGCAGATGCCCTGGTCAGCCTGACCGGTATGGATGAGGAGAATATTATCCTTGCACTTTTTGCAAAGACAAAAGGTGTGGACAAGATCGTGGCAAAGGTCAACGAAGACGGACGTGCCCAGCTTGTCGAGGAACTTGGGATCGATCTGATCGTATCGGCAAAGACTGCAACAGCAGATGCGATTATGAGTTATGTGCGTGCACGCCAGAATTCTCTCAAGAATGTCAATGTTGAATCTATGTATCAGCTGGTTGGCGGAAGAGTAGAAGCACTGGAATTTATTATCAAAGAAAAAACAGAATATACAGATATCCCGTTTAAGGATCTGGAACTGAAGCCGAACAATCTGATCGCATGTATCGGAAGAAAACGGCAGATCATTATTCCGGACGGGGATGAATCCATTCAGGTGGGCGACAGTGTTGTAATCGTTACGACCCAGAAGAAAGTTAAGGATATCACAGATATTCTGGCTGAGCAATAGGGGTGAAAAGAAATGAATGTGAAAATGATACGCTATATCATCAGTAAGATGATGGGAGCAGAGGGACTGCTGATGCTGCTTCCGATGATGGTTGGAATTATTTATGGCGAGCACACATCGGTTTATTTTCTGATTACAGCTGCGATCCTGACGGCAATTTATCTGCTGTTTGGCAGAAAATGCCCGGAGAACATGACGATTTATGCCAAAGAAGGTCTGATCATTGTTGCAACGGCCTGGATTTTCTGGTCACTTGCAGGTGCACTTCCATTTGTACTCAGTAAAAGTATTCCAAGCTATGTGGATGCTTTTTTTGAAACAGTATCCGGATTTACGACGACAGGTTCTACGATCCTGACTGAGATTGAAGGACTTCCGAAAGGAATTCTTTTCTGGCGTTCCCTGACACATTGGGTTGGTGGAATGGGAGTGCTGGTATTTGTTATGGTACTTACCTCTCTGGATGAGAAGAATTCCATGCATCTTATGCGTGCGGAAGTTCCGGGGCCAGAGGCAGATAAACTGGTTCCAAAGGCAAGAGGAACCGCAAGGATCCTGTATGGAATGTATTTTGCACTGACTACAATTGAGGTAGTTTTTCTTCTGGCAGGAGGGATGAACCTGTTTGACGCAGTGACACATGCATTCAGTACTGCCGGTACCGGAGGATTTTCCGGTTACAATGCAAGTGTGGCATACTTCAACAGTGCCTACATTGATGGTGTGATCACCGTATTTATGATCCTGTTTGGTATCAATTTTAACCTGTATTTCTTTCTGCTTTTGAAAGAATTTAAGAGTGTATTTAAGAATGAGGAGCTGCGTGCTTACCTGGGAATCATTGCAGGAGCAACCGTTGTGATCACCTGCAATATCGCCGGAGGTTATCATTCTCTTTTAAAGGCATTCCGCTATGCGGCGTTCCAGGTGGCATCCGTGATCACGACAACTGGATTTGTGACGGCAGATTTCAACAAGTGGCCGGAGCTTTCCAAATGTGTTCTGCTTCTTGTGATGGTAATCGGTGCTTCTGCCGGTTCAACAGGCGGTGGTATCAAAGTATCAAGACTTCTGATCCTGGTAAAAAGCATCCGCCGGGAGCTGAAAACTATGATCCATCCGAAAGCAGTCAATATCGTAAAAGTAAATGGTAAAAAAGTGAAAGAAGAGACGATGCGGGGGGTATATATATACTTTATTGCGTATATACTAATCCTGATCGTATCCGTGCTTCTGATCTCGATCAATAACTTTGATTTTACTACTTCATTTACCGGAGTGCTTACTACACTTAATAATGTAGGACCGGGACTGAATCTGGTAGGACCGGTGGAAAATTTTGCGAAGTTCTCAGACTTCTCGAAGATTGTGTTCTGCGTGGATATGCTGATCGGACGACTGGAGATCTTCCCGTTCCTGATGCTGTTCTCGCCGTCACTTTGGAGTAGAAAATTCTAAGACAGCTTTGGTAAGGCAAAACGATGAAAAGGAGAATTTATGAAAAAGAAAAATATAGCGATCAGTTTTCTGCTGCTTTTAGTGGCAGCAGGAATCTGGTATTATGTATCACTGCCGGCTTTTAATATCCATTCTTCCGGAGTGTGGTATTTTGTGCTTGTTCTGGTGCTTGCGGTCGGTCTTGTGTTTGCAGGAAAAAAAGGCTTGCGATACGGAGCGATTGATCTGAAGGAGATGAAAGAATCCAAAGGTTTCAAATGGTGTGTCCGTCTTTTTATTTTTTTGTTAGTGATTTATCTGGCCGGAACCATTCTTTCTTCACCGATTGTGAATGCGAAGAAATACCAACAGCTTCTGAAGGTAGAAGAGGGTGAATTCACAAAAGATATCGAGGAGCTTTCCTTTGACCAGATCCCGCTTCTGGATAAGGAGTCTGCGCAGCTTTTAGGAGACCGGAAGATGGGAAGCATGTCAGATATGGTATCCCAGTTTGAGGTGGACGATATCTACAGTCAGATCAACTACAAGGATCGTCCGGTCCGTGTGTCACCTTTGAAATATGCGAATCTGATCAAATGGTTTACCAATCGGAGAGATGGACTTCCTGCATATATCCGGATCGATATGGCAAGTCAGACAACGGAGATGGTAAAGCTGGAGCAGGGAATGAAGTATTCGACCAGCGAGCATTTTGGAAGAAATATTTACCGTCATCTTCGTTTTGCGCATCCGACTTATATTTACGGAGACCTTAGTTTTGAAATTGATGATAATGGTGTTCCATACTGGGTAGCACCGGTCAAAAAGTATAATATCGGTCTTTTCGGAGGAGAAACGGTAGGGCATGTGGTGCTCTGCAATGCGATCACCGGCGAAATGCAGGACTACAGGATCGATGAAGTCCCGGAATGGATCGACCGAGCCTATTCGGCAGATCTTCTGGTACAGCTTTATGATTATTATGGCACGTTAAAGCATGGGTATTTTAACAGTGTACTCAGCCAGAAAGATTGTCTGAAGACAACAAACGGATATAATTATCTGGCAATTGATGATGATGTATGGGTGTACACGGGAGTAACTTCTGTAAACAGTGACCAGTCCAATGTGGGATTTGTTCTGATGAACCAGAGAACTATGGAGACAAAGTATTATCCGGTGGCAGGTGCGATCGAGGATTCTGCGATGGCATCGGCAGAAGGACAGGTACAGAACCTGAAGTATCGGGCGACTTTCCCGCTGCTGCTTAACATTTCCGGGGAGCCGACTTACTTTATGGCACTTAAGGATGATGCAGGACTTGTGAAAAAGTATGCAATGGTCAATGTCCAGAAGTACCAGGTTGTTGCGATCGGGGATACGGTAAGTGTATGTGAAGAATCCTACAATAATTTGCTTCTTACCAATGGAATCAAGGAAAAAGAAGAAGTGAAGATGGATACCGGCACGATCGAAGGAAAGATCACGAAAATCGCCCAGGGCGTTATAGATGGAGATTCTCATTACTACATTATGCTGGAAGGATCAGATGAGATTTTTGATGTATCGGTAGTCGATTTTATTGAGATCATCAAGTACAATGTGGGAGATGATGTAAAACTGGAGTATGCAAAAGGGGATAAGGCAAATACGGTTTTGTCTTTGAAATAGCATGATGTTGGGGTCAAAAGGTATTTTGACCCCTTTGATACCAGATTGCGAGAGTGCAAAAATCCTCTTGCAAGCAAGCTTGCATCGGCTTTCTGACCTTTTGCCCCTGGTATCATAGCATAAAAAGAATGTGCTCTGTCACATTTGGAAAACCATAAAAGGAGGGATGAAGATTTACAGAAAATCTTCATCCCTCCTTTTGGATAATGTCTATCTTAGTTAAGGAGTGTACAATCTTCAAAATCTACATTACCAAGCTGTTCATTCGTTGCACTGATGCTGACATAAAAATCTACATCATTTTCTTTGGAGATCTTTTTCAGTGTTTCGATGAAAGAAGGAATGTTCTCAAGTGTGATGTCGGCGTGCTTTAAAATACCGTCGATAAAGATTGCTTTGATATCATGGTCTGCGCTTAACATACCGTAAATAAATCCAAGATATTCATCGGTATTGGTGATTACATCATAGTCATCCATGCAGATCGCTCTGATGTTGAAAGATAAGCTGTATGTATCTCTGTGGCTCTTCTTGATGAAGAATACGTTTCCTTCACATGTCTTTACAGCTTCGTTAGCACGTTCGATCATTTGCTGGGTTTTTCCGCTTC
>OJQL01002225.1_pt1 | contig 11734 bp, 9 predicted proteins | sample 1598731 | NCBI WGS metagenome assembly OJQL01 (sample SAMN03922510, study PRJEB24848) | human gut metagenome | isolation source: stool sample | host: Homo sapiens | place: Germany | collected 2010-02
TGTCCAGCAATTCAAAGTTCTGGAATAGATAACCAACTTTTTTGCCACGGTACTCTGCAAGAGCCTTTCCCTTGAGGGATTGCAGAGTATCGCCTTCCACCTGAATGCTTCCACCGGTGGGCTGAATCACAGTTGCAATACAGTTGAGAAGCGTGGATTTACCGGAACCACTGCTTCCCATAATGCCGAGAAACTCTCCCGGCATCACCTGGAAGGTGATCCCATTCAGTGCCTTTGTTTGACTTGGCACATTGCCATAGATTTTTGTTAAATTTTCAATATTCAAAATGGGTTTCATGTGAATACCTCCTATCATTTGTAATAAAATGATAGCATGGGAACACAGCAAATACCACTTACAGTGGTTGTAAGGATTCAAGATATAAGTGGCGGCTCAAGGGGGACGAGCATATATTTTGTAAGAGCATCAGGCGACAATGATAAAATATACCGGATCGCCTCCTTGGCAAACCAGTTCGTTTTAATTGTATCCCAATCAGCAAGCCGAATGATTTCTGCTGTGCCGTTCTCAAAATCAACTGATATTTCGCCCCATTCGCCGTCGCAGTCTGCCTGGTATTCGTAGATTGCGGCGGTGATTTTCTTTTTGCGCTTGGTTTTGGATTTCTGTTTCAGCCGGACTGCATGGATAGCACCCTCGGCAACCAGAAGCTCTGTCAGCTTATCCATCGCTTTCCGGTAAGCCCGCTCTGCACCGCTGGCTGTGCTTCCCTCAAACATAACCGCCAGGTCTTCAAAGGTGGGGCGGTTCTTCCATGAGCCAACACGCCCACAGGTCATGCAAATTGCTAACCGTTTTTCGAGCAAGGTCTGTTCCCGGTAATTCAGCTTCTCAAATGCCCGCTGTACCTTTTCTGCTTGTATGCCGTTCCAGAGGATGTCGGTATAGTTCCAGCTATCGTCAAGGGCTATATCCTCGCCTGTTTCCTCGCCGTCCTCGTCCGTTATATAGAACGGCTGCTGGGTGCGGATTCCACGGACAACTTTCAGATATTCTTCCGCAAGAGCAAGGTCGCAGTTATACTTCTTGGAAAACTGGTTGACCGCATCTTTGGTGTTATGGTACAGCCACGCCATTGATCGCACCCTTTTGTAATTGGTCAGAGAGGATACCGACCATTTTTCTTCGCCCATGCGGAAACGGAGCATAGAATCCCAGATGAACGGATAGATGTATGTAGCATACTCCGCACCCTTGGCAGGAGTATAGTCCATCAGCTTTTGGAGCATTTGCTCCCGGCAGGAGAGCTTTATATCGATAAATCGGTCTGTGTCGTACAAATCGCCGCCATCCACACAGAGAAAGTCTTTGATGCGCTTGTTAAGCTGCGGCTCGTAGTGGTGCAGGAAGAATGAAAAATAAAGCAAATTCTTCTCCTGTAAGGCAGACAGGATATATTCGTTCAGACTGTCCACCGCTGGCGGCTCCGGTTCCAGTTGGAAGATGCGCTCTGCAACATAGGAAATGATGCCGTCACCGTGCGGATTTACTTGATACTTTGGTATGTATCCGGTCATATTCCATGAAAAATCATTCAGCATAGCGCACCTCCTTCCAGTTTAGTAATACTCATAAATATCCCGTGGTCAACTAATGGGTTATTTATTACTTTATTTTCTTTAACATACGGTGATAAATAGGTGCATTTGGTGCAGGAGTTGTGATTGGGACCAGAAGTCCCTCTTTGATAAATTGTTCCACACGCAAAGCAATCCACCCATCACCGATCCCTAATTGATTCTTTCCAAGAACCTGTCCAACAAGCACGCTTTCCTTAAACTCGTCGTCCAGTGTATCCAATTCTCGAAGAATAAATGTATCATACAGAGTTTCTGATACGCTGACCAGTTTGCCGTTTATAACAGCACGAAGAGGAGAATTTTCCTGTTGGAGTTCTCTCCAGCGGTTAGCCAAACTACGAAGGTAATTTGTTGGCAACTTCTTTCCAAGAGATGCCATCCGTCCCAAGTGATAAGGTTCAACTTCTCCCCAACCGTTATACTGGACAATGCATCCATCTGGTCTTGTTTCCCACATTGGAAGCTCCACAATGGTAACATCCAATTTTTCAAAGCCGATTGGTCGTAGTTGTTCCAGAAGCCAATACAATCCGCACACATCATCTGGTTCTCGTCCGACCCAAACACGAATCGGCTCTCCGTTTTGTGCTTTTTCCAGTAGCGTAGCATAGTTCTTTCGGGATGTATTGAGAAGTTCAGTTACGATTTCAGATGCCATATCGGGCAGTATGCTTAGTAGCAAAGATAATGCCGACTCACGCTCCAAACAAATTCCTGCTTCGGAGATGTTGCCCACAGACAATGCCAACGGAAGATTAACTATGTCCTTACGATTTCCCTCCAACGGTATAGCATTCTCCCAACCAGAACGCTCCCGTTCTTCTGCTTGATGCTGGAACTTTTCTATTTCTTCTTTTGAAACTGTCCCATCAGAGATAATTACACTGGTTGCTCCGCCTAAAAAACCCTTATGTCCAATCGCAACCGCCATAGTCCCTGCGGCACTGTCGCTAAATACTACTTCTAACATAACGTTGCTCACCTCTTAGCTAAATTCAAATTCTTTTTAGTGCTTCTTTCTTCAAAGCCGCCTGTCCCATTTCTTTTTCATAATCGCCCTTGGCATAAGCGACATTGCTCAATGCCTGGAGCATCTTATCTTTTGCCAGCTTTTTCATGACCTCCGCAAGATCTTCATCCAGAGTACCACGCTTTATATAGCGGTTTATGGTGTTCAGACGCTTCTCATGTATCTGCTTCACTGGATGATCATCCGCAAGCTCCCGTTGTTCTCTGCCTTTCAGATTGCCGATCTGCCGACAGGTGCGGTGCAGCTTATCTCCCGGCGCATAACCGCCGCAGTATTTGGTGTGCCTTGCGTTGGTTGTCAGAAACCATTTGCCGCAGATCCGGCACTTCTTAGGAGCGTGACCGACACACAATCCCTCAAAGAGATCTGACCGGAACATCCCTACAAAGGACACATAGTGCATCCGTTTGACGAGCTTCGCCACATTTTCGCCGGGACGGATGACAGATACATACTGAACGGAGTTGTTCAGGGTAGACATCCAGGCATTTCCCTCAGTAATAGAAAAGTCCGGAGGGAAATAGCTTCCAAACATTTTTGCAAAGCCCTCTTCGGTGCGGTCAGCTTCGTTGCCGTCTGATTTTTCTGCAAAATCAAGCATTGCCTTTTGGTATTCCCCAAGGGAGTATGCCAGATGCCCGAATACAGCGGTATAGCGTTGGAGCATCATCGCATCGGCATATCTCGGAACTTCTTCAAGCTGCAAGGAGTTGGTTGTGGCTTTTATGGCAAACTCCATATATTTCAGAGCATTGTCCGCAGTAAAGACTTTTTCAATCTGTTCTCTGTGTTTTGGAATATCCATGTAGGAGAACGGCGGTGTTTTACTGAGAATATCAAGCATCGCCAGAGCAGCTTCCCTTGCCATAGGAAAGAGTGCAGAAGCGTCCTCTCCGGCGTTCAACATTCCAAGCAGCAGATTGATTTTTTCGCATTGCTCATTCATCTTTGCAATGGCATCCGCAGGAACATTCAGCGCATCACAGGCAAGAGTGCCGACAGGGAATGTTTTGCCCTCATATATGACCGTATCCTGCCAAAAATCCAATGTCATCAGTTCTTGATTCATGCTTGCCCTCTTGTCCTGTTTTTTTACTTTTCCAATTATACCATGCAAATGTGAAGAAATCTATATCCTCCGAAAAGTTGTCCTGTTTTTTGAAATAGGCTTGTCCTGCTATTAGCCTGTTTTTTGAAAAATCCGTCATAACCATAGTAGAAAGAGCGAAGCACCTGCCAACCACGGCGGGTGCTTCGTGCTTTCCAGACTATTATGAACGGAGATTTTTCTATGACAATTTATGAAACCATCAAGGCGGCAATCAGCGTAAAGCAAGCCGCAAAACACTACGGGCTGAATGTCAACCGCAATGGTATGGCTTGCTGCCCGTTCCACAACGACAGGCATCCGAGCTTGAAGCTGAACGAGGATTATTTCTTCTGCTTCGGCTGCGGAGCCAAGGGGGATGTAATCGACCTTGTGGCAAGACTGTTCGATCTGAGCAGTTATGAAGCAGCGCAAAAGCTGGCTGCGGACTTCGGGCTTGACCCGAAACCGCCCACTGCCGCAGCTATGGTCAAGCCAAAGCGTCCCTATATCCGTCAGTTTCGGGAGGACGAAATGCTGTGCTTCCGGGTGCTGATGGATTATCTGCATCTGCTGGAAGATTGGAAAGTGCGATATGCACCGAAAACACCGGACGATGATCTGGATGACCGTTTTGTGGAAGCCTGCCAGATGCACTGCTATATCGAATATATGGCAGATGTGCTGACGGTGGGTGATCTGGAAGAACGGGTGGCATTGGTGGACAAGCTGATGCAGGACGGCAAAATTGCTTTTCTGCAAGAGTACATCACACGAAAGAAAAAGGAGGTGGCGCACCATGGCGAAGAACCGGAAAACGCCTGATATGAATTTGCCTGTCTGGTTTGACGGGCAGAACATCAACGAAGCTCTGTTTTGTGAAGAATTTCTGCAGGAGCGCAGAATCATCTTCGCAAACGGAGCTTTTTTCACGCCCGATGGTCGAGTGACGGATGACCTTCCTCTGCGTGGGGAGATTTACGACAAGCTGAAATTTTGTGCCGTGAACAACATCCCACGGAAGATCACCAACATTCTGGAAGTGCTGAAACTGGAAGCGCAGGTGTCTGACTTCCCTCCGGAGCAGGATCGCATCCATGTTGCCAACGGTACGCTGCTGCAGAACGGAACATTCACTGAGGGCAGACCTGCTATCGTGCGGAGCCGTCTGCCTGTTGCCTACAATCCCGATGCTCCTGCTCCTGTGGTCTGGCTGAACTTTCTGGATGACCTGCTTCATACAGAGGACATTCCCACTTTGCAGGAGTTTATCGGCTACTGCCTGATTCCCTCCAACAAAGGACAGCGCATGATGGTGATTAAGGGCAACGGCGGCGAGGGTAAATCCCAAATCGGTGCGGTGCTTTCGGCAATCTTTGGCATGAATATGAAAGACGGCAGCATCGGAAAGATTTCCGAAAACCGCTTTGCCCGTGCCGATCTGGAACATATCCTCTTGTGCGTGGATGATGATATGCGGATGGAAGCTCTGCGCCAGACCAACTATGTGAAATCCATCGTGACAGCACAGGGCAAGATGGATTTGGAACGCAAGGGCAAGCAGAGTTATCAGGGCTGGATGTTCGTCCGGCTGCTTGCGTTCAGCAACGGCGATTTGCAAGCTCTTTATGATCGCAGTGACGGATTTTATCGCAGACAGCTTGTGCTGACCACCAAGGAAAAGCCTGTGGATAGAGCTGATGATCCTGACCTTGCGGAGAAGATGAAAGCCGAAGCCGAGGCCATCTTCCTGTGGGCATTTGAAGGCTTACAGCGGCTTGTTGCCAACAACTTCAAATTCACAGAGAGTGACCGTATCCGGGAAAACCGGGAAGCGGTCAAGCGTGACAACAACAATATCTTTGATTTCATGGATTCCGAGGGATACATCCAGCGTAAAGCGGATGCGTCCATCAGTTCCAAGGATTTCTATGAAATCTACCGGATGTGGTGCGAAGAAAATTCCCTTGCACCGCTGAAAGCCCGCAGCTTCAGCGACGCCATGATTGCCAATGCCGGGAGATTCAATCTGGAACATTGCAACAACATCACCAACTCTGCCGGACGGCGGGTGTGGGGATTTATGGGTGTGGAAGCTGTGGCAAGACCTCATATAAATGGGTTTTACGATGTTTCGTCATGTACGTACGTACCGGAGGAATGGCGGGATTGATTTTGCCAGTCATGCTCTGTACGTATGTACGCAGCATTTACCCCTGTTTTCTCCCATTATAGGAAACAACGGCTTTCAGAGACAACCTGTTTTCGGGTATTGAAAATCAATGGCAATGGAAACAGCAAAGTTTTTGACCGCAGGACGAAGCTATTTCACGAAATCGTGCTTCTCTGAACCGTGTACCCTGTTCACGGAACAATAGATGTTTTCATTTTTCCAGACCAAATCACACGAAACAGTAAAGCGGGATATGGTCATATATGGACAGGACATCACAAGCAAAATTCTGAACGGATTTCAGAGATTGCAGATTTTTCACTGTTCGGTGTATCTGCTCCGTTTTGGGGTGCAGAGATTGTACCGAACCACAAACAGAATTATGGAGGATTTTTCAATATGAATGTACGCAATGAAATCAAGGCACAGATCATCCGTGCTGGGATGACCATGCAGGAAGTTGTTGACCTGCTCTCGGACGAGTACGGATGGAGCGACAGCGTTTCCAACCTGTCCGCAAAATTACAGCGGGAAAGCATCCGATACAAGGAAGTATTGGAGCTTGCCGATGTGCTGGGATGCGACATTGTATGGCAGCAAAGACGGGAGAAGTGATGCCCCCGGCAACAGCCCCTCGCATCTTCCGTCCCCATAGGCACACCGCAGTGCTGCCTATGGATGGCAGTGAAAGACGCTGCCAACGTCTGCAAGAAACGTTCCGCAGAACAGCTTCATGCAGACGGGCTGACCATGGGAAAAGTTGCAGACATTTTGCCTTGGTCAGCAGAGGTCACCGCAGTGACCGCACACCCCCTCGGGAGAGCCCACGGCACTTTGCAGCCAGAATGGATGAAAGTGTTATAGTGGGTTATTACACTTCCGCAGAAGTGCATCCCCGCAGCCCCGCCCGTCTGCTACTCTCGAAAGAAAGGAAAAAACCTATGGCAAGAAACGATGGAATTGACCGTACCTTTGCCCGTAACCAGGACTTGCCCACCCTCGACGATGTGGCGAAAGTTCAGGAGCATAACGAGCGAGAAAAAGACAGCTACTCCAATCAAGATATTGATACCACCCAGACCCACCGCAATGTCCACTTCAAGAAACCTACCGACAGCTATGCCGCCATGTTCGATCAGATGATTGCAGATGGTGTTATCTCCACCCGTGGTCTGAAAGCCGATGCGGTGAAATATGGGGAGCTGCTGTTTGATGTAAACTCTGCCTACTTCCACAACCACGGCGGCTATGAATATGCCAAACAGTTCTATGCCGATGCCTACAAAGCCGCCGTGGAGATTGTGGGCGGCGAGCAGTATATCCTCTCCGCTGTGATGCACGCCGATGAGCGCAACCGGGCAATGTCCGAAGCCCTGGGCGAGGATGTGTATCACTACCACCTCCATGTGGTTTATATCCCGGTGGTGGAAAAGCAAATCCTGTGGTCGAAGCGGTGCAAGGATGAATTCCTCCGGGGAACGGTAAAAGAAACGATCACACAGGTCAGCCGCAGTAAGAAATGGGAATCCAAACCCGTTCTCAATGAAGATGGCAATCCGATGTTGAACGCAAAAGGGAAAAAGATTTTGAAGTCGTCCTACAGTGTGCTGCAGGATGACTTTTTTAATTTCATGCGAGCCGCCGGATATACCGATGTGGAGCGTGGAGAGCGTGGCAGTACCGAGGAACATCTGACGGTGACACAGTTCAAGTTACAGGCCGAACAGCACCGCCTGGAAACTGTGACCGGACAGGTGGAACAGGCCGAGCAGAGTTTGGCGGATGCCAAGGCTGCTACGGAGAAGCAGAAAAAGAAACTGGAAGCTCTGCAAAAGGAAACCAAGGCAGCAAAGACCATTGCGCTGACGGTGCAGGATATTGAGGAAATGGGCAAGAAAAATGCCCTCACCGGAAATGTCTCGCTCACGCCGGATCAGTGCGATACACTCAAACGCTATGCGGTCAACGGCATTATTGCCAATGCTGACAATAAGCGTTTGAAAGAGAAACTGGCTTCTGCTGAAAAAACAATTTCCATCTGGAAACAGCGGTATGAAGCAGTAAACGAAAAATATATGGAACTGAAACAGAAAGCCCAGCCTTTCTTGGATGCGATAGAGATTGCGTCTGAAAGGGTTTGGGCTTTTGTTCATGCCATTCTCGCCAGAGGAAAGGAAACACAGGAACATAAGCACCCTGCCCGTAAGCGTAGGCAGGATATGGAAATTTAAGAAAGGAACTATTTGCCTATGAATAAAACCGTAGAGGAAATTAACAAGATGATTATGGAAGATGCCCCGATGGAAGAAATCAATGATGCCATCGGCTATATTGATATTTACTCCTGCTTCGACCCGATTTTTGAGCCGCCCATTGATTTTTTGGAAGAATGCCGCAAGCATTGGGAAACAGCGCAGTCTTCTTTCCGCAAAACCATTGAGCGTAAGATCGGGAACACATGGTATGTGATTGAAACAGAATGTGACGGGAATGAGCCGCTTGCCGACAAGGTAAAACGGCTCATTTTTTCTGACAAGGGGGTGATTTGTTAATGACTGCGACACAAAAGCATGATATAATTCCAGTATGCACAACGGTACTGTCGGCTGACCAACAACCGAAGGAGGATATTATGTTGGATCAGCAGAAAATTACCATTCTCTACTGTCGTTTGAGCAATGAGGATGCCCAAGATGGAGAGAGTAACAGTATCGCAAATCAGCGAGAGTATTTAACCCGATATGCCCGTGACCACGGGTATACAAACCTGAAAATTCTGGTGGATGACGGTTATACGGGGACGAACTTCAATCGTCCCGGTGTGCAGGAGGGCTTTGAGCTTGTCAAGCAGGGGCTTGTAGGCTGCTGGCTGGTCAAAGACCTCAGCCGATTTGGTCGTGACTATCTGACTGTTGGACAATATACGGATATTATCTTTCCGAGCTACGATGTCCGCTTTATCGCCGTAAATGACGGTGTGGACAGCAACCGGGGAGACAGCGAGGGCTTCGCCGCAATCCGTAATCTGTTCAACGAGTGGTATCCCCGTGATACCAGCAAGAAAGTCCGTGTCAGTTTGCGGCAGAGAGGAACCAGTGGGAAGCACATGGGCAAACCGCCCTACGGATACCGCTGTGACCCGGAGGACAAGGATCACTGGATTCTGGATGAAGAAGCGGCTCCGGTAGTCAAGCTCATCTTCGACCTTTGCATTGACGGCAAAGGCCCGGAGCAGATTGCAAGGATTCTGGAAGAAAAGCAGATTCTGACCGCAAAAGCTCTGTATGCCAAGCGAAAGAAAAAGCCGATGCCGGAAAGACCGTACCACTGGAGCAACCAGTCCATTGTAGGGATTTTGGAACGGCAGGAGTACACAGGCTGTACCTGCAACTTCAAGACTTATTCCAAGTCCTACAAGCTGAAAAAGCGGATTCCCAATGAGCCGGAGAATATGTTTTATCTGCCGGACACACAGGAAGCGATTGTATCTCAGGCACAGTTTGACAGGGTGCAGGAACTGAGGAAAAACAAACGCCGCCCCGCAAAAGCGGAACGGCAGGGATTGTTCTCAGGGCTTCTGTTTTGTGCCGATTGCGGCGGCAAGCTCCACTTTGCCACAAGCAAAAGCTTTGAGGGCAAGCAGGATCACTACGTCTGCAACAACTACAAGAGCAACCGTGGTACTTGTACTGCCCACTATATCCGGGAAGATGTGCTTCGTGAAATCGTTCTGGAACGCATCCGGGCAGTCAATGAGTATATCCGAAGCGATGTGGACGGTTTTCAGGAGGAATGGCTGCAATGCCGCAGGACTGACCAGGAGCGCAGCATCCGGGATGACAAAAAGAAGCTGGAACAGGCAAAGAAACGCCTTGCCGATCTGGATGTCATCATCTCCCGGCTGTACGAGGACTATGTTCTTGGAAATCTCAATCAGGACAGATACAGAAAGATGTCTGCGGACTATGAAGCCGAACAGGAACGGTTAAAGCTCGAAATTGAAGTTATCGAAGAATGGGTGGAACAGCGGGAAGAAATGAATGACGGTCTGGATGCCTTTATCGCCCTGACACAGAAATATGTGGATGTGGAGGAACTGACACAGACCATCGTGAACGAGTATATCAAGAAGATCGTTGTCTATGCCCCGGACAAGTCCAGCGGCAAGCGCAAGCAGAAAGTGAAGATTTTTTTCAACTTTGTGGACGATGTGGATATTCCCGTTATTTCCGAGCCTATTGTCACACAAACAACCTATGAACGCAGAAAAACGGCGTGACCTTCGGGTCACACCGTTCTCTGCGACAAAATAGTTACTTGTCACTATTAAGCCTTGATTTTACTGGGTTTTCCGGCGGAGTTTTTGGCGTTCCCGAGGTGATTCGAACACCCGACCTACCGCTTAGGAGGCGGTCGCTCTATCCAGCTGAGCTACGGAAACATCTTTAAAATCTATTCAATTATGGACTTAAACTAACTCATTGTCAATCACTTTTGCTCCAAAGGCGGTCGTTGCAACAATTTCTTAGGAGGCAGACGCTCTATCATGCTGAGCTATTGGCACATATCTGTTAATATTCTATTATAAATATTTTGCTTTGTCAAGAAAGTTTAACAATAAAACAGTTGAAGTTTGTCGGCTTTAAAATTAAGTATTGTTTGAAAATCCTTTAAATTATACTGTTAGTGATATATACCAATCACTGTTGATTTTTGTTGGGTATTCATACAAAAAGCTGTAGATTATTGCGAATGTGTTGCTAAACAATATTATATATGATAATATTATACTGTAAAGTAAGGGTATATGATAAATATTTAACTTTCTGTTTTTTAAAATATTTATACAATTATAGAAGGAGTGGTATTTATGAAGTTGACAAAAAAACTTTTATTGCTGCAATTTTCAGTAATGCTAATTTTTATTTTTTCAGCATGTAATTATGAAAGCGGTGTTATGAAAACATTGCCTAAATATTCCGGTTGTGAGAAATATTCTTACGGAGCAAGAGATTTTGTGGATTATCATAAATATTATTATGTAAATAATAATGATATATCGGAAAGTATAAAATCAAATGACAACTTTCAGAAAGTTACGAATGAAAATACGGACAGCATTAAAAACTGTATAGAATATTTTAGTGGAAGAATAAATAATTCAACCGATGATATGCGTAATAATTATGATTTCTTAGAAAATCAAATTAATGTGGATGATTACTTTTGTTTTATATCAAAGGACAAAAGCAATCCTTTGAATAACTTTAATTTATATTATTTAGATAAGGAAACACAAATTTTATATTATTTTCACAGTGATGTTTAAATAAATATAAATTCTCGGATTATCTTAGATAGGAGAAAATTATGAGGAAAGTGTAAAATTTTTTATACTAACTTTTATATGCGGAATTTTAATTTTTGCGGCAGGCTGTAATTTCGATGATTTATTTCTACCTTATTATGATGATGAAAAATTACAAATGTTTTATTCTATTGATAAATAGTTTATTCTATTGAGCGGTTGTTTTGATTCATTTGCTTATGACAATAATTTTGCGTATTTGAAAATCGGTAATACTTATTATGTAGTAGATATAGCAAATGAAGTGAAAAACGAATACAGTGACGATGAGTTTTCTGAAATGTATCCCGATTATGAAAATTTTAATTGGTATGATGCATAACAGTTATATATTCTCTTTATTTAAAAATCATAACCGACATTAAACCGATATTGAGTTTTTTATCAATGTCGGTTTATTTTTTGTTCTGTTAATAATTGCTTAAATGACAAAGTGAAGTTAGGGTAAATATACCCTTTTCACAACAAAAAGCC
>OJQL01002229.1_pt1 | contig 11706 bp, 10 predicted proteins | sample 1598731 | NCBI WGS metagenome assembly OJQL01 (sample SAMN03922510, study PRJEB24848) | human gut metagenome | isolation source: stool sample | host: Homo sapiens | place: Germany | collected 2010-02
ATACGAGATTCGCCTTAGTCTCGTGGGCTCGGAGATGTGTATAAGAGACAGAACAATATCTCCCCCAATCTGGGCGGCAAACGTCCCCGCTTCAATATCTATTGGGTGTGGGCCCTGATTGCCGTCCTTCTGGTTGGATGGAGCCTGATGGGGAGTAGCGATGTAGCCCAGAAGACCAACTGGGATAATGTCAAAGTGATGATCGAGAAGGGCGATGTCCAGAAGATCGATATCATCAACAAGGAGAGCGCCGAAGTCTTTCTCAAGCCGGACAAGGTGGATGCCTATGCCGAGCAAAAAGAGTACAAAGGTTTGCCCAAGCAGGGACCGCAGTTCGTGTTCAACATCGGTTCGCTGGACTATTTCCAGAGCGATTTCGAAAGCACGCTGACCCAATACAAGCAAAATGTACCGCTCAGTTTCGAATCGCGGCGCAATATGTGGACCGACCTGTTGACCGGGATTCTTCCCTGGATCCTGATCATCGGCGTCTGGATCTTCATCATGCGCAGTATGTCGCGCGGCCAGGGTGGCGGTCAGGGCGGGATTTTCAACGTCGGGAAAGCCAAAGCCCAGGTGTTCGACAAGGATTCGTCCGTTAATATCACTTTTAAGGATGTTGCCGGTTTGGAAGAGGCCAAAGTCGAAATCATGGAGATCGTCGATTTTCTGAAGAATCCCGGCAAGTACCGCGATCTGGGAGGCAAGATTCCTAAGGGCGCGCTGCTGGTGGGCCCTCCGGGAACCGGCAAGACGTTGCTCGCCAAAGCGGTAGCCGGCGAAGCGAATGTGCCTTTCTTCTCGATCAGCGGATCGGACTTCGTCGAAATGTTCGTCGGAGTCGGGGCTTCGCGCGTGCGCGACCTGTTCCGTCAGGCCAAGGAAAAGGCGCCCTGCATCGTTTTCATCGACGAGATCGACGCGATCGGCCGGGCGAGGAGCAAGAACGCCGGATTCTCGTCGAACGACGAGCGCGAGAACACGCTGAACCAGTTGCTGACCGAGATGGACGGCTTCGGCACGAATGCCGGCGTGATCGTGCTGGCCGCGACGAACCGGGCCGACATACTCGACAAGGCGCTGCTGCGCGCCGGGCGCTTCGATCGTCAGATCAACGTCGAGCTGCCCGATCTGAAGGAGCGGCGCGAGATATTCGACGTGCACCTGAAGAATCTGAAGCTCGATCCGCATCTCGACCGCGACTTTTTGGCCAAGCAGACGCCGGGTTTCTCGGGAGCCGATATCGCCAATGTCTGCAACGAGGCGGCCTTGATCGCCGCGCGGGGTAACAAGAGTCAGGTCGAGAAGGACGACTTCCTCAATGCGATCGACCGTATTATCGGTGGTCTGGAGCGTAAGAACAAGATTATTACGCCTCAGGAGAAGAAGACGATTGCCTACCACGAGGCGGGACATGCGACCGTGAGCTGGGTGCTCGAACATGCGAATCCGCTGATCAAGGTAACGATTATTCCGCGAGGGAAGGCGCTCGGCGCGGCATGGTATCTGCCCGAGGAGCGCCAGATCACGACCAAGGAGCAGATGCTCGACGAGATGGCCTCCATTCTGGGCGGCCGTGCATCGGAGCTAATGAATTTCGGCATGGTGTCGACCGGTGCGCTGAACGATCTGGAGCGTGTGACCAAGCAGGCCTATGCGATGGTGGCCTATTACGGCATGAGCGAGCAGCTGGGCAACCGCAGCTTCTACGATTCGACCGGTCAGGCCGACATGGCGCTGACCAAGCCGTACAGCGAGATGACCGCGCAGCAGATCGACGACGAAGTGAAAAAGCTGATCGACGGAGCTTTCGCGCGGGCCCTCGAAACGCTTGAGAAGCACCGCGACGGCCTGACTCAGCTTGCCGAGCTGCTGCTCGAGCGCGAAGTGATTTTCGCCGAGGATCTCGAGAAGATTTTCGGCAAGCGTCGCGGGGAAATTCGTGAAGAAACCGAAGTCAAAGTCGAAGAACCTTTGGACGGTGAGTTCGCTGCTGAATAAGAATTTTCTGGTCCGCACGCTCAGCGGGGCGGGCCTGCTCGTCATCGTGCTCGGAGCTGTGCTGTGGTCTCCGTTTTCTATGCTCGTTCTGATGGCCGTTCTGATGGCCGGGTCGCTCACGGAGTTCTTCCGCATCGCCCGGCTCAAGGGGGCCCGGCCGCTCGTAGCGTATCCCGTCGTAATCGGGCTGAGCGCTTTGGCGCTGGCCTTCGCCGTGCAGACCGGACGATGTCCCGCATCGGCTTTCGCGCTGCTGCTGCCGATGATCTTCGCGCTGTTCGTCGCGGAGTTGTACCGCCGGCATGAGAATCCGCTCGGCAATGTCTGCTGGGAGCTGGGAGGGTTGGTCTATATCGCTTTGCCTTTCGCGCTGCTTGCGACGATTCCGTTGCGTGGAGCTTGTTCCGCCGGTTCGTCCTATGTTCCGGGAGATATGCTTGCGATCATATTCATCGTCTGGGCCAACGATGTGGGGGCCTATCTGGCGGGTTCGCTGTTCGGCCGGCACAGGCTGTTCGAGCGGATTTCCCCTAAAAAGTCTTGGGAAGGCTTCGCCGGGGGCGTTTTGTGCGCTGTGGCCGTCGGGTGGCTGTACGGCCTGTACGCCGGGCCGGGCGATACGGCTCACGGGTTGCTGTGGAGCGGGGCGGGTCTCGTGGTGGCTGTCGCCGGCGTACTGGGCGATTTGGTCGAGTCGATGCTCAAGCGCTCGGCCGGCCTGAAGGATTCGGGAAACAGCATCCCCGGTCACGGCGGATTTCTCGACCGTTTCGACGCGCTGATTCTGGCCGTACCTTTCGTTTATGCGTATTTCGCTATATTTGCCTATATTTGTGTGCTGAGCGGCGGCCCGGTCGGAGCCGTTGCCGGCTGAACCAAACGATAACCCATGAGAATCCATAAGGAAGGAGCCTCTATCATACTGATTACCGCGGTTTTTGCGGCCGTCGTCATGGTTTCTGCGGCCTATCTGCTGCCGTCGGCCGTCGCATGGGCCGTTGCGGTTGCGGCGCTTGCCTGCGTCGTGTTCGTCACCTCGTTCTTCCGCTGTCCGAGCCGTCCTCCGGTGCGGGACGAGAACGGGGTCTACTCGCCGGCCGACGGGACCGTCGTGGCGCTCGAGGAGGTCGAGGAGAACGAGTACTTCCACGACACGCGGATCGTCGTTTCGGTTTTCATGTCGATCTGGAACGTGCACGTCAACTGGTTTCCCGTGTCCGGAACGGTCGATTACTTCCGGCATCACCACGGGATGTTCATGGTCGCGTGGCATCCCAAGTCGTCCGAGGACAACGAGCGCACGACGACCGTGATCGACATGGGCGGGCAGAAGATTCTGTTCCGCCAGATCGCAGGGCTGGTCGCGCGGCGAATCGTTTCGTATGCCCGGGTAGGGGGCCGGGCCGAGCAGAACACTCAGTGCGGTTTCATCAAGTTCGGCTCGCGGGTCGATCTGTTCCTTCCGACGGATGCCGACGTGCAGGTGCGTTTGGGCGACAAGGTCGTCGGTACGCAGACGCTGATCGCCCGGCTGAAAAAGAAAGAGTAACTGTGCCCGGCCCGGGCGTATTCGGGCGATTCCAGCGGAAAACCGAGCGGAACTCATGTCCAAGCTATACCGATATCTCGTTGCAGGCGCTATCACGGCAGTGGTTCTCTTTCTGGTGTGGTATTTCAGCAACGTGGTCGCCTATATTCTGGTGTCGGCCGTTCTGGCGATTATCGGCAAGCCGCTGACCGACCTGCTTTCGGGGCTGCATGTCCGGCGGACGCGGTTCCCTCGCTCGTTGGCCGCCTTGTGCACGCTGCTCGCGATTTGGGTCGTCGTCGTGGGAGTCTTCTGGCTTTTCGTGCCGATCGTTTTCCAGAAAATCCGCGAGTTCTCCTCGCTCGACGTTCCGCAGATCATCCAGTCGTTCCAAGAGCCGCTGATGTCGCTCGAGAGTTTCATCCGGCGCGTTTTCTCGATCAGCGAGAGCGAGTTCTCGCTGGTCGATGCGATTTCCGAACAAATCAAGCCGCTGCTCGACATCGGCGTGATCAATAACCTGCTCTCGTCGATCGTTACGACGGTCGGCGATACGGTGATCGCGGCTTTCTCCATTTCGTTCATTACCTTTTTCTTCTTGAAAGAAAGTCACCTGTTTACGGATATGGTCGTCATCATGTTCCCGAAAAAGTACGAGCCCAACATCACCCGGGCGCTCGACTCGGTGACCCATCTGCTGATCCGCTATTTCACCGGCATCGTCGCCGAGTCGTCGATCATGACGCTGATCGTTTCGCTCGGCTTGCTCATGCTCGGTTTTTCGGTTCATAACGCGCTCGTGATCGGGCTGATCGTCGGCGTGCTGAACGTAATTCCCTATCTGGGACCATGGATCGGCGCGGCAGCGGGTATTTTCATCGGTGTGGCCGGAACTGCGGGGGGCGACGTGTCGACGGCCGGGCTTGCGATGCGCGTGGCCGGAACGATTCTGGTCGCTCAGGGTATCGACAACTTCGTTCTGCAACCGGTGCTCTACTCCAATCGGGCGAAAGCCCATCCGCTCGAAATTTTTCTGGTAATTCTGATCGCCGGATCACTGGCCGGCGTGCTCGGTATGTTGCTGGCCATTCCGGCCTATAACGTGATCCGGGTTTTCGCCAAGGAATTTTTCAACAATTTCCGCGTCGTACAGAAACTGACCGAGAAAATATAGCGGAGTCCCGGAAAATTTCGTACTTTTGACTATCGGTCGTCGCTCCGTGCTGTCCGGTTTCGTCCGGATGCGCCGAGATAGCCGTTTCCCGCATGCGGCTTCGGACTTTACCTTACGAATGAAGAAAACAATGAAAAAACTGCTTGTTCTTGCATGGGGCCTGCTCGCAGCGGGACCGATCTTTTCCAAGGTGAAGCTGCCCTCGGTGCTGGGCAGCAACATGGTGCTCCAGCGCGAATGCGACGCCAATCTCTGGGGCTGGGCCTCGCCGTCGAAGAAAGTCACGGTCACGACCTCATGGGACGGTCGCAAATATGCGACTCGGGCCGACGCCGACGGCAACTGGTTGCTGAAGGTGGCGACTCCTGCCGCCGGAGGGCCCTATACGATCCGTATCAGCGACGGCGAGCCTGTCGTGCTCGAGAACGTAATGGTCGGCGAGGTGTGGATTTGTTCCGGCCAGTCGAACATGGGGATGCCCGTCTGCGGCTATCCGGGCGATCCGACCGAGCGGATGAACGAGCTGATGCTCGAGGCCGGGAAATACCCTTCCCTGAGACTGTTCCATGTCCGTCCGGAAGCCGCTTCCGAGCCGAAGGACGACTGCGACGGCATGGGAGGCTGGCAGGTTTCCTCGGCGCACAGCGTGCCCGGCTTTACCGCGACGGGTTATATCTTCGGACGAAAGCTGTGCGAGACGCTGAATGTTCCGGTCGGTATGATCCAGTCCGATTGGGGCGGGACGCGGATCGAGGCGTGGATGACCGTTTCGGCCGCCCGGAAAGTATTGCCGAACATCTTGGAATCCGATCCCGTCTACGACGAACAGAACAGAACCGCCCGGCTGTACAATGCGATGATCTGCCCGCTGACGAATTTCACGGCCCGGGGCTTCCTGTGGTATCAGGGCGAGGCGAACCGCGGTTTCGACGGCTATGCGCGCTACATGCAGGAGCTTGCGTCGCTTTGGCGCGGACGGTGGGGCGATGCCGAGATGCCTTTCTATTTCGTACAGCTCGCTCCCTATACCTATGACGATGCCGAGGGCCTTTCGCTGCCGCTGACCGTCGAACAGCAGACGCAGGCGCTCGACCTGATCCCGTTTTCGGGCATGGCTTCGACGACCGATGCAGGCTCTGAATACACCATTCATCCTCCTTACAAGATACGGGTCGGCGAGCGTTTGGCCTTGCTGGCGCTGAAGCGGACCTACGGCTACGGCGCGCTGATAGCTCAGAGTCCCCGTTACGAGTCGGTTCGCTTCGAGGCAGGTCGGGCGATCGTTCGCTTCCGGACCGACGGGATAATGGGACCGCAATGGAAAGGCCCGATCGAAGGTTTCGAGATCGCCGGGGCCGACCGGGTTTTCGTGCCGGCCGAGGCCGAGTATGTTCCAGGCGCACCGGAAGTGACGGTGCATTCCGACCGGGTTCCTGAGCCTGTAGCCGTCCGTTATGCGTTCCGCAACATGCCCCGGGCCGCGACGCTGGTCAATTCCGGCGATCTGCCCGCCTATCCGTTTCGGACGGACGACTGGAACGACGTACGCTGATCGATTGCGACTGATACAGAACTGCTAACAATAAAACGAAACACGCTATGAAAAAAATTCTGCTTGTCGGCCTGTCATTGCTGATGGCTTGCCCGACTTTCGCCAAGATCAAGCTGCCGGCGCTGGTCGGCAGCAACATGGTGCTCCAGCGGGAGCGCGAGGTGAACCTGTGGGGGGAGGCTTCTCCGTCGAAAAAGGTGACGGTCACGACCTCGTGGGACGGCCGCAAATATACGACGCAGTCCGACTCCGACGGCAAGTGGCTGCTGAAAGTTTCCACTCCTGCTGCCGGCGGTCCTTATACGATCCGTATCAGCGACGGCGATCCCGTTACGCTGGAGAACGTGATGATCGGCGAAGTGTGGGTCTGCTCCGGGCAGTCGAACATGCAGATGTCGATGACGGGCAATCTGGGCGAGCCGGTCGACGGCGGGGTCGAGGCCTTGATCGAGGCTCCCAAGTATAAGGACATCCGTCTGTTCTACACCCCGATGGTGACCAGTCCGCAGCCGGTGGACACCTGCGGGGGCGAATGGAAGGTTTCGTCCTCCGAGTCGGTGGCTCCGTTCAGCGCGGCGGCCTATTTCTTCGCGCGCGATCTGAACGACGCGCTCGGCGTGCCGGTCGGTTTGATTCAGACGGCATGGGGCGGCACGCGCATCGAGGCATGGATGCCCGAGGCCACTGCCCGCGAAGTCGAGGCCGATATCGTACAGACGAACGACCGCTTCGAGAATCCGAACAAGGTCGGCTATCTGTACAATGCGATGATCCGCCCGCTGCTTAATATGACGGCGCGGGGCTTTATCTGGTATCAGGGCGAGTCGAACGTTCACACGAACAATTACCCCCACTACGCGCATTATATGGAGAAGCTGGTTTCGCAGTGGCGCGGCGACTGGGGCGATCCCGACATGCCGTTCTATTTCGTGCAGCTCGTTCCGCATATCTACGAGGGGGGAACCGACGGTATCGTCCTGCCGCTGATGATCGAGCAGCAGTTGGCGGCGGCGGACCGGATTCCGAACTGCGCGATGATCGGTACGTCCGACATGGCCAATGCCGGCACGATCCACCCTTCCGAGAAAGACCAGATCGGTCGCCGGTTGGCTCTGCTGGCCCTTACCAAGACCTACGGTCTCAAAGGGCTGATCGCCGAGAGTCCTCGCTTCGAGTCGGTTCGTTTCGAGGACGGCAAGGCGATTCTGCAATTCAAGACCGAGGGAACGCTCGGCCCGAACTATAAGGGGCGTATCAAGGGCTTCGAGATCGCCGGGGCGGACAAGGTCTTCATCCCGGCACGCGCCGAATACGTTTGGGGACAGCCTTACACGGTGGTCGTCTCCTCGGAATTGGTTTCCGAGCCTGTGGCCGTTCGCTATGCGTTCCGCAACGTGCCGGCTGCCGCCACGCTGACCAACACCGGCGGACTTCCCGCTTTTCCGTTCCGGACCGACGACTGGGACGATGTGAAGTAACCCGTTCGGACAATCGGAAGAGCCAAAAGGGGCTCCGGCGGTACATGCCGGAGCCCCTTACCCGTTTTGCTGCCGAATCACAACCGCGATTCGGACAGGCTGTCTTCGGATATGGCCTGATCGCAAACGAAACCTGCTCGGGCGCTTCTTCGAAGAATTCCGGCCGAGGATATGAACGAAAGTATGAAACGTATGAAATCCCGGTTCCGTCGGTGAAGGAGAGCGCAAGAGAACAGCATATCACGGGACTGGTAACGCTTGTTCTGATTGTACGTTTACAGCTTCGCCCTAAAAATGCAGGATACCTGCCCGAAGCCGAATTTTTCGAAAAAACGGTGGGCGGAGTGGTTGTCTACTCCCGATTCGAGATAGCAGTCGGCGACTCCCTTTTCGCGGAGCGCGTCAAGGGCCGTTTGCACCAGCAGGCTGCCCGTACCCCGGGACCGGTGCCGGGGTAGGAGGCCCACGTCGTAAATCATGCCGTAGGGGGCGGCTCCGTCGCGATTGATTCCGTAGATGACGAACCCCGTCGGAGTTCCGTCCTGTTCGGCCAGCATGATCTCGGTTTCGGGATCGGCCGTCTGACGGTCCAAGTAGCGGAGCCACGCGTTCCGGAAATCGGGAGCGAGCTCGCCCCGGTCCGTTGCGATGCCCATTTGCAACTCTCCGTGCGAGATATATTCCTTGTGATTCTCGATCAGTTCGGCGAACAGGTCGCACAGTTTCTGCCTGTCCTGCGGCGCGTAGGGTCTTATTGTCATGATTCCTTGTCGAATAGGCGGTTCATTCTTTGCTCGTTGCGCTTGCGGCGGATGTATTGGCGCGTGGTTTTGCCGAATGTCCTCAGGGCGATCAGGATGACGGCGAAAGTAAATACTTCCAGTATGATGGCCGATCCTACGCCGAATCGGTAGGAAAGCAACGACAGGATGGGCACGTCCTCGCTTTGGAGCAGAACCCCGAACAGCGAGGCGATCGATATGAACAGCAGGATGTACTTCGTGTCGTCGGCATGGCGGATCTCCATCATGTTGTTCACGTTCTCGAGCGACTTGTCCACCTGTTGCATCACTTCCTGCAACTGCCGCGAGTCCTCTTCCACGCGCAGATTCCGCTGCGTCAGCTCGAACATGTGCTTGTGCGACATGTAGCGCAAATAGCGTACCGAGTTCAGCCTCATCAGGATACCCGAAAGTTCGACCGTGAGCTGGGCGTTCTGCTCGATCATGTCGTGCACGTTCGAGCGGATCGCGCGGCGCGAGTTGTCGATGTAACGGTTCAGCACGTAATTGATCGTCTGTTTCTTGGCCAGCACGATCTCGAGCAGCACGAGGTATTCCGGCCAACTGACGTGGTAGCGGTCGCGGCGGGCCAGATGTTCCTTCCAGTCGGTGGGGCTCCCTTTGCCCCGGCGTCCGTAGGTTCCGAACACGACGCTCATGTTCTGGTTCGCCAGCACCAGATCGTCCGTATCAATCGCGATATTTCGTCCGCACACGTCCTCGTAGCTCGAATCCATGCGGTAGGGCCATTCCATCGGATAGAGCGTCATCAGTCCGACCAGTTCCGCCCGGTGGGCCGTTTCGATGTGCTCGATGATTTCGTCCTCGGCCATTTTCCCGAAGTCCGTGTCGCCCGTATGGGCGATATCCTCCCAGACGTCGATATAGATATAGCGGTGATCCGGGGCCCGGAATTCCGCTTGCGGAGTCTTGTCGAAATAGTTGCGGTATCTGCGCTGCACCTCGTCGAAGGTCAGGTTTCCTTCGCCGATGCCTTCCGGACGGAATACGGAGTCTTTGTCGAGCTTGAAGTCGCTGATCTCCACCTTGTCCAGCGAACCGTCGATCTCTTGCCGGTCCAGTTTCTCGTTATAGACCCAATGCTCTACGTGCTGTGCGATACCCGCCACCGAGATCAGTTGGTCGGTGTCGAACGGATGGTCCGTCGTGCAGAATTCCGCAGGGTCCAGTCCGTCGTACCGCTCGTCGGCCCGTCCCGGCTCGTCCGACTCGTTTCTCGGGATTTTCGGTACGATGAAGCGGTAGGAAATCTGAACGGTCCGGTTGAAAAAGACGGCGGCCCACACGTGTACCCGGCCCTCGAGCAGTGCCGTGATGGGCGGCGATTCGCGGTCCTCGCCCGCGCGGTAGCATACCTCGATGCGGATGCGGAAGTCTCCGAGCCGGTAACGGCAGATGTTATGCGTATAATGGGCGAACAGTTGCTCGTCGATGTTCCCTTCCGCGATTCTTTCGATGAACCGGTTCGGGCCGGTCTCGTGCCGGTTTGCTTTTTTCTCCTTGTCGGAAACGGACGAATGCGTATTTTGGATCGGAACGGATTCGAGGGGTATGAGATGCTCGGTGCAGAACGTCTGAAGCTGAATGATCGAAAAGCTATTGTACAGCAGCTTGCCTTCGCATTGTCCGTGGTTTCTCATCGTGGGCGCTCTTTGAATTCAAAGATAAGCCAAATCCGCCGAAATTCGAGCGAAACGGAACAAAAAGGCTCGTACGCTCGGGAAGAGTACCGTGCGGGCAAAGTCCGGCCGGCGAGTTTTCTGACGGCCATGGGAAATGCCGAGACCGTACGTTACGAGTCTTTGCCGGCGGTCTTCAGACGGACGGAGAGGCCCGGAGCTGTTTCCGTGCGTGGCGGCCGATGTCTTTCGTCGCAGCGGAGCATGCCGTCGCTCCGCTTGAGGGAACAGGCGCCCGGACTGCGTTTCGCCGATTCCGTCCCGGCCGTTTCGTGGCGGAGACATGCGGTCCTCGGAGGGGACGGCGAAAGCGGAAGCCCGGCCCGGGTTGTCAGGGACGTTCTTCGCCGAGGAGGCTTTGCAGCGCGCGGGTCAGCTCGATCGGGTAATCCGACTCGATCACGTCCGGCAGGATGTCCCGGTCGCTCAGATAACCCTCCCGGCGCTGTTCGGGCGTTTCCCTGCGGTCGTAAGTCGGCGCCAGCGAGATCATGCAGCGGACGCCCTTGGCCCTCAGCCGCTCGTACAGCTCCCGGTTTTCGGGCAGCATGCGCGGGCCGACGTAGGCCATCACGTTCCGCCAGTCGATCGGGGTTTTCTCGAATGCCTCCAGTTGCTCGAGGCTCTTGATGTGGATCGAGAACATCGTCTTCCGGCTGAGCGCATAGTAGTATTCGGCCTGCTCGGGCGTATGGATCGTCAGCATCACATGGGGCGGGAATCCGAGGCGCTCGAGCAACGGGCCGAGCACCTCCTTGGGCGTGTAGACGTCCAAGTTGACGACCGTTTTGCCGGCGCTCCAGCGGATCGCTTCTTCCAGCGTGGGAATCCGCTCGTCGGTTACGTTTCCGTGCACGTCTTTCAGTCTCAGCTCCCGTAGTTCCGCCCACGTATGTTCCGATACCGGGCCGTGACCGGTCGTCGTGCGGTCGAGCGTCGGGTCGTGCATCAGCACGACCACGCTGTCGCGGGTCATGCGCGGGTCGATCTCGAAAAAGGCGGGGACCCGACGCAACGTATGTTCGAATGCCCGGATGCTGTTTTCGGGACAGCCGTCCTCGCGGCATCCGCGATGCCCGCTGACTATGGGCATGTCCGACGGACCCCGGTAGCGGAAATATTCGCGCACGGCGCGGATGCTGTTGACCGGCAGCGTACACAGCCGGGCATCGGGTGACTTTCCCGCCGCTTCGGTAGGAAGACCGGCGGCGAGGACCGCCGCTAAAACGATTCCGAGAATCGGTCCGAGGGGAGATTTCATGATTCGATCGTTTGGGTTCGACATAAAAAGTAGATTCCTGATTCTTGCCGGAGTATCGCGGAGCCGGAGAACGCAGCGGAGTCCATGTTGTCAGGCTTCGGCCGGTCCCGGGATCGGGTAGGGCCCGTCCGATAACTGCCGGAGATGCTTCGCTCGGAAAGTCCGGGCCGTTCGATACGGACTGTCTCTTATACACATCTCCGAGCCCACGAGACTAAGGCGAATCTCGT
>OJQL01002248.1_pt1 | contig 11621 bp, 14 predicted proteins | sample 1598731 | NCBI WGS metagenome assembly OJQL01 (sample SAMN03922510, study PRJEB24848) | human gut metagenome | isolation source: stool sample | host: Homo sapiens | place: Germany | collected 2010-02
CTTTCATCCAGACTGTACTGTCGGCCCCGGAATCTCACCGGATCATGCGCAGCGCGCTCGCGGACTTTACCGCCGGTCGGGAATTTCACCCTGCCCCGAAGACATCTTTTCGGTTGTCGGCTATACTATAACACCGTGCGGCGGTTTTTGCAAGGGGCTTTGTGAATTAATTGATTTGACAATAATATGATATGAAGATAAAATCGGCTGGTGAGGTGAGAGCCATGGACGGGCGCGAGACGCCGAGGGAAAAGACCTGCTGCTTCACGGGGCACCGCAGCGCAAAGCTGCCCTGGGGCGCCAACGAGAACGACCCGCGCTGCCTGCGGCTCAAGTCCGACCTGGCGGACGCGGTGGAAGCCGTGTACGAGGGCGGCGTGCGCCACTTCATCTGCGGCATGGCCGAGGGCTGCGACATCTTCTTCGGCGAGGCGGTGGCGGCGCTGCGACGCAGCCGTCCCGACGTGACGCTGGAGGCCGCCGTCCCCTGTCCCGAGCAGGACCTCCGCTGGTCCGCCGGAAGCACCGAGCGCTACGACAGGCTGCTCTCCGAGTGCGACAAGCTCACCGTCGTCAGCCCGCGATACAGCCCCGAGTGCATGATGCGCCGCAACCGCTATATGGTGGACCGCTCCGGCGTCGTCATCGCCGTCTTCAACGGTTCGCGCGGCGGCACCTTCAACACCCTGCGCTACGCGGTGCGGTGCGGGCTTGAAATTATCGAAATTGACCCGTAAGTCTTTGACATACAGCCGCATATGATGTATAATGTCAGGCCATGTGTAAGGATGTGAATCATTTGAAAGACGTCATAATCTCAATAACAGGCGTGCAGAACTTCCCCCAGGGCTCGGACGACACGGTCGAGCTCGTCACCGAGGGGAAATACTGCTACCGCGACGGGAAGGGCGAGCTCAGCTATATGGAGAGCGAGCTCACGGGGATGCAGGGTACCCGCACCTCCTTCACCTTCACCCCCACCGAGGTCGTCCTCTCCCGCGAGGGGACGCTCACCAGCAAGATGGTCTTCCGCGAGGGCACTAAAAACACCTTCCTCTACGACACGCCCTTCGGCTCCGCCACCATGGGCCTCGACACGCACAAGATACACTCCACCATGGGCCCGCGCGGCGGGGACATGGAGATAGACTACGTGGTCGACTTTGACCACGCCGTCGTGGGACGGAACAAATTCAGGATAAACGTTAGAGAACAGGGCGGTGCGGCAGATGGCAAATCTTGTTGAAAAGGCGAAAAATCAGATAGACGCTCTCCTCGCGGAGAGCCTTAAGCGTGCGGCGGAAAAGGGCGAACTGCCCTCCGGCGCGGCGCTCTCCGGCACCGTAGAGGTGCCCAAGGACACGAATAACGGCGACTTTGCCGCAAACCATGCCATGACCGGCGCAAAGGCACTGCACATGGCGCCGAGGAAGATAGCCGACGCGCTCATCGCGAACCTCGACCTCTCCGGCAGCTATTTCGCCTCCGCCGAGGCCGCGGGCCCCGGCTTCATCAACTTCCGCCTCGCCCCCGCCTGGTACGGCGAGGTCATGGCCGCAGTCGCCTCCGAGGGCGCGGACTACGGCCGCTCCGACGCGATGAGCGGGCAGAAGATAATGGTCGAGTTCGTCTCCGCCAACCCCACCGGCCCCATGCACATGGGCAACGCCCGCGGCGGCGTCCTCGGCGACACGCTGGCCGAGGTGCTCTCCCGCGCCGGTGCCGAGGTCTGGCGCGAGTTCTACGTCAACGACGCGGGCAACCAAATAGAGAAGTTCGCCTCCTCCATCGAGGCGCGCTATGCCCAGCTCATCCTCGGCGAGGACGCCGTGGAGTTCCCGGAGGACGGCTATCACGGCGACGACATAAAGGACCTCGCCCGCGCCTTCCTCGAGGAGAACGGCCCCGGCTGGCTGGACAAGCCCGTTGCCGAGCGCCACGCGGCCATGGCCCGCTTCGGGCTCGACCGCAATATACCTAAAATGAAAGCCGACCTCGCCCGCTACGGCATCGAGTACGACGAGTGGTTCTTCGAAAGCAGCCTGCACGAGAGCGGCTTTGTGGCCGACACGGTCTCCGAGCTCACGGAGCGCGGCTTCACCTATGAGAAGGACGGCGCGCTCTGGCTGGCCACCTCCCGCATCCTGGGCGACGAGCTGCGCGCCGCGGGCAAGAGCGAGAAGGACATCGAAAAGCTCGACCTCAAGGACGACGTGCTCCGCCGCGCCAACGGCTTTTACACCTACTTCGCCGCGGACATCGCCTATCACCGCAACAAGCTCGCCGTGCGCGGCTTCGACAGGGCCATCAACATCTGGGGCGCCGACCACCACGGCCACGTCGCCCGGCTCAAGGGCGCGCTCGACGCGCTGGGGCTCGACGGGCAGCACAGGCTCGAAATCGTGCTCATGCAGCTAGTGAAGCTCATGCGCGACGGCGAGGTGGTGCGCATGTCCAAGCGCACCGGCAAGGCCATCTCGCTCGGCGACCTGCTCGACGAGATACCCGTCGATGCGGCGCGCTGGTTCTTCAACTCCCGCCCCGACACGCAGATGGACTTCGACCTCGGCCTCGCCGTGCGCGAGGACAGCGAGAACCCCGTCTACTACGTGCAGTACGCCCACGCGCGCATCTGCTCCGTCATCCGCAACCTGGCCGCGGACGGCCACGCCGTGCCGGACGCCTCCGCTGTGGACGCATCCCTGCTCACCACGGAGCAGGAGCGCGAGGTAATAAAGCAGCTGGCCGCCCTGCCGGACGAGATCCTCCACGCCGCCCAGGCGCTCGACCCCAGCCGTATCAACCGCTACGCTATGGAGCTGGCCGCGCGCTTCCACCGCTTCTACAACGCCTGCCGCATCAAGGGCGCGGAGCCGGGCGTGCTGGAGGCCCGCCTCCTGCTGGCCGACTGCGTGCGCAGCGCCATCGCCGTCTGCCTCGGCATCCTCGGCGTCCACGCGCCCGAGCAGATGTGAGGACCCAAACAAAATAAACCAGCGCCGGGGAGGAGCCAAAGGTTGCCCTCCCCGGCGCTTTTTTACCCCGGTCTGGTATTTAATTCGCGACACTGTGTATAAAAAACCGCCCCGTCCCACTTTCGGACGGGGCGCAATTAATGGCTTCTATCAGTTATGTAAACTTGTCCATCCTCTCTGCACAAACCAAAAAACGCCCGCGCAGCGGACGTCTTTTGGGGAGAGAGAAATAAGATCTAAATGAGAGGAGACTTGCAAAATTAAATGTTACACATTTAACAAAGCATATGCATAATAGCACAGCTTTTCGGATTTGTAAAGGGGTTTTGGAAACTTTACAGAAATTTTTCACAATCTCAGCTCCCCCAGAGCAGGCGGACGGCCAGGGCGGAGACGGCGAAGCCCGTGATATCGGCGCAGAGGGCGGCGGGGACGGCCCAGCGGGTGCGCTTTATGCCCGCGGCGCCGAAGTAGACGGCGATGACATAGAAGGTGGTCTCGGTGGAGCCGAGCATGACGGCGGCGGTGCGGCCTATGTAGGAGTCCGGGCCGTACTGGCCTATGAGCTCCGTGGCGGCGGCGAGGGCGCCGCTGCCGGAGACGGGGCGCAGCAGCATTAGCGGCGCTGTCTCGGGCGGGATGCCGAGCAGCGTGAGCAGCGGCGAGAGCAGCGCCGTGAGCGCCTCCAGCGCGCCGGAGGCCCGGAGCATGTACACCGCCGTGAGCAGCGCCACGAGCGAGGGAAAGATGCGCAGCAGCACGCCCAGACCGTCCTTTATGCCGTCCAACATCGCCTCAAAGACGTCCGTGCCCGAGAGCACGCCCCAGAGCGCGGCGCCGGCGATGACTATGGCTGCCGCGAGGTCGGCGAGCGCGCTCATTCGCCGCAGAGCCTCGCGAGCAGCGAGGCGGCGAGCAGCCCCGCCGTCACCGAGGCCGCCGAGCTCAGCCACACGGCGGGCAGGATGTCGAAGGGCGAGGCAGAACCCGCCGAGGCGCGCAGCGCCGCCGCGGTGGTGGGCAGGAGCTGTATGGAAGCCGTGTTGAGCACGACTAGCAGGCACAGCTCCCGGCTGGCCGTGCCGGGCCTGTCCGACAGCCGCGCCATGCCCTGCGCCGCTCGGATGCCCATAGGCGTCGCCGCGTTGCCGAGGCCGAGGAAATTGGCCGAGACGTTGGCTGCGAGCGCGTCCATCGTATCCCTGTCGCGCGCAGCTCGCGGGAATAGCCGCCCGAGCACCGGTCTGAGCAGCCGCGAGAGCCCCGCCGTCAACCCCGAGCGGCGCATGACCTCCATGACACCCGACCAGAGGCAGATGAGCCCGCCCGTGCCCAGGATGACTTCCACCGCCGCCGGCGCTCCCTGAAGCGCCGCCAGGCCCGTCTCCGTCCCCCGCCCGGAGAATGCCCCGTACAGCACCGAGATCACAAGGGCCGCGGCCCACATTTTAGACATATTGTTCATTCCTCCCAACGGCGCCGCTTGTTAATTGTTAGATTTCTTCGTGTATAAATATTCCCCGTGTGTTGACTTTATGATTAATTTCATATATAATTTCTTAGTGCTGTGTACGGGAACACAGCGGATTTGGAGGGAATTTAATGAAATCAACCGGGATTGTAAGAAAGGTGGACGAGCTCGGCCGCATCGTGCTTCCGATCGAACTGCGCAGGACGCTCGATATCGCCGAGAAGGACTCGATGGAGATCTACATCGAGGGCGATGCTATCATTCTCAGAAAGTATCAGCCCGCGTGCATCTTCTGTGACAGCGCCAAGGACATTGTTTCCTACCGCGGGAAGAATGTCTGCTCCGACTGCATCAGGATGCTTGAGGAGAAGATCTGATCTGCACTAGAGTGCGTCAAAAAAGAAGACAGAGCCAACCGCGACACGGTCAGCTCTGTCTTCTTTTATTTTTGCCTCTGTCAGGTCATCTTCTCCTGCTTGACCTTGTGGTCGATGACGTGGCGGGAGGCGAGCTCGCGCTGCACCTCCTCCGGGCTTATGCCCAGCTCCACCATCAGCACCATGACGTGGTAGGCGAGGTCGGCGATCTCGTACACCGTCTCGCGCTTGTCCCGCGCGTGGCCGGCGATTATGACCTCCGTGCTCTCCTCCCCCACCTTCTTGAGTATCTTGTCGAGGCCCTTCTGGAAGAGATAGGTCGTGTAGCTGCCCTCGGGCAGCTGCTCCTTGCGGCCCTGGAGCAGGGCGTACAGGCCGTCGAGCGAGAACTCGGAGAGCTCGTCGCTCTCGTACACCGGGTTGAAGAAGCAGCTCTCCGCGCCCGTGTGGCAGGCCGGGCCGGCCTTCTCCACCTTCACCACCAGCGCGTCCAGGTCGCAGTCCGCCGTGATGGAAACGATGCGCTGCACGTTGCCGCTGGTCTCGCCCTTGCGCCAGAGCTCCTGACGGCTCCGGCTCCAGAAGCAGGTGCGGCCCTCCCGCATCGAGATCTCAAGGCTCTCCCGGTTCATATAGGCCAGGGTGAGCACCTTTTTGTTTTCCGCGTCCACGACGATGGCGGGGATGAGGCCCCGCTCGTCGAATTTCAGTTTGTCCAGATCCATGTCACAGCCTCACATTTATTCCGTTTGCCCGGAGCTCGGCCTTGAGCTCCGGTATTTTTACCTCGCCGAAGTGGAAGATGGACGCCGCGAGCCCCGCGCTCACGTCCGGCACCTTCCGGAAGAGCTCCGTGAAGTCCGCCGAGCGGCCCGCGCCGCCGGAGGCGATGACCGGGACGCTCACGCTCTCGCAGACCGCCTGGAGCATCTCCAGGTCGAAACCGCCCTTGACGCCGTCCGTGTCTATGGAGTTCACGACGACCTCGCCCGCGCCCATGTCCACGCACTTCCTTATCCAGCTGATGGCCTCGATGCCCGTGTCGTCACGTCCGCCGCGGGCGAACACGCGGAACTCGCCGTCCATGCGCTTCACGTCCACGGAGAGCACCACGCACTGGTCGCCGTAGCGCCGCGCCGCGCGCCGGACCAGCTCAGGGTCACGGATGGCGCCCGAGTTCACGCTCACCTTGTCCGCGCCGCACTTGAGCACGCGGTCGAAGTCCTCCAGGCTCGAGATGCCGCCGCCTACCGTGAGCGGGATGAAGATGGTGGACGCCACCTCGCGCAGTATGTCGGTGAAGAGCTTGCGCCCCTCGGCCGAGGCGGTGATGTCGTAGAACACCAGCTCGTCCGCGCCGCTGTCGGAGTAATAAGCCGCGAGGTCCACGGGCGAGGAGACGTCCCGCAGTCCGAGGAAATTCACGCCCTTTACGACCCTGCCGTCCTTCACGTCGAGGCAGGGGATTATCCTTTTTGTTATCATCTTGCCGCCTCCACCGCCGCCCGGAGAGAGATGTCCCCGGTGTAATATGCCTTGCCGATTATGGCCCCGTAGAGGCCCAGCGCGCGCAGCCGCGCCACATCCTCCATGCTCGAGACGCCGCCCGAGGCGATGAGGTCCAGGCCGAACTCGCGCTGCAATCGCTCATAGAGCTCCGCGTTCGCGCCGCGCATGGCCCCGTCGCGGGAGATGTCCGTGCAGATGACGGTGCGGACGCCCAGGGCCTCGATGCGCCGGAGAAAGTCCTCCGCCGTGAGGCCGGAGTCCTCGCGCCAGCCCTTGATGGCGACCTTGCCGTCGCGCAGATCCGCGCCGACGGCTATCTTCTCGCCGTATTTCTGCACCGCGTCGGCCAGAAGGGCCTCGTCGCTCACCGCGGCGGTGCCGAGGATGACGCGGCCCACGCCCGAGGAAAAGGCGCGGTCTATACTCGCCATGTCGCGCATTCCGCCGCCGCACTCGACGAAGAGGCCCGTCTCGGCGACGATGCGCTCTATCATGCCGAGGTTCGGCGTGCCGCCGTCGCGCGCGCCCTCGAGGTCCACCGTGTGCATCTGCTCCGCGCCCTGGGCCTTGAAGTCGCGGGCGACGGAGACGGGGTCGGTGCTGTACACGGTCATCTCATCGTAGTTGCCCTTGTAGAGCCGGACGGCCTTGCCCTCATAGAGGTCGATCGCCGGGAAGATAAGCATGGCTCAGCCCTCCAGTTCGCAGAAGGCGCGCAGGATGCCGAGGCCGACCTTGCCGCTCTTTTCGGGGTGGAACTGGCAGCCGTATAGGTTGCCGCTCTGCGCCGAGGCGGTCAGCTCTATGCCGTACTCCGCCGTGGCGGTGAGGCTGTCCTCGCAGCCCGCGGCGTAATAGCTGTGGACAAAATAGACGCAGTCGCCCTCGTTCACGTACTTGAGTACGCCGCCGGGGCGCTTTATGCGCAGGGCGTTCCAGCCTATGTGGGGTATGGGCAGACCAGAGGGCACGCGCCCCTCCATGCCGACGACCTCGCCCTTCAAGAGGCCTAGGCCGGGGTGCTCGCCGTACTCAAAGCTGCGCTCGAAGAGCAGCTGCATGCCAAGGCAGATGCCCATTACGGGCTTGCCGCTCGCGACCGCTCGGCGCACGGCCTCGTCCATGCCGGTCTCACAGAGTTTTGCATAGGCGTCCGCAAAAGCCCCGACGCCCGGGAGTATGACGCGGTCTGCATCCGATATTTTTCCACTTTCCCCGGTGACTATGGCCTCCTCGCCGATGGCGGCGAAGGAGGAGCGGAGCGAGAAGAGGTTGCCCACGCCGTAGTCGATTATCGCTGTCATCAGAGCACCCCCTTGGTCGAGGGCAGGGCCCCGCCGGTGACGGCGACGGCCTGGCGCAGAGCGCGGCCGAAGGCCTTGAACATGCCCTCTATGATGTGGTGGGAGTTCTCCCCGTCGAGCTGGCGGATGTGCAGGCTCATGAGCGCGGTGTTCGCCACGGCCTGGAAGAATTCGCGCGCGAGTTCGGTGTCGAACTCGCCCACCTTCTGGCTCGGGATGTTCGCCGTATATCTCAGGCAGGGCCTGCCGGAGAGGTCCACGGCGCAGAGGATGAGCGCCTCGTCCATGGGCAGGATGATGTGGCCGTAGCGGTTTATGCCGCGCTTCTTGCCCAGGGCCTGGGCTATCGCCGCGCCGAGGCAGAGGCCGATGTCCTCCACGCTGTGGTGCGCGTCCACGTTCAGGTCGCCCTTGCAGCTGACCGCGAGGTCAAAGCCGCCGTGCAGCGCCAACAGCGTCAGCATGTGGTCGAGGAAGCCGACGCCGGTGTCTATCTCGGACCTGCCCGAGCCGTCCAGCTCAAGGCTGAGCTTGACGGCGGTCTCCGCCGTCTCGCGGCTGACTTCACTGTGTCTCATGTTCTCAGCTCCGTTTCAATATCTCGTCCGTCGCCTCGAGCAGCGCGTCCATCTGCCCCGGCGTGCCTATCGTGATGCGCACCCGGTCGGCGAGCGCGCCGCCCAGGTAGCGGATGAGGATGCCGCGCTCGCGCAGCGCCTCCATGTACTCCTTCGCCCCTATGCCGCTCGGCTTCGCGAGCACGAAGTTCGTGCGCGAGTCCGTGAGCTCAAAGCCGCGCGCTTTAAGCTCCGAGGCCAGGCGCTCCCGCTCTGAGGCGATGGAGCGGCAGTTTTCCGCGCTGTACGACCAGTCCCTGATGGCCGCGGCCCCGGCGATGAGGGCCGTGCGGTTCACGCTGTAGGGGTTCGTGGAGTATTTGAGCTTTTTGAGGTCCTCGATGAGCTCCTCGGGGCCCACAGCGTAGCCGAGGCGCGCGCCCGCGAGGGACGCGGACTTTGAAAATGTCCGCACGACGAGGACGTTCTCGTACTTGCCCACCAGCGGCACGGCCGTCTCGCCGCCGAAGTCCACATAGGCCTCGTCCACGACCACCACGCTCTCCGGGCTGCCCTTTACGATGCCCTCCACGGCCTCGAGCGGCAGGGCCACGCCCGTCTGGGCGTTGGGGTTCGCGATGACCACGCAGCGGCCCGTCCCCGTGTAGTCCGCGGGGTCTATGGTGAGGCCCGCGCCCATCTTGGGGCGGAGGACGTCTATGTGGTAGAGGTCCGCAAAGACCTCGTAAAAGCCGTAGCTGATGTCCGGGAACACCACTCCGCGCTCGCAGAAGGCTAGGAAGCAGAAGTTTAGGATGTCGTCCGAGCCGTTTGCAAGGAGGATGTTCCCCTCCCCCACGCCCAAGTGCTCCGCGAGCAGCGCCGTGAGCTCCCGGCAGGCGGCGTCCGGGTAGAGGTTCAGCGCCGCGGCCTCCTCGGAGCGGAGCGCTTCGAGCACCAGCGGGGAGGGCGGGTAGGGCGACTCGTTGGCGTTGAGCTTGATATAGGGCCTGTCCTTGGGCTGCTCGCCGGGGACATAGGGCAGCAGTGCGGCGAATTTGCTGTCGAGATAGCGGCTCATTCGCTCCGCCCCCTTCGCCTTATCGTGGCGGAGACGGCGTGGGCGTGCAGGCCCTCGGTGTCGGCAAAGAGCGCCACGTCGTCGGCCACGGACTCGAGGCCCTCGGCCGTGTAGTAGGAGAAGTAGCTGCGCTTTATGAAGTCGTCCACGCCGAGGGGACTCGAAAAGCGCGCCGTGCCCATGGTGGGCAGGGTGTGGTTCGTGCCGGAGAGGTAGTCGCCCAGCGGCTCCGGGCAGTAGTGTCCGAGGAACACGGAGCCCGCGTTCCGCACGCGGCCCAGCCAGTCGAAGGGCCGCTCCACGCAGAGCTCCAGGTGCTCCGGAGCTATCTCGTTGGCGATATTCACCGCCTCGGAGAGGTCGTCCGTGACGATTATCTTGCCGTTTGCCTCGACGGACGCGCCCGCGATGTCTTTCCTGGGCAATACCTCGAGCTGGGCCTCGAGCTCCGCGGCGGTCTTTTCCGCGAGGGCGGCGCTGTCGGTTATGAGTATGGCGGTGGCGAGCTTATCGTGCTCGGCCTGGGAGAGCATGTCCGCGGCGAGCCAGACGGGGTCCGCGCTCTTGTCCGCGACGATGAGTATCTCGCTCGGCCCGGCTATCATGTCGATGGCCACCTGGCCGAACACTTGGCGCTTTGCCTCCGCGACGAAGGCGTTGCCGGGGCCGACGATCTTGTCCACGCGCGGGATGGTCTCCGTGCCGTAGGCCAGGGCCGCGACGGCCTGCGCGCCGCCGACGCGGAACACTCGGTCCACGCCCGCGACCTTCGCCGCCGCGAGTATGGCGGGGCTGACCTCGCCGCCCGAGGCCGGGGTGGTCATGACTATCTCGTCCACGCCCGCGATCTTGGCGGGGATGCAGTTCATCAGCACCGAGGAGGGGTAGGCCGCCGTGCCGCCGGGGATATAGAGGCCCACGCGCTGCATGGGGATGATGCGCTGGCCGAGCATGGAGCCGTCGGGCCGCGTGAGGATATAGTCGCGCTGCAGCTGCCGCTCGTGGAAGGCGCGGATATTCGCGCTCGCGCGCTCGAGCACGCGGAGGAACTCCGGGTCCACGGCCTTGACCGCCGCGTCCAGCTCCTCGGCCGTGACCTCGAGCGCCACGCCCTCGGCGCGGTCGAACTTCGCGTTGTACTCACAGAGCACCGCATCGCCGTTTGCTCTCACGTTCGCGATTATCTCCGCCACGGTGCCGGACACGTCCCGCGCCGAGGCCGTCCTCGCAAAGAGCTCGGAGGCGGGGGTCTCGCCGCTCTTCATTATCTTTATCATCACGCTCTTCCTCCTTCCGCCGCCCGGCCTATGAGCTGCTTGAGGCGGCTTATGCCCTCGTATTTGAACTTGAAACTCGCCTTGTTGGCGATGAGCCTCGCGCTGATGGGGAGTATCGTCTCCAGCACGTGCAGATCGTTCTCCCGGAGCGTCGTACCCGTCTCGACGATGTCCACAATGACGTCCGAGAGGCCGAGTATGGGCGCGAGCTCTATGGAGCCGTTGAGTTTTATGATGTCTATGGCGCGGCCCCGGCCCTGGAAATACCGGGTCGCGATGTTGGGGAATTTGGTCGCCACGCGGAGCGTCTCCGCCCCCCGGCGCTGCTCGGCCTTGCCCGCCACGCACATGCGGCAGCGGCCTATGCCGAGGTCGAGGAGCTCATACACGTCCGGCGAGTACTCCAGCAATATGTCCCGCCCTGCGACGCCTATGTCCGCCGCGCCGCGCTCGACGTATATGGCAACGTCCGAGGGCTTGACCCAGAAAAAGCGCATCCCCGTCTCCGGGTTTTCAAAGATGAGCTTGCGGCTGTCCTCCCTTATGCCCGGGCAGCCGCAGCCCGCGCGCTCGAACATGTCGTAGACCTGTTCGCCCAGCCTGCCCTTCGGCAGGGCTATGTCAATCGTCTCCTTCAAGCTCAACAGGCCTCCCGTCCATCATTTTCATCACCGTGCGGCAGCGCAGCGAGGGGGCCGCCCCCCTCTGCACCCGGACGCTCCGGCCCGAGTCCGTCAGCTCCCGCACCACGCCCGCCAGCTCCTCCGGCGTCTCGCCGTCGGGGATGAGCAGCACGTCCGCGTCGTACTCCGGCTCCGCGCCGCCCAGGCGCTCCAGCAGGTTCAGGTACACGGCAAAGCCTATGGCCTGCTCGTCCTTGCCCAGCTTGCGCATCAGGCTGTCGTACCGCCCGCCGGAGAGCACCGCAGAGGGCGCGCCGGGGACGTAGCCCTTGAACACCAGGCCGTTATAGTACTCCGTGTCGCAGGTTATGCTGAGGTCTATGTTCACGCCGCCGACGCAGCCGAAGCTCGCGAGGACGCGCACTGTGTCCTCCAGCTCGTCCGCCG
>OJQL01002253.1_pt1 | contig 11597 bp, 6 predicted proteins | sample 1598731 | NCBI WGS metagenome assembly OJQL01 (sample SAMN03922510, study PRJEB24848) | human gut metagenome | isolation source: stool sample | host: Homo sapiens | place: Germany | collected 2010-02
ATCTACACCTCTCTATTCGTCGGCAGCGTCAGATGTGTATAAGAGACAGCCATGTACCTGCCCATGTTCCGTCTCGGAGAAATCATTGGGTAACGGATTGGTAATCTCTATGATTAAGCGTGTGTAAATCATTCTGCCTATGTAAAAAAACTTATTGTTTCACATTGAACGTATCGTCAAGAACGATACGAATAATTTGATCTTTACTCAATACGCATTTATCCTAAAATCACTAAACCTATGAAAACGATTAATAAACATGTGCACTTGAAACTCATATGGACGATGACCTGCATTTTTCTTTCCGGACAATTAGTGCAGGCTCAAAACGAACCGCCATCTCTTGACATCAATGCTCATTTTTTCTCTCCGAAGAACATCGGTTTGTCTGCACCTCAAGTATCTGATTTTGTCAAATACGGAAATCTGGGGATAAATTATTATAACGGCTTGTTGGATATGGACATTGCCCTTCCCGGATACAAGGATAAGGATTTCGATCTTTCGATGTCGATCAAATATGTCTCTTCGGGATTTATTCCGTCAAAACGCCCGAGCCTCGTCGGGCTCAACTGGTTTCTCAATTTCGGAGGCGTGATTTCCCGTAAAGTAAACGGGAGTCCCGACGACGTGAAAGGTTGCTATACGAAACACGATAAAAATACATACCTGAAAGATGGTCTTTGGGCAACTATTCAGAGTATGAAGTTTGACTACTACTCGGCATCCGATCTGATGCACTTCAACGTGGATAGAAACAATGCAGGAACATCCAATCCGTATTGCAAAGGAGATATCAAATATGACCTGGAACCAGATATATTCACATTTAATTTCGGAAAACACAAAGGGAGCTTTTTAATTGATAACCAAGGAAATATCAAATTGTTATCAGGAGATGACCGTTATAAAATTGATTTAGGCGGCCTCGCCGTTCAGGAGTACAGTACTACGGAAGCGCCTAAGCCATCCTTTATCAAAATTACGGCACCGGATGGATTTGTATATGAATTTGGCGGAGACGTGTCCTATCTGGAATATTTTATTCCCAACAATCCGGAAGGCATAACCGTAAGACCTCGATATATTACATCATGGCATCTAAAAAGCATCGTAGCACCTAATCAAAGACGTATAGATTTCGAATATGTTTCAGTTTTACAACCGAATCGTTATAACTATTTCACTTATTTTCACAGTGATATAGAAACAAATAGCATGTGTATAACAGATCCGTCAAAATCAACAATAAGCAGAAAGGGAGTGGGTGAATCCAAACGATATGAAATGATTGATGACATTCATATTCCTATCATCAGTCAGGTCAATGTAGACGGCAATATGGCCATAAAATTTTTGGTAAGCGACCGATTTCGTTTTTATGGCGACAGTGATGCTCTGTCCAAATGCCTTATTGGAATCAAGTACTATCATTACGATACTGAAATCCGATCGGTCACCTTTTCATATCTCGATAAAAAAGGCTATTTCTTTCTGCAATCATTAAGCGACAGCGAGCAAGGGAAACACACTTTCGACTATTATATGCCAGATGTCCTCCCGAATCCGTTGACTTTTTCAACAGACCATTGGGGATTCTGGAAGGGCGGAGATATCACCCAAATGAACGATAGTCAACTGGGCAGCTATTGTTATAATATTGAAGCGAACAGGGCCGTCGATACGGCATACTTCAACACAGCACTGCTCCAAAAAGTGGTTTATCCAACAGGCGGATACTCGGAGATCAAATATGAACCTAATGTTTACAATGTGTATCATCGAAGAGACAGCCTAAATTTCAATCACTTATCTTTTAAGACAGGCACGAAGGGAATACATGCCGGGGGTGCACGCGTCCGATCGATTACAAATAAAGACCTGAGTTCCATTTTGTCGGTCAGTACCAGAACTTTTGAATATAGGAAACCGGGAAGTGCGGTGGGAAGCGGCATACTTTTGCTGAAACCCAAATATAAAATTTATGATACGCGTTCATGGGAAGAGGAAGGTACTCCCTTATTTGATGGGGAAAAATGGTACTATTTCCATCTCCGTAATTTCAGCCAGAACAGTTTGGTTTGTGCCAATAATTACGGATTCAATATTGAAACGGACGAATATTTTATCGGCTACTCCGACGTGATAGAAAGAACCGGAACCGGCGGATACACTCACTATCATTATTCATCATGGGATGATACGCCGGACAAAACGGATGTTACAAAAAACATCATCTATAAAAATAATACCAGTATTACTGATTACCTGCTATGCGAAAAAACTCAGATGTACATTCTCAACGACATGTCCCGATTTCGGGGAAAATTGCTGTCAAAGGCGCTGTATTCTTCATCGGATAATAAAATTGAGGAAACAATTTACGAATACAATATTGAAAACGCTTGCTCGAAATACAACGTTTCGATGACTTCAACAGAATACGGAAATACGACATATAAGATTTACATGAGCTCTTGCCTGCCGGTTAAAGAGTCAAGTATCGATTCTTTGGGTATTCGTCGCGCTAAATTCTTTTCTTACAATCAGCAAAATCAATTGGTTCGTCTGTATGAATTAGGTAGCGATAGCGTGTATTACGGACAAATTAATACCTATGTAACTGATTTCCCGTCAACCTCCTTGTCTGCAATACATAAGAAATTGAAAAATAAAAATATGATTTCTTTTCCCGTATCCATAATAAAGACGGTTCGAAGGGGCGATTTATCGACCGATTTGGCAATTGATGCCTTGTTGAGTGAATTTCAGGAATTCAACGGCGTCCCTCTCGTTGCAGCGATAAAAAGACTCGAAACAGAAACTCCTTTGGAGCCTAATTCGCAAGAGTTCAACGCGGCTATGAAGGTACAAGAGAAATACCACAATTACGATAAGTTTTTCAATCCGATCTATCTCACGCAAAAGGGAGAAAAAAATGTCGTTTATCTCTGGTACGATTACGGACGGTATCCTATAGCCGAAATTCAGAATGCAACCTATGATGAGGTGAAAGCTGCTCTCGGAGGAATCCCGCCTGAGGCTTTCTCATTGCAAAATTCCGTCAGCGAGGTCCTTCTCGACGGACTGCGAACCAACGTAAATCTGAAAAATGCTCACATCACGACATACAAATACAAACCGGGGGTAGGTATTGAACGAATAACTGATCCTCAAGGAATATCGACCTATTACGATTACGATAGTTCAAACCGGCTCAAAGAGATCTATTTGATCGAAAACGGGGTCAAGAAAATAATCGAATCGTACGAGTACAATTTGGTACATCAATAATCAAAACCGGACTTTTGAAAGCAATAAATAGGTTTTAAACATTTCAACAAACAGTAAATTATGAAAAAATATCCTAATACAGTCGCAACGATATGGTTATGTTTGCTATTCATTTGGCTCAATACCGGAATATCACGGGCCTCATCGTCGATAACGGGCACGATCGGAGGAAATCAGACGATCGAATTCGGCTGCACACCTACTGTCCTGACCAATTTGGATGCCCCTGCGCCTCCGTTAGGCAAATGGACTCAACAATGGCAATCGTCGACCGACAGCGTAAGCTGGACACCTATAGCCGGAGCAACCGGGCTATCGTATCAGCCGGGAGCTTTGACTCAAACAACTTACTATCGGCGCATGGTCAAGATGAACCTCAACCTGGCATATTACAGCAATATCGTGTGTGTCAAGGTGCAACCATTATACGGGGGCAAGATATCCGGAGATCAGGCTATCGCTTCCGGAGCAAAACCGGACATGATACGGAATGTCGAACCGACAAAATCGCCAGCAGAAACTTTTACTTATAGTTGGCAAAAGTCGATTATTTTACCTGGCCTATGGCAAGCAATTCCCGGAAATGGAGAATCCCTTCAACCCGAGTCGACGACGACACCTGTTTATTACAGGCGCGTAGTGACCCATACGGCTTCATCCCAGAAAGCCTATTCGAATGTAGTCTGTATTACGATCGATAATGGCGTTATTATACCGGGAAGTATCGAAGGAAATCAGGAAATCGTGTCCGGAAGCCGTCCCGCTGAGATCCGAAGCACGACTCCCCCGCAAGTCGGGGAAGGAATGAGTTACAATATTTCATGGGAACAAGGCAGTTCAGCTAACGGAGGTTGGACGCCTATCAGTCAGGCTACCGGACTTACTTATCAGCCGGACGTACTGAGTCGCACACAGTACTTCAGAAGGAAAGTCAGCCGTCCTTCGGATGGCAAATACGCTTATTCCAACGTCGTATGCATAAAAGTAGTTCCCGGAACGATCACTGCGAGTACAGATAAAAGTTATGTTATGACGAAAACCCCGTATGTCGAAGCGAGCAAGACGGCGAGCCTCTCCGTGAAAGAATGCCTTACGACTATCCAGTACTTTGACGGCTTAGGGCGTTCGTTGGGGAAAAATCAAGTAGGCATTACACCGAATTATTTCGATTTAATATCCTTGCAAGAATATAACGGAGCGGGTAACGAATCGAAAAGCTGGCTTCCCATTATAACTACCGGCAACGGTTCTTTCCCGAATCCGGTGTCCTACCATCTGTTATCGGTGGGCTTTTACGACGATAATTATGCCTATAAGGAAACCGAGTACGAGAAAAATCCATTGAGCAGAGTGACCGGGAACCATGGACCCGGATCGAGCTGGGTAGGCAAGTATATGAAGACCGATTATACGACTAATTACATGAATTCCAGTCTATTTGATGAAGACTTCGAGATCATTACGGATCAACAGCGGGAACTGATGTGCTGTCTCTATGTGGAAGAATCGAACAAACTGAGGAAAAAAGGCTATTACCCCAACAGAGATCTATATGTAGCCAAATATACGGATGAGGACGGCAACTATTCGTTCGAGTTTAAGGACAAGCAAGGGCGTCTGGTTTTGTCCCGACAAGTGAGCGGAGGCGCTCGATTCGATACCTACTACGTTTACGACGATATGTCTAATTTGCGTTTTGTTTTGCCTCCGATGGCCTCGGACTCGCTGGATGCTACGGATGTTTTGTGGGATGAGACGACTTCCAAATTCATCGACGGATACGCCTATCTCTACCGCTATGATAAACGTCAACGGTGTACCCAAAAGAAACTTCCGGGCGCCGACTGGATCTATTACGTATACGATAAAGCCGACCGGCTGATTTTTACGCAGGATGGCAATCAGCGTGCTTCCAACCCGAACGAATGGACATTCTCGATTCCCGATGCGATGGGACGTACCGTCCTGACCGGAACGTGCGAGACGTATAACGGGAAGCCGATTGCGCCGGGATGCTTGGACGAGGCGGTCGTAACCGCTTCATACGAAGAGTCTGCGAGTACGCCGGATTACATGGGTTATGAACTGGCGAATTTTACATTGGGCGGGACCAAACTGCTGTCTGTGGATTATTACGACAGTTATGATTTCATAACGGCCCCTGTCGTCGGGCAAAATTTTTCCGGTGTCCGGTATTCTGCTATCATTGGTTTCGATACCAGAAACGCGACGGCAAACCAGAAAGGACTATTGACCGGCAAGGTAGTCTTCCCCTTGGACGATGCGATTCAGGAGACCTGTGAACAGATATACTATGACAGCCGTAAACGTATCGTGCAGTCCGTTCGGCGAAATCATCTGGGAGGTATCAGTCGGCATCTCTATAAATACGATTTCGCAGGCAATATACTTGCCGAACGGGAGATACATCAGACCGCAGCGAATTCGCGGGAGGACGTGCTCGACCGCACCTACCGATACGATCACGCGCGCCGTTTGATCGGCGACAGTACGGTGTTGAACAACGGAACACCTGCCGTAGTTACCTATGCATACGATGAACTGGGCCGTCGAAGCGTGAAATGCTACGGTTCTGGCACGGGTATTCTGACCGAAAGCTTTGCATATAATATTCGCGGCTGGCTCACGCGACAAACAAGCTCGGTATTCAATCAAAGGCTATACTATCAAGATCGTTCGTCTCTCGATCCGACTCATCCGGTCAGCTATTCGGGTAATATTTCCGCGGTAGAATGGCAACGCGACAGCTCGAATTCGGTGGCTTACCTGCTGTGTTACGATGCTCTCTGTCGGCTTTCAGGAACGAATCGCTATGCCAATGGTGTACTCGACAACCGGTTCGGCGAGACGAATGTCCAGTACGATAAGAACGGCAATATCACCCGTTTGGACCGATATTCGCCAATATCGTCGGAAAAGCTCAAATATCTGTATACTCCGGGTTCCAATCAACTGCAAGCGATCGTAGGCTCAGGTTCCCTCTGCGGATTCGCTTATGACGCGAACGGTAATATGGTCGAAGACGGCATGCAAAAAGTGACGGTGTCATACAACAAATTGAATCTTCCTGCCAGATTTGCGAATGCGCCCCGAAGTGCAGCTCGGAGCGTCTCGAACGGCAACCTTCCCGAGATAGCCGTCCCCGGTGCAACGCGAGCTCTCTATTGCTACGCGGCCGACGGAGAATTGAAACGAGTGGTAGACGGTTCGGACAAAGGACTTGAATATCTCGGTTCTTTAATCTATATTCGTAATGGGAACGTACTGACGCTGGAAAGCGCGCCGTTCTCGGAAGGACGTATCAAACCGACATCCGGAGGACAAGAAGTGAATTACCATGTAACCGACCATTTGGGCAGTGTGCGCAGCATCGTTGACGATCAGGGGAAAGTCAGGGCGACGCATGATTACACTCCGTTCGGAAGCGGGGCCTCGCTGAGTATGAGTCTGACCGGGAACGATCGTTATCGGTTTAACGGCAAGGAGCTACAGAGTTTTGTCGATCTTGACATGCTGAACTACGGCGCCCGAATGTATAATTCGGGTCTGTGCCGCTGGAGCGTTCCGGACCCGAAGTCGGAAAAGTATTACTCGCAAAGTCCGTACTCTTTCTGCGCGAACAATCCGTTGAAGTATGTCGATCCGGACGGCAAAGAGTTTGTGGATCATAATGGAGTCAAAATTGTTATCACATACAATAGAAACGGCACGCTAAGTTTTTCCAAAAATGCTACGCCAGACGTTATCAGGGCTGCCAACGCCTTGTATTTGACTCCGACCGGAAGAACGCAACTGAAAAGAATGGATCGATCAGATATTAAAGTGTATTTGAGGATCAGTCCTGAACTATATACGGAAGTTACGAAAACAGGAGCACTTTCGTACGTATATGGAGAAGCTGCCCAAGGGAACTATAACGAAAGTGACAACTACGGTAAGAAATTGAACCCGGACGGCATGTATGGTATCAAGGAAGCTTCCATAGTCGTATATGAAGGAACGATAAAAGAACAATTGGAACAAGGAAACGGGAAACATCGCGGTTTGACTTTGGAACAAGCGATCGGAGCAGTAGTCGGTCATGAGGGAGTTCATGCGACAGATAAATCCGAAATACATAAAGACATAAAGGCTGAAATGCAAGGTCGATTACGCGATGACAGAGAAACTGTGCCCAATCGGATCGAGCAACAAATTATAAACGAGTCTAAAACATTAAATAAACCGTTATGGTGGATAGGTTTATAATGCTAATTTTAGCTATGGCAGTGTGGAATGCTTCTGCACAAAATGGAGAAGAAAATCCCTTTCCCCGCGTGACCGTACCCGACAGTATAGCTGTAAAATTAAAAAAAGCTTACGAAACATCGTCAAAACTTAGAAGTAATGCTGAAGCTAACGTTTACAATCTTATCGATAGATTCAACTATGATTTTAAGGATGGGATATATTCTTTCAGAGGCATGGGGCCCCATTTCCCCAGAAGAATATTTATATTTGATAAGGGTAAATTGTATATTTTTGGAAATGAAGGATTCCTTGCTCCGAAAGGTATTGTACGGGAATTTACAAAGGCTATGGACTCTTTAAATTTATCAGGTGATAAGGTTATTCAGTATTCAAAAGCAATTAGTAAATATTTAGAACAAGAATCTGGGGAAACGTATGGAAGAGAAATGGTATATCCTTAAATATTAGTTAACAGGCTGTCTATCTTTTATGTTAGACAGCCTTTATTTTTTACGACCGACGGGACTGTGCTTCGTCAGTTACACGAAGCAGGGAATCCGCTATGATCCGAACGGAAGTTTGGTGAAATCCAGTCTGGAATCGTTTGAAATTCAAAATGATTTAACACTATAAAAACGGGGAAGGGGCAATGGAGTGCAAATAGTTATTAATTAGCTACTTACACCTATTTTCCGTTTGTCTGAAATGCAGGAAAACAGCATGAAAAAGCAGGGTTAGGAAGGGTTTGGATTACCAAATCGTTACCTTAGGCCTTCAAGAATTTTGCGTTTTACTTCTCTGTATTTCAGTATATTGCATTGATTTTCACCGCAACAAATAACTCTAATTAACGTACTATTAACAGGTAAAATTTAGAGTTATGAAGCGCAGCACTTTCAAAGTTCTTTTCTATCTGAAAAGGCGGAGCGAGAAAAACGGCAAGGCCCCGATTATGGGGCGTATCACCGTCAACGGCACGGTGTCGCAGTTCAGTTGCAAACTGTCCGTATCCCCGAAGTTATGGGATACCGGGGGTAACCGTGCGGCAGGCAAGAGCGTCGAGGCCCGCCGGATCAACGAGAAACTGGAGAATATCAAAACCAACATCGGCAAACAGTACCAGCGTATCAGCGACCGGGATTCTTACGTTACCGCCGAAAAGGTTAAAAATGCGTGGTTAGGCTTCGGGGACGAACACCGCCTATTGCTCCAGACGTTCGACGAGTATTTACAGGAGTTCGCGGGGAAGCGCGTAGGCAAAGACCGCAGCGCAGGGACGCTGGCGGAATACCGCACCCGCCGCGACCGTCTGGCCTCGTTCCTTCAATACGAGTACGGGTTAAGCGATATTCCGTTTCGGGAACTAACGCACGATTTCGCCGAGAAGTTCATCGTTTACCTATCCACCGTCCGGGGGCTTCGCTCCAATACGATCTTCCACACGCTAAAAAAGCTGCATGCTATGGTTTACATGGCCCTCGACAAAGGTTGGATAGCCGTCCACCCGTTTCCGGACGTATGGGTCGTTCCTCAATCCCGCGAACGGCACTTTTTAGACGATGACGAGATACGGAAGATCATGGACGTACACTTGCCGAACTATAAGACGGCCATCGTGCGGGACATCTTCGTATTCTGCACGTTTACGGGTCTTGCCTATGCGGACGTAAGGAAACTGACCTGCGACGATATACACACGGACAGCAACGGGGATATGTGGATCATCGACAAGCGGCAGAAAACGGGCACGCAGTTCCGGGTACAGTTGTTGCCCGTTGCAAAACAACTCGTGGAGAAATACCTCCCCCTCTCGTTACCGGGCGGCGCGGTCTTTCCCGTTCCGAGCCGTAGCTCGTACAACGGTTCTTTACGGACGATAGCCCTGCGTGCCGGACTTTCGTTCGTCCCCTCCTCGCACGTTGCACGTCACTCGTTCGCCACGTCGGTCTGCCTGTCGCAGGGCGTTCCGATCGAGACGGTATCGAAGATGCTCGGGCACAAGCATATCACGACCACGCAGATATACGCGAAAATCACCAACGACAAGATCAAGCGGGATATGGATGATTTACGGGCCCGAATCGGCGACAAATTCCGTTTAGCGCAGTAAATCCGGCAGGAGTCGGAGTAATGGAAAATCGGGGGACGCAACGCGTCTTCCGATTTTTTTGTAACAATCGTGCTGTGAATAGCCTATATTTCAAAATATTTCGTATGTTTGCACCGTTGTACGAACAAAACGAAGAACAGATGAACGACCTATTTGCCGACAGCGACAGGAGTGCACGAAGCTGCACGAGGCGGAGCAAATAGTCCATTCCTTTAGACGGCATGGACTGTTCCGGTCCGTGCCTTTACACTTTTCATTTATTTCGGCTTATTCGAATCGTCTCGTTGAGAAGCGGAGCAAGCCGCCATTGCACGGCAGTACGGTTGCATTTGCGGCATCCGTAAACAATGACGGGCCGAAACAGGGCGGCGAATCGCTCCAGGCGATACGGCAAACGGGCCGAATGATATAAGGAAACGAAAAAACGGAATACCAGGAGTATTGCATATTGCAATAACTTCCTTATATTTGGGGTAACGATTCGCCGGAAACGGCGGGCGGCTTTGTCAATCATGCAAATCTGGTAAATTTTCAGGAAGGCAAAGCACAGGCGAAGTCCCATTATCGGCCCATGCCGGGCGGGGCATTCCGTATTTTGGATTCCATGCTACGGCGTGGGCTTTTGTGTTTATTCTTCCTACGGCCTTACCAGAGCCCGCATGGTGTATAAGCATAATGCCCACGTTCGTTTTTATTCCGACGGATAGAAAACTTTTAAAAACGAAAAGGTTATGCTATCTTTGCAGGGTAACAATACGGCATAGTCCGTAACATATCGAATTAAAGGTTAAGACAACCTTTATACCTTTCAGTAAACTCGCGACTGTTATATAAATAACAGGTTTCATGTACGGTATAAATCTTGTCTGAAACCCTTGTCATGCCTCGGTACGTGTACCGGGGCGGCAGGGGCGTAAGGGCAACTACCGTACTGAGGCTCGCGAGGCCGACTGAAAGGGGTTGTACCTGCGCTCCTGCCTTTATTGTATCTCGCAGGGCCCGGGGAACAGAAATCACACATTCCAACCCCTCTCGATATGTTCCGGTTCCGCCCGTTTTTCAAAATACGCTTCACGCATTCCATCGCCGGAAATATCCGGCGGCAGGGGCGTTGCCGGAGTGCGCGGGCCTTCCGTCGGACAACCTTTTTTACTAACTTTCATATATTTCCCCGCACAGGGCAATGCGCTTTCCCGTCAGGTAACAGCGGACAGAGCGCGTTCCCTGTGCGTTTTTTTCTGTTGCACCGTATCGGACGGCCCCGGCTGTCCGCCCTTCGGGGGAATGCACGGCGGTCGTCGAAACGGACAGGAACTTCGCCGAAGACAGCCCGTCGCCGTATTCCCCTTTCGACCATCCGGAACCATACGATATATTCCTTATCGGGAACGGCCGTTTGCGGGGCTATGGGTATCGACGAACGCCCCGCCGCAAAGGGTCTCGTTAAGCTCGCAAGGCCGTGTGTCGCCCTGAACTGCGGTTCGGCCGTTCCCTTTATTCTCGATTCCTCATTTTGAATTTAAATTGCCAAAACAAAAGACCATGCCCAGCAAAAAGAAAGACTCCCGGACGGTCTGCGTCGTGACCGTCTTTTATAAAAGACAATATTTAGGCTCTCTGGTATTCGACAGCCCCGAAACGGGAGAGGCGATCACGTCTGCCGTGCAAACGATGCTCGGGCCCTCGGGCGAGCAGGATGTATCGTTCGAAACGACCCTCCAACCGTTATACGATACGGAGACGATCGAAGGAGAACTGCAAGAGATCATAAAAAGCCTCATTCCGTCGGTTCCGTCTACTCCTACCGTCGATCTGGGAAAGTTGCTCACGGAGGAACGGGCCCTTAACGGACTGTCCGAGCGAATCGACCTTTCTCAAATCATGGGCCTGTGGCTGTCTCTTATACACATCTGACGCTGCCGACGAATAGAGAGGTGTAGAT
>OJQL01002258.1_pt1 | contig 11579 bp, 8 predicted proteins | sample 1598731 | NCBI WGS metagenome assembly OJQL01 (sample SAMN03922510, study PRJEB24848) | human gut metagenome | isolation source: stool sample | host: Homo sapiens | place: Germany | collected 2010-02
CTTTTAAGGGCCGGCGAGACGAACGTCGGTTGGGCTCGGGACGAGCGATGAATATATCGTGGCTGTCGAAACTGCCGGCAGCGTGCGAATACGAAATTCCGTCCGGGGGTTTGGATAGAGGCCGGACGTACCACGATGGAGCGGAAGACGGATTACGATATGATGGACCGGTCGAACATAAAAGAGCCACGCAGGGACGGGCGGTTTTCCTAAATTTATCAAAACGCCACCCTAAATAAAATTTGGGTGGCGTTTGAGGTATGGTTATCGGAGTTACTGCTTTTGATAGTTTATGGTCAAACTTCCTTTTTTCAAAGTCAATTTGTTTTCTGTCAATTCTTCAATGGTAAGAGTATCTGTGAAAGAAATCGTTTCGTGATTTCCGATACTTTTGCCAGAAAGAATTAACATATTGCCTTTCTTTTCCCATTTCTCATATTGCAAGGTCGCCATGTTAATGGAAGAAGCCTTACCGCCTTTTTCCAAATTTACACCTTGCATTTGAGTTTCCATACCGGGTATGGGTTCGACCCATTCGCCCTCGATGCCGTTTCCGCCACAAGCGGCAAACGCAATTGCGATCGTAAGACCGCACACGCTTTTGAAAATAGCTTTTGCTGCCATATTTTTTCCCTTGCTTTTCAGTTCCTATAAAGCTTTTTAATTTTTCCCAATTGTATACTTTAATGTACCAACCTGATGTACATAGATTTCGTCGGAGATATATATTCAAAAGTACGCAAAAACTTTGAATATGAATGAAATCTTAATAAAAGACTTTGATGACCTCGAAGATCTAATAGAGAATTATATATGCTATTGAATATGGGCTGTTTGATGGTTCATTCGAGGATTATCTAAAACTCAATGGAATATTTGGACCCGAAGGTTTCACCGGTAAAATGGCTTAACGAGTGCGTTCAGTAGATTATGGTTTATTTGCGGACATATATTCAATAGCAAAGGTATAGGAATCTTTGAAATATTTGGTTCATATTCCCTTGCTTTCTTAATGATTTGCTCGTCATATTTCAGTAAATTATTCGCTAAATTATAGACGTTTACATATTTTCCGTCATTGGGGCCAAATCTATCATCGGCATGCATCTCTTCTGAAATAATACTGCAACGCCTTCTTCCAAATTTGTTACATCTTGGGTATGGTTAGGGTGTAAACAGTGAATTATCTCATGCGCAATTTGGAATTTAGCTAAATCCTGATTATTAATGCAATTTGTACTAATGTAAATAGTAATATCATCAAGATTATTTTCATTGTAGAATACATATGGTCCATTATTATCAAAATCTACGTAACGGATTTTAACACCGCGTTTTTGTTGCCCGAATTCATCTTCTGCTTTGTTTTGTAATTCCTCAATCAAATCATTGTATTGTGTCATATGTCGTTCTTTGAATTAACGATAGGCAATTATATACTTCAACATGCCGAGCATGTTCGCACCCGGAAAAGTCATTATGTCTGTTAGCTGCGGCATGCGGCCCCTGGTTTCGTGTCCGGTTAGGTTCCTGCCGTGAAGTCTCCTCCGTCGGAGGAGATTGCGTACGTGGAGCCGGTTATATAATTGGAATGTCGATTGTCGGAGCCGTGGCCGTTATTTGCCGCATTCGATCGCCACTTTGATTACTCCGTCCTGCCGGTTTTCGAAAAGGCGATAAGCTTCGTCGATCCGGCTCAGTGGAAAACGGTGCGTAATAAGCGGCGTGGTGTCGATCCGGCCCTGTTCGATCAGGCGTAGAATCTCGGCGCAGTCGCAGCCGTCCACGCCGCCGGTCTTGAACGTGAGATTCTTGCCGTACATGTCCGGCAGAGGCAGTGTTTGAGGCCGCTCGTAGAGCGCCACTACGGTAACGACGGCATGGGGACGGGCGCACTCCCATGCCAGACGGAACGTATCGTCCGCTCCCGCCACTTCGAGCACTCTGTCGGCTCCGCCGTGATCGCTGTGGCGGGATACGAAATGCCGGCATTCCTCGGGCCCGCAGACCAGCACTTCGGGATAATGCTCTTGCACGAAACGGATTCGTTCGGGCGACTTTTCGCAGACGATGATGCGTTTCGGATGCCGGAGCATGACGCAGAGCAGGGTACAGATGCCCGTAGGCCCGGCGCCGATAATAAGCACCGTGTCCTCTTCGGCGATTTCCGAGATCCGGGCGGCCCAGAAACCCGTGGCCAGAATGTCGCCTACGAAAAGCGCCTGTTCGTCGCCGACCGTGTCGGGAATACGGTTCAATCCCTGATCGGCATGGGGCACGCGCACGTACTCGGCCTGGCCGCCGTCGATACGGCAGCCTAACGCCCAGCCGCCGACCGGATCGGCACAGTTGTTCACATACCCGCGCTTGCAGAAAAAGCACTCGCCGCAGAAAGTTTCGACATTGACCGTTACCCGGTCGCCGGGCTTGGTCGAAGTGACGGCCGGGCCGACTCGTTCTACGATACCCACCGTTTCGTGGCCGACCGTAACGCCCGGTACGGCGCGAGGCACGCTGCCGTGCTTGATATGCAGGTCGCTGGTGCAGATACTGCCCAGCGTTACGCGCACAATGGCATCGCGCGGATCTTCCAACTCCGGCTTCGGTTTGTCCAGCAGCTCGAACTTTCCTCGTTCGATATAAGTATAGGCTTGCACGGGTAAAAACGTTTTTCTCCACGAATTTAAACAATTTTTCGACGATATATCGAAAAAAGACGCGCTCTGTTGTTTTTCACGGTACCGGATCGTATCGTTCGGACGGTCCGTCCGTCAGGTTGCCCGTCTGTGTCGGTGAGGATCGTCGGTCCGTATTCTCCGACGGCGTGCGGCCGGAAAAATCCGATATACGGCGGAAGGGATTCAAACCGGGGAGATGCGAAAATCGGGACCGATTCGGAAATAAACGCAGTGAATTTTCGCATGGTGGTTGGGCGGGCTTTTCGCTCCCGAGATCGCAAGGACGTTCCGAACGGGGCGCGGAGGTCTCAGTGCGGCGGTCCGGCCGTGGCCTCTCCTGTACGTTTCGGTCGTGCGGCGAAAGAGAATTCGGGCGCCTTTTCGGTAGAGGTCGTACGGCGTCCGCTATGACGGCGTATATGGTGCCGACGGGCGACGGCAGGGCTTTCGCACGTTGTTTTCCGGTGCGGTCTGTTCGGCCTTTCCGATAGGCCGTTCCGTCCGATCGATGGATGCCGACATGCGAGGAACTGTGCCGGAAAGGCAGGAATACGCCGTTTCGGCGGGACGGAGGTCTGCCGTATCCGATTGGTTTGTCCGCCGTTGTGCCGTTTCTGCCGGCCGGCTGCGATGTGCGGAGGGCACTGCGGAATGTGGCGCGCCGATTTTCGCATCCCGCAAATAAAACCTATCTTTGGGCTAAAAATACGGCTATGCATAGATCAGGTTTCGTCAACATCATAGGCAATCCGAACGTGGGCAAGTCGACGCTGATGAACGCGCTGGTCGGCGAGCGGCTGTCGATCATCACCTCGAAGGCCCAGACCACGCGCCACCGGATACTGGGCATCGTCAACGGCGACGATTTCCAGATCGTCTATTCCGATACGCCGGGCATCCTGAAGCCCAGCTATAAGCTGCAGGAATCGATGATGCGCTTCGTGCAGGGGGCGCTCAAGGACGCCGACGTCATCCTGTACGTGACCGATGTGGTTGAAGGGACCGACCGCCGCAGCGAGATTTTCGACCGTATCGCGCGCAGCGGTATCCGGACAATTCTGGTTATCAACAAGATCGATCTGACGACGCCCGAGCGGCTCGAGGAGCTGGTCGGGCAGTGGCGCGGGATTCTGCCCGACGCCGAGATCGTTCCGGTCTCGGCCCTGAACGATTTCAATATCGGCGGGCTGTTCGACCGGATTCTGGCCGCTTTGCCCGAGGGCGAGCCGTTCTATCCGAAGGATGCGCTGACGGACAAGACGCTGCGCTTCTTCGCTTCGGAGATCATCCGCGAGAAGATATTCCTGAACTATGAGAAGGAGATTCCCTATTCGGTCGAGATAGCGATCGAGGAGTATAAGGAGGAGCCGTCGATCGACCGCATATCGGCCACGATCTACGTGGCGCGAGAGAGCCAGAAAGGCATCGTGATCGGTCATCGGGGCGAGCGCCTGAAACGGGTCGGAACGCAGGCCCGCGAGGAGCTGGAACAATTTCTGGGCAAGAAGGTTTTCCTTCAGCTGTTCGTCAAGGTCAACGACAACTGGCGCAACGACGATCGCCAGCTCCGCCGGTTCGGCTATATCGAACAGTAGGTACGGGGCGTTGCGTGGCGAGCGGGGCCGCGCGCTGGCAGCCGGGGCGGCATGTGGGGGAGGCGTCGGTCCGCTGTATCGTTCGGGCCGGTTCGCTTGCCGTAACCGTCGCCGTATTCGTCCCGTTCGCCGCGATCCTGAGTTTCCGGTAATTATAATGCTTTTTTGCGGCCGTTTCGGACGGTTCGACCGTTCCGGACCGCTCATAGAAAAGAGTTCTATGGCTCGGTGGCGTATCGACCGTCTGATTGAGATGGTGAAAGTTGCGGCAGCGGGATATATGAGGCGGCAGAGCGGAATATGTATATGATTGGTCGGAATCGTCGCTCCCGATGCTTTTTCATTCAGTAAGGTCTTTGTGAATCGCGCGGGCAGATCGTCTTCTCGTCCCGGGGCGTCTGCAACCCGAGCTCAAAGTGTAGGAGTAAAAAAGCGTCCACTGGCCGACAAGGATCGAAAGTCATATGATCGGGGAAATCGACCGGTCGTTATGCGCCGTTTCGGTCCGCGCCGGAGCTCGGACCGGACGGGAGGTGCGCCCTCCGGGCCGGGGTGGAGCGTTTCCTCGCTTCTTGTCGACCTGTTGCCGGAGGCGGCCGGCGGCCGAGAATTTTTTGCCGATTGTCCGTTTAAATTGCTACCTTTGTGGCTCTTGAAACCTTAATCAGCAAACAAAATGGAAAAGGGACCTGTTTCACAGTTTATCACGCATCACTACCGCCATTTCAACGCGGCGGCCCTGATCGACGCCGCGAAAGGATACGAAGCCCATATCGACGCCGGCGGCAAGATGATGATTACGCTGGGCGGTGCGATGAGCACGGCCGAGCTGGGCATCTCGCTCGCCGAGATGATCCGCCGGGACAAGGTGCAGATTATCACCTGCACGGGCGCCAACCTGGAGGAGGATATCATGAACCTGGTGGCCCACTCGCATTACAAGCGCGTGCCGCACTACCGCGACCTGACGCCTCAGGACGAGTGGAACCTGCTCGAAAATCATATGAACCGCGTGACGGATACCTGCATTCCGGAAGAAGAGGCGTTCCGCCGCCTGCAGGGACATATCTTCAAGATATGGAAGGATGCCGACGACAAGGGCGAGCGCTATCTGCCCTACGAGTTCATGTACAAGTTGCTGCGCAGCGGCGAGCTGGAGCAGTATTACGAGATCGATCCGAAGAACAGCTGGATGTTGGCCGCCTGCGAGAAAAACATCCCGATCATCGTTCCGGGCTGGGAGGACAGCACGATGGGTAACATCTTCACTTCTTATGTCATCAAGGGCGAGCTGAAAGCCTCGACGGTCAAGGGCGGTATCGAGACGATGATCTTCCTGACGGAGTGGTATCGCGCCAACAGCGGCGGGAAAGGCGTCGGCTTCTTCCAGATTGCAGGGGGCATTTCGGGCGACTTCCCGATCTGCGTCGTGCCGATGATGTATCAGGATCTGGAGTGGGAGGACACTCCGTGCTGGGCCTATTTCTGCCAGATTTCGGACTCGACCACTTCGTACGGTTCCTATTCGGGCGCCGTACCCAACGAGAAAATCACCTGGGGCAAGCTGCTGCCCGATACGCCGAAATTCATCGTCGAGTCGGACGCCACGATCGTCGCTCCGCTGATTTTCGCCTATGTGCTCGGCTGGTAGCTTGCCCGTAAGCCGGGCGGACCGGGTGTAGAGACAGACCGGTTTTCTGGAGACGGAATATGGATAGGCAGCGGCGTCCGCATAAGACGCCGCTGCTTTTTCCGTAGGTTTGGTTCTGTATTTTATCAGGTGTTCGGCAAATAACGGAGAGGGTTGGATGGATGTAGCGCGGTTCGGTCTCTGTTGTGCGGACCGTTCTTTTTCCGTGATGCGGGATATAGTCGGTCTTGTACAGGGACGCAGGGGCATAAATTAAGGAAAAGCGGGGATAACCGTGTGCCGTAGGATACTCCGGGTCGTGCCGGGGCAGGCGTTGGGGTTTCGGCACTGCCGGCGGGGCGTCGTCTCTGTTTTGTTTGGCGAAATACGGGCCGTTTCGAGTCGGAATCGGCGGCATGGAAGGCAAGGACGTCAGCGTGTCGTTTCTTTGGCGGGATGTCGCGTGCGTGTCGTCTCTTCTGGGGAAAGGCTCGGCGGTGTCGGTCTGTCGCGGCATACGGTTAGTCCCGCTTTTTATCTTGAGGTCGAGAGATCGCCCGCTCGTTCGGTAGGTCGCGGATGCCTTTTCCCTGCAAGCCGTCCGGGGGCGGCAGAATATCCGTGATCCTTTGCCGCATGCTCCTGGCATACCGGTTCTCCGAGCGGATAGCTGTAACAACGCACCGGAAAGAAGCAAGCGGGTCTTGTCCTTCCGACTGTCGTGCGGTCCGTTACCGTCAACGGCCTGGAGACGGTGACGGACGCGGGGCGGCAACGGCGTTTGCTCAGGGCTTCTTGCGCCGTTTGGCGCTCTCCGTGTCGAATTCTTCCTGATCGAATCCGGCAGCAAGGATCTCCTCGGCCTTCGCGGTATCGGCCTCGTTGACCACGAGACGGATTTTCGACAGGTCGCCCGGAATCGGCAGAATGTCCGAGATGCCTTCGTTGAGCAGTTCGCACCGGATGCCGTTGCTCTCGAGCAGGCTCTGATAGATCGAGGCCTCGCCCGCCGATGAAAAGGTTTTCAGAACCGATAATTTCGAGTTGTCCATGGCTTTGCGTATTGAGGGTTTGTTCGGTCGGGGACCGCGCGGATCCGGATGCCGGATTTCGGTCCCTTTCCCGATACAATGTACGAAATATTGTTGATAAAATGCACTTTCCGTGCCCGGTATTTCCGTTTATTTTTCGTTACTTTTGTATCGAGGCATAATAATGGGAAACAATGGGGCAGTTCACTCATCTTCATGTACATACGCAATATTCGATTCTGGACGGCGCGGCGGCTATCAAGCCGCTGCTCAAGCGTGCCAAGGAGCTCGGCATGACCGCGCTGGCGATCACCGACCACGGCAATATGTACGGGGTCAAGGAGTTTCACGACGCGGCCGAAAAGGAGGGGATCAAGCCGATTCTCGGCTGCGAGGTCTACGTGGCCGGAGGCAGCCGCTTCGACAAGAGCGGTAAGGACGACCGGGGCGACCACTTGATTCTGCTGGCCAAGAATCTGGAGGGGTACCACAATCTTTCCAAAATCGTGTCGTATGCCTTTACCGAGGGGTTCTACTACCGTCCCCGGGTCGACAAGGAGCTGCTGCGCCTCTATCACGACGGGATTATCTGTTGCTCGGCCTGCCTGGGCGGCGAACTGCCGCAGGCTATCATGAGGGGCGACATGCAGGAGGCGCGCCGCGTCGTCGAGGAGTTCGTCTCCATTTTCGGCGAGGATTACTACCTCGAGCTGCAGCTTCATCAGAGCGGTATTCCGCGTATCGACGAGCAGGTGTACGAGAATCAGAAGAAGGTGAACGCCGCGCTGTTGCAGCTTGCCGCCGAGTACGGCGTGAAATATATCTGCTCGAACGACGTGCACTTCATCATGGCCGACGACGCGCCGGCCCACGACCGGCTGATCTGCCTCAATACGGGCCGCGATCTGGACGATCCGAACCGTATGCGCTATACGTGGCAGGAGTACCTCAAGAGCGAGGAGGAGATGGCCGCGCTGTTCCCCGATCATCCGGAGGCTCTGGCCACGACGGCCGAGATCGCCGGGAAGGTCGAGGAATACTCGCTCGAGCATAAACCTCTGATGCCGAACTTCCCGATTCCGGACGACTTCGACGTACCGCTGGACCAGCTCAAGGAAACGTTCCGCAAGAAGATCAAGGACGAGGCCGTGCTCGCCGAGATAGACCGATGTACGGATTCGCTCGACGAGGTGGTCGGGCGGCATCCCGAGCTGTCGGACCAGCTGACGATCGCCAAGCAGTTCCGCTATCTGGAGCATCTGACCTACAAGGGGGCCGAGAGACGCTACGGCACGCTGTCGGACGCTGTCCGCAAGCGTATCGAGTACGAACTGTCGACGATCGAGTGGATGGGTTTCCCGGGGTACTTCCTGATCGTGTGGGACTTTATTCGCGCCGCCCGGGAAATGGGCGTCTCGGTGGGGCCGGGCCGGGGCTCGGCGGCCGGGTCGGGCGTCGCATACTCGCTGACGATCACCAATATCGACCCGATGAAGTACGACCTGCTGTTCGAGCGCTTCCTGAATCCCGACCGGATTTCGCTTCCGGACGTGGACGTCGATTTCGACGAGGACGGCCGCGCCGACGTGCTGCACTACGTGGTCGAGAAGTACGGCAGCAAGCGCGTCGCGCAGATCGTCACGTTCGGCACGATGGCGCCGAAGGCCGCGATCAAGGACGTCGCCCGCGTACAGAAGCTGCCCCTCTCGGAGAGCAACCGCATCTCGAAACTGGTACCCGAAAAGCCCGGGACCACTTTCGCCAAGGCCTACAAGGAAGTTCCCGAGCTGGTAAAGGAAAAGGAGTCGGACAATCCGCTGATCCGCGACACGATGAAGTATGCCGAGAAACTCGAGGGCTCCGTGCGCCAGACCGGCGTGCACGCCTGCGGCGTGATTATCGGACAGGACGATTTGGAGAAGTTCGCTCCGATGGCCATAGCGAAGGACGCCGAGCTGAACGTCGTGCAGTACGAGGGCAAGCTGGTCGAGAGCGTCGGGCTGATCAAGATGGACTTTCTGGGTCTCAAGACGCTGTCGATCATCAAGGATGCGCTCGAGAACATCGAGTCGACGACCGGCAGCCGGCCCGACATCGACGCGATCCCCCTCGACGATCCGCTGACTTACGACCTCTACAGCCGGGGAGAGACGACGGGGCTGTTCCAGTTCGAGTCGCCCGGCATGAAAAAACACCTGCGCAACCTGAAGCCGAACCGTTTCGAGGACCTGATCGCGATGAACGCGCTGTACCGGCCCGGTCCGATGGAATATATTCCGAACTTCATCGCCCGCAAGCACGGTCTGGAGCCCGTCACGTACGAGATACCCGACATGGAGGAGTATCTGAAGGACACGTACGGCATTACGGTCTATCAGGAGCAGGTCATGCTGCTGTCGCAGAAGCTGGCCGGCTTTACCGGGGGAGAGGCCGACACGCTGCGCAAGGCGATGGGAAAGAAGAAGCGCGACGTGCTGGACAAGATGAAGCCCAAGTTCATCGAGGGCGCGAAGAAGAACGGGCACGACCCGAAAATCTGCGAGAAGATATGGGGGGACTGGGAGGCGTTCGCGTCGTACGCGTTCAACAAGTCGCACTCGACCTGCTACGCTTACGTTTCCTATCAGACGGCCTATCTGAAGGCCCACTATCCGGCCGAGTTCATGGCCGCGCTGCTGAGCCGCAACCTGTCGGACATCAAGAAGATCAGCTTCTTCATGGACGAGTGCAAGCGGATGGGCCTCTCGGTGCTGGGGCCCGATGTCAATCACAGCAAGATCCGCTTCTCGGTCGACGAGGGGGGCAATGTCCGTTTCGGTTTGGCCGCTATCAAAGGCGTGGGCGAGTCGGCCGTGCAGAATATCATCGACACGCGCAAGGAAGGAGGGCCTTTCAAGTCCGTGTACGATTTCGTAGAGCGGGTCAATCTGCAGACCGTCAATAAGAAAACGTTGGAAAATCTGGTGCTCGGAGGCGCGTTCGACGCGATCAGCGACCTGCCGCGCAGCGCCTATCTGGCGCGGGACGAGCACGACGGTACGCTGCTGGATGCGCTGGTACGGTACGGAAACCGCGTGCAGAGCGAGAAGAACAACGTGCAGCAGAGCCTGTTCGGCGGCATTACCGAGGAGTCGTCGGTGCAGAAGCCCGAGCCGCCGCAATATACGCCTTGGACGAAACTCGAGACGCTGAACCGCGAGCGCGACGTGATCGGGATCTACCTGTCGTCGCATCCGTTGGATGACTTTTCATTGATTATCAAACATTACTGTACCTGCTCGCTGGGCGATCTGGCCGATCTGCCGTCGATGAACGGGAGAGATTTCGTCGCGGCGGGCATGGTCACCTCGGTCATGCACCTGACCACGAAGACGGGCAAGCCCTACGGACGCTTCACGATCGAGGATTACAACGGCTCGCACGAATTCGTGCTGTTCTCGAAGGATTACGAGAATTTCCGCCGCTTCCTGTTCGAGGGTTACTATCTGCTTATCAAGGGGAAGGTCGCTCCGCGCATATACAATCCCAACGAGCTGGAGACGCGCATTACGTCGATCATGATGTTGGCCGAAGCGCAGGAGACGCTGATGAAGGAGGTGACCGTGTCGGTTCCCGTCGACGAGCTGACCGAGGAATTGGTCGGCAGGCTGTCGGCCGCCGCGAAGGAGAACCGGGGCCAGGTGATCCTGCGTTTCAAGGTGTACGACCCGGCAGCCGAAGTGGCAGTGAATTTGTATTCGAAGAGCGTCAAGGTCGCGCTGACCGGCGATCTGATCCGGACTTTCGACGATTACTCGCTTCGATATACGTTGATGTAGAGCGTATCTCGCTGAGGTTCGGCGCGATGCGAAAAACGTAAATAACTTGTTGACCGTTTTGTCCGCCGCGATGCGTTTTTTTCGGAAGGAATTGTCAACTTTGCGACAGACAAATCATTTAAAATTCACCGATATGGCACTTGCTATCACCTCTGAAAATCTGAAAACCCTGATGGATTCGGGCAAACCGCTGGTCGTCGATTTCTGGGCCGAATGGTGCGGACCCTGCCGGACGATCGCTCCGATTATCGACGAACTGGCCGCCGAGTACGAAGGCCGCGTAGCGATCGGGAAATGCGACGTGGACGACAACAATGCCGTCGCCACGCAGTTCAGCGTTCGCAACATCCCGACGATTCTCTTTATCAAGGGCGGTCAGGTGGTCGATAAGCAGGTCGGCGCCTGTCCGAAGAGCGTGCTCGAGGAGAAAATAACCAAGCTGTTGTAAGGCGGTTCCGCCGCTTCCCGTTTTCGGGAAGGGAGGGGCGGACGCGCCGAGCGTTTTCCGATCGAATGTCCGGATGGCGACGAGCTGTCCGGACATTTCTCGTTTGGAGAGGACCGGTCCGTTCGAGCGTTTCCGGCGGGCCCGTAGGCCGGAAAGCGCCCGGCTTTTTCCGTTTGCGCAAGGCGTTCGTTGAGGTTTCGGCCGTTATTGCGAGAGTTGGGCGGAGAACGCGGCGGAGACGTATTTGCGGGAACCGGTCCGCAACGTGCTTTTGCCCGGCGGCGCGGCTTCCCGTTGAAAACGGGGTTTTTCCGTTATGCGGACCGGCGCGGATGCCCGTTTCCTCCTGTCGTGCGGCGGCGGATACGTGGCGGTAGAA
>OJQL01002280.1_pt1 | contig 11470 bp, 7 predicted proteins | sample 1598731 | NCBI WGS metagenome assembly OJQL01 (sample SAMN03922510, study PRJEB24848) | human gut metagenome | isolation source: stool sample | host: Homo sapiens | place: Germany | collected 2010-02
CATTGCAATTAGCAGGATTTAACTTTTAAAAGGTCATGTGGAGACTTATTCTCAAACCGGACTTGTCGATTCCCGGAGAATCGCGGTAAGTAAGCCGCCACACGTAGTCTAAACGTAATACCTTAAAAATGTTTTCAATACCTACCCCGGCTTCTACGTAAGGCGTTTTTCCCATTGTACGGGTATCCGCAATCGGAAAAGCGAACAAATCATCACTGAAAGCGGGATTGTTCTTGTCGCTCAAATGTCCGTACAGCCCACGACAGGAAACTATTTCACGCCATTTCAGTTTTCTCAACAACGGCACGCGGTCGAACAACCACCCGTTGAGGAAATAGGTAACATCCCATGAGAAGTACTCATCGTTCATAAACCCCATTGTGTTCATCAATGAGTAAGATTCCGCCGGATGGTATAGGAAAGGTTGGCATTGACGGGAAAGGTACGGGTATTTAAACTCCCCCCAAAGGTCTGTTTGGCGGAAGAACTGTTCTTATTTGACACAATTAAGGAAAAACAATCCGGAATCTGGTCAATCCGTCGGCATAAGTCCGCAAGGAGAAGGTGCATCCATGGCGCATCAGTACTTCGCGGATAAAGATAAGGCCGATGCCCTGACCGTTCGGTTTGGTGGAGAAGAATGGGCTGAACAGTTTCGCTTCCGTTTCTTTGCTGATGCCTTTGCCGTTGTCTGTGATTTCGATAGTGGCGGGAGACAGGGTACGGATGATGATTTCGCCGTCTGTTTCGATGCTTTCGGCGGCGTTCTTGATGATGTTCACAAGTACTTGCTCGAAAAGGGCGGCGTCCAGCATGACGTCTTTCAGGCTTTCGTCCGGTTCCATGCGGAGCTTGATACGGCGGTCGTTGCACATTCCTTCCATAAAGCGTTTGCAGGTAAAGACAAGGTCGTTCAGGTTGACGGGCGAGACAGTGGGTTCGGGTATCTTCACAACGTCGGCGAAGCGGGTGATGAAACGGCTCATGGAGAAGCAGCGTTCGGTGCATACACGCATCACGTCGCAGATGTCGTCCATGCCTTCTTCGGTGGAAAGGGCTTGTTCTACGGTGTCCAGTGTGGAAGTGATGCCGGCGGTCGTGTTGTTCACTTCATGGGCTATCATGCGGATTACTTTCTCGTAGGCTTTCTTTTCGGCTTTCATCACTTCGTCCGTCAGGCTTTCGACGAGGAAGAAAGGGTGTTGGAACCCATGGTCGATAAAGGAAGAGTGAGTGCAACGGTAGATATTGGAGTCGTTCAGGCGGACGGTGGTTGTCGCGCCTTTCGGAACGTTGGCAAGTTCCATGGCTAGTGGGGAGTCTATCTCTTTCATCTTCTTGCCTTGCACGTCTTCCGGGCGGACACCCAGCATTTTCAATGCCATCGGGTTGAGTTGCGAGAGGTCGTCGTCGAGAGTGGTGATAATGACTCCCATCGGGGAAGCGTTAATCAGTAAGTCGAGGAAGTGATTCTGTTCGCGCAGGCGGAGACGTTCGTTCTTGAGTTGCTCCATCATGCGGTTGAAGACATTCACGACACGGTCGGCTTCGTATTGTCCCACCGGGCTTAGGCGGCTGCTGAAATCCTGCTCACGCAGCAAGTCCATGCCACTTCCTATTGTATTTAAAGGTTTTATGAGCTTACGATAGAAGAATACCAGATAAATGAGGATGAAGAGTATCAGCCCCTCGCCTATGTAGAAGAAGAGCGTGTTCAGTTGGCTGGAAAGGAACAGCAATATGCCGCCCAGTGCCAGCAAGAGAAAGACGAGGATGAAAAATAGTCCTTTTATACGCACGTTTATCTGTGGTTAATGGTTAATCTTATATTATTAGGCACGGGTGCCTAAATTTATCACATTATTATATTATATTTTTCGAGACGACGGTAGAGTGCGGCACGGCTGATGCCTAATGCCGTAGCTACCTGGCTCAAATTTCCTTTGTAACGTTCCAACGCCTGAAGAATGGTCTGGCGTTCTATCTCGTCCAATGTCATACCTGCCAGAGATGCGCTTTCGGCTGCTTTTGCGTCGTCGTGGCGAATGTACTGGGCGTCGAAATCGGAAGCGTCGAGAAGTGGTTTGCCGCTTACCAGTATGGTTCGTTCTACCAGATTCTTGAGTTCACGGATATTTCCGGGGAAAGGCAAACGGCTCAGGAATTGCATGGCGTCGGCGGAGAAGTCGGTGTGAGGCAGTCCGTTGGCTGCGGCTTGGCGGTCGGCAAAGTGACGTGCCAGCAGCGGGATATCTTCACGACGTTCACGCAAGGCGGGCAGTTTTACTGTTATCAGGTTAATGCGGTAGAACAGGTCTTCGCGGAAAGAACGTTCGCCCACCATCTTATGCAGGTCGGCGTTGGTGGCGGAGACTACACGGATGTCGGTCTTGCGGGGGCGACTGTCGCCGAGCACCTCAAAGGTCTGGTCTTGCAATACACGCAGCAGTTTCACCTGACAGGAAGGGTCTAGGTCGCCGATTTCATCCAGGAAGATGGTGCCTTTGTCCGCCATCTCGAAACGTCCGATACGGTCGGCGGAAGCATCGGTGAAAGCTCCTTTCTTGTGACCGAACATTTCGCTCTCGAACAGGCTTTGAGAGATACCGCCCAGATTGACTTTCACAAACGGGTGCTTAGCACGCTGGCTGTTGATATGGATAGCTTCGGCTATGAGTTCCTTACCTGTGCCGCTCTCGCCCGTGATTAGTACGGAAGCGTTGGTCTTTGCGATGCGGGCGATAGTGTTCAGTACGTCCGTCAATCCCTGGCTACGCCCGATGATGTGGCTGCGGTCGAAGGAGTCGCTTTGTTCCTGCGTAGCTTCTTTGGAAGTCGCCGAGAGTTCCAGAGCGGTTTCGATGCGTTGCAACAGGGCGGCGTTGTTCCAGGGTTTTGTGATGAAGTCGAAGGCGCCTGCCTGCATTCCCTGCACGGCAAGTTGGATACTTCCCCAGGCGGTCATCAATATCACCGGGGTTTCGGGGCGGAATATCTTTACTTGTTTGAGTAGCGTCAATCCTTCTTCGCCTGTCGTGGAAAGGGTGAAGTTCATATCCATCAGGATTAAATCAGGAGTTACGGAACGCACCACGTCCATGGCTTCCCGGGGAGAGGGAACTGCCTGCGCTTCATATCCCGCCCGTTTCAGCATAAAGTTGAGTGAAGAGCGCACTACACTGTCATCGTCAATTATCAGAATCATGATTCATGTTCTTTATTTATCAAAGGAAGCATTCTTGTGTTTTACAATACTGCAAATCTACAAAAAATAACCAACCATTTTCATGCTTTTCACTTTTTATTGCCGGATGATTTCATCAAAATCAGCTTCCAGTTCAGTGTTGGTGCGGAAATCCCAAAGCGTCAGGCTGCGGATTTGGTAGAAATAATACCAATAATAATAAAGTTCGGAAATATGTTTTTGTCTCGCCTGGTCCTTGGAGTTCTGCGCATCGTTCAGGTCGAGGGTGTTAATCTTGCCTATCAGGAAGGTTTCGATACTGGTCTTGTAGCGTTGCCGGGCGATGGCGTCGGCTTCTTTGGCGATAGTCAACTGTTGCGCCTGGTTATTAAAATGTTCCACCAGCAGGAAAATATCCTGATTGAAGTTTATCTGTTCCTGGCGAATCTTTGAAAGCACCACGTCACGGTTGCTCTTGGCTACACGAACCTTGCCGCGGCGTTTTCCCCAATCCAGGATAGGTATTTTGACACCTACCTGCACTATCTGGTTATCTTGCAGGTTTTTATAGACGGTGGGGAAGTTACGGTTTTCTCCGGTATATCCTATGCTGGCAAAGAGGTCGACGCTACGCAGGTTGCCGCGTGCCGTAGCCACTTCATAGTCGGCTTCCAACTGGCGGCGACGGATATTCTGCGCAAATGAGTTACGTTCGAGCGCTTTGTTCAATACCATATTATATTCCATCTTTGAGCCGTCTACGGCTTCGGGAATGACGGGGCGGAGTATCTCATCCTCTCCTACTCCCAGGAAAGCACGGAGCTGGAACATCTTGGCATTAAGGTCGCTCTCCGCTTCCGTCAAAGCAGCTTTCGCGTTCAGGGCGGAAAGCTTGAGTTGCAGGAGTTCGTTTTCGGAAATCTGCCCCATCTTCCGTTTGGCAAGGGCTACTTCGTAGAGGTGGTCGGCATTCTTCCGGTTCTGTTGAGCGGTGCTTAGGTTCTCGCGTGCCAGCAGGAGATTGAAGTAATAGGTGATGGCGCGCATCGTCACTTCTTCGGTAGCGGTGATGAAAGCGGCTTTCGCTTCGGCATAACGCACCGGTTCGATGCGCCTGTCCCACTTGATGTTGTTCACTCCGAAGATGGGTTGGGTAAGTTTCAGGGTGACGGGGACGGACATGAACTGGCGGTCGCCGTCGGAACCGAGCTGCTTCATATAGTCGAGAGAGGAAGTCAGGGAGAGTTTACCACCCGTCAGCCAGATGTTCTGGTCGATGGAAAGTTCGCCGGAAAGCCCCAGCGCACTGTTGCGGACGAAGCTGTAGGAACCGTTGGAGTTCTGGTAGGAGCTGTATGACTTGTTGTAATTGGGCAAAGTGCCGGTAAGGTTGACTTCCGGCAGAAGGTCGGCACGGAAGGTGCGGTACTCCCAATAGGCGGTTTTCAGTTCATTCAGGGCAACAGCCGCATCGACGGATTGCGAACGTGCCATTGCGATGGCTTCATTTAAGGTTATCTCCCTTTCTGTCTGTCCTTCTTTCTGTGCCGACAATGCCAATGGAAGGCAAGCTGCGGCAAGAGTTACTAATATACTTTTCTTTTTCATTATGCACAGTATTTTCCACTAAAGGAGAATCAAACGATGTGCCAAAAGAATAAGCTATTTATTTTCAACCGGTTATAAAATAAATATAGTGTTCATTTTCGAACACTATACGCAAAAACGGACGTTCGGGTTTATTCGCAATAGTTGGGAAGACGCACTGTGAAGCGGGTACCTTTACCCACTTCGGAAGTCACGGAGATAGAGCCTTTCAAGCGTTCGATAATAGTCTGGCAGATACTCAATCCCAGTCCTGCACCTTGTGTAAAGTTATCGACTTTATAGAACCGTTCGAAGATATGCCGGATACCTTCTTCCGAGATGCCGACTCCGGTATCTTCGACAAAGATACGGGTATATCCGGGTTCTTCGTCTTCTTCGTAGCCGAAGGTGATAAATCCGCTGCTCGTAAATTTAGCAGCGTTATTAATCAGGTTATTGACTACCTGCTGCAGGCGGACATTATCCGTTTTCAGATATTTCTTGTCGCTTTCGGGCATACGCAATACCAGTTCTACGCCCGATGGCATATTCAGCCGTTGCGAATCGTGGACAGTCTTTAAAAGTAAAGGCAGGTTGTGCTCTGCAAACACAAATTCCATCGTTCCGGACTCGATACGGGACAGGTCAAGAATATCATTAATCAATGCCAGCAGCAAACCGCAGTTCTTATTAATAGTCGCGATAAACTGGGAGACTTCTTCTTCCGTGAAACTGCTTGTGTCACTCAATAAATCGGAGAAGCCTACGATGGCATTCAACGGGGTGCGAATCTCGTGGCTCATATTGGCCAGGAAAGCGGATTTCAACTTGTCTGCCTGAAGAGCTTTGTCGCGCGCTTCCCGCATTTCCTGTTCGGCCGTCTTATACCGCTGGATGCTTTGGCATACCCCCAATATGCTGTACAGTGAATCCTGCGTCAGACCACTGATAGCGGAAGAACGGTATTCCCACCACTCATATTCGCCATTCGCATTAAGCTGGCGGAAACTCAGACGAGGATTACTGTTGCCCCCTGCCAATGCTTTATCAAACTGCGGAATGATTTCCTTCAAATCATCCGGATGGATAGTACGGTTCATCTCCTCACGAGTGATAGTAGTGACTGATTCGTCATATCCCATCCGTACAAGGAAACCTTGCGGGAAAATAAAACAATTGGCTTTCATATCAAACTGCCAGGGGTATATGGAACTCCCGTCCAATGCCATATCAAAGAAACGCTTCTGCATTTCTTCATCCGAGATATTACGCGCAGAAAGAGCCATACCCGTAATGCCCACTTTCGAATGAATCGGGACTATCTCACCGGATACCGGGAAGTAATTATCACCGTGCACCTCTTTCATAAAAGAACCTTGGGGTATCTGCACGCTTTCTCCCGTACGGGCCACCCGTTTCAACATTTCATGAAGAATGTCCTGCCCTTCATTATAAATATTGAAAATACTGCCTGCCATCATGCCTTCATAAAAACGTCCGCCCGATTCGTACGGCAGATGGAGCATTCTCAATAAAGAACGGTTCGTGAAATGGATATGCAAGTCAGTATCATACGTTATCACGCCATCACGGATGGAGTGGAAGACATTATCAAATTCATTGCGCTGTTCTACCAGTTTGTTCTGTACCAGCAGGCGGGTCTGTGCTTGCACACGTCGTTTGGATTCGCGACGGTTGGCACGCATCAGCCATACGACAGATGCTATCAGCAAGGCCAGGATGGACGGATAAAGAAGGATAAAGAGGAATTTGTATTTCTCCCAATAGGGTTCGTTGACAATGGTTCCGCCGATGGCAGTCGCTTTATCAGGATTGACGTGGAAAAATTCCAGTTGCTTGTAGTCGTATATAAATCCCTGTGGGGCTTCCGTTACTCCGATATGCAGGGGGGATGTGCCCTTCAATACCTGTGAAGCTCTTTGACCTGCCAGTAACGCAGAAGCATAGGCATCACTGTCATAGGCGCAAAACACCCCGTTGGTCAACCCTACATTCTGGCCTGAAAAGACCGGAGCTTTGGAGTTCTTGCCTACGAACGAGAGGAAAGGAGACCATTTGGGAACTATCACAATACGACCGTAGCTATTGCGCGGATAACAAATCGCAGCAATAATGTGACTGGTGGTATAATTCTGAGTATTATAGACTTTCATCTCATAATCAGGGTTGTCTTGTTGGAAAGTTTTCCACTCTTCTTCAAAGTCGTCACGACCTTTATTACTCAGAAAGCTATTGTCTATCACGCAAATAACTTCTTTCCGCCGGGGAAATATCTTTTGCGCATGACGCAAGATGACATCAAAATCGGGGTTTGCCGTGAATCCGCAGACATTGGGATGGGTAGCAAGCAGCCTGTTGTCAGGATACTTGATGCCGAAAAAGACAACCGGAATCTGCAAAGGCAACGAGTCCCCGCATGCGAAAAGCGTATAGAAAGCCTCATCACTCGCCGTTACAATCAAATCCGTCCGACGCTCACGGGCACGCTCACAGAAACGTCGCATGATTACTTTCTCTGAATTAAATGCCCAAAAATCAGCATCCAGATATTCTGTCGTAATATTCACCTTCACCCCACTCTCTCTGAATCCTTTCACCAAACCTTGATTAAGGTCACTGTGCCAAGGAGTCTGGGAAGTATAAGACTGGATAAAGAGTATATTGAATGTACTTTCCGAAGCTGCCGCCCGGACGAGGACAGCTAAAAAGAGAACTACAAACAAGCAGTAATATCGTCTATTCATAAGCAAAAACCTGCATAGTTTTCAGTATTATGCGCACAAAGATAAGTTATTATATTGAAAACAATGCAAATAGCCTTGAATTTTTATTCCTTCCGCAGTGCTTCTGCCGGCTGTCTACGGATTGCCTGGCGGACTGGAAAACAAGCATCGGACAATATCATCAAATCCATCAGGAAATAAGTGATACCGAATGTGATAAGAAAACGGATAATTCCCCAATCACAACTTCCTGTATCCGATTTATTTAATCTTCAGTTTATTCTTGTTCTTATATGCACTCATATCGTTGACAACCACCTTATCACCCGGCTGCAAACCGCCTGTCACTTCTACATATTCAAAATTGGAATCTCCTAACTGTACTTTACGCTTGACCATCTCTTTCTCGGATGTACAGACAAAAAGTTCGTATTCACCACGTCCCACATAATAAGAGCCATTAGAAATGCGCATCACGTCTTCCTTCACAGCATTCATCACATAGACATCTGTCTTCAATCCCGAACGCAAACGACGGTGATTGTCTTCCGTCAACTGAACAGTGAAGGAGATAACTCCATTCTTGGAAAGCGGTGTCACACTGCTCACGGTTCCTTCCAGTTTGTCACTGCCTATCTTCACAACTGCTTTTCCGCCTGCCGACACGCGGTCACCATACGTATCGGCAATCTCACCTTCTACTTTGAAGTGACTCAAATCAGAGATAACAGCCACCTGCTCGCCTTGCGAAATCTGCGCGCCAATCTGGTTATTAATATAGGTAAGAATGGCTTTGCGGGGAGAGCGTATTTGTGCATCTTCAAAGGTACGCTTCATCTCCGCCAGACTCTTGCGGAAGATATTGAAGTCTAGTTCCTGCACTTTCAGTTCGGCGGCAGCCACTTCCTGTTCATTCTTATATTGCTGTCGGAGTTGTTCGTATTCGAGCTGCGCGACATTATAACTTAGTTCCGCCTGACGGACTTTATCCGTCGTTCCCGCTCCAAGGCTGTCCAGATAGTGTTCATTCCTCAGTTCCACTTTCATCCGGCTCAGTTTCATGGCGGAAACTTTAATCTGCATTGCCATATCGGAAAGTTTGGTCTGGCTGTTGACACGGAGCTGGTCGAGCTTATACTGACGCATTTTCTCTTCGTCCAGAAGTTTCTGATACTGTGTTTCCGTACTTTGAAGGTCAAGTTTCAGAATCGGAGTGCCTACGTCCACACTATCGCCCCCCTTTTTGTAGATTTCGAGGATACGGGAATTGATAGGAGAATTGATAATCTCTTCAAATGCGGGGACTACTCTTCCCGAAGCGCTGACACTTACCTCGACCACTCCTTTATCGACCGTAGAAAGAACCAGTTCTTTCTTCTCCACCCCTGTCCTCAATACAGATATAAGCACACTAATGACAATAATCCCTGCCACCCCTATGGATGAATAACGAATTATCTTTTTATTACGTTCTTTCTTACGCACCTCTTTGGGAATTTCTCTGTCCATATCTTATCGTTTACGATTTTATCATGCATTAATCCGATATTTCATATACCAAATCTGTGCCAGAATCGTAAATCACTGAATAAGAGCCCATAGACAAAAAGAAAGGGTGTCCGAAATCGAACACCCTGTACGGATTTACCGTTCAGAACCAATTGATATCATTGCTACAGTTTCTTTTCTTGTTGAGGAGTTTCCTTCTTTTGTATCAAGTCTTGCCCCAAGTGGGTAGTCGCCTCAACCGCCTCCCTGTCACGGATTTCTTTTGCCTTACGGGCATAGACAATCATACGCATGGACTGGTCGTAAGTGAAATAATTCCATATCCAGTTGAGAAGAACTACTACCTTATTACGTACTCCAAGAATAGAACGCAAATGAACGACCAGCCACATTACCCAGGCAAACCACCCTTGCATCTTCACCTTACTAAATTCCGCAACGGCACGGTTACGTCCCACTGTTGCCATCGAACCCAGATTACGATAATGGAAAGGCTTCATCTCCTGTCCTTTTTCAAGGCGTATCAAGTTTTTCGCCAGCAATTCGCCTTGCTGGATAGCGACTTGTGCCAGTTGGGGATGCCCGTTCGAATAACTTTCGTCGGATGACTGGATACATTGGTCGCCGATAGCAAACACATTATTCATTCCTTCCACACGGTTGAACGAATCGACCTTGATACGTCCGCCACGCCCTATCAACGAAGCATCCATATTTCCAATAGTCACTCCGGTGACACCACTCACCCATATAAAAGTACGCGTGGCAATCTCAGTACCATCCTCAAGTATGACTTTGTGGTCACGATAATCGGTCACACGCTTGTTCAGCAGTATATTCACACCCATTTCACGGAGAAACTTCTCCACATGGGCTGAAGAGTCTTCCGACATTCCGGCCAGCAATCTCGGTCCTGCTTCAATCAGATAGATGTGCATCAGGCTACTGGGCATATCCGGATAATCATTCGGCAATACAAACCTCTTCATTTCAGAAAGTATTCCCGCCACTTCTATGCCGGTGGCGCCACCGCCTACAATAACAATATTCAATAATTCCTGTTGTTCCTGTTTAGTGGAACAGGTAAGCGCACGCTCCAAATTCGCCAAAAGAGCATTCCGCAGTCCCATTGCTTCCGAAACGTTCTTCATCGGCATGGCTTCCTCCTCGATATGCTTGTTACCAAAGAAATTGGTAGTAGTGCCTGCCGCCAGAACCAGATAGTCGTATTCAACTTTCCCTATGGAAGTCTGGATTATATTCTTTTCCGGAAAAATGGCACGTACTTCCGCCATACGGAAATAGAAATCTTTCCGGTGCTGGAAGATTTTGCGGAAAGGGAAGGAAATAGAAGTAGGTTCCATACCCGCCGAAGCCACCTGATATATCAAAGGGGGAAACTGATGATAGTTGTTCTTATCTATCAATACGACTTGGAAGTCTGACTTTCTCAGCTTGTTAGCCAACTTCAGACCACCGAAACCACCGCCTACTATGACGACACGTTTCTTATCACTTTTTGCAATGTTCAGACTCATATTCCAATCATGTTTTATCTAAATAATAACACGCGGATGAGCCATTAAGTTTTTGCGGTATCCAACTTTTATCAAGAAGCGGCTTATCGCAGACGTAACCTGTCTCCCACCTCAGGGACATAGTCGCCGTCCTTGCGGTTCATCTTATACAAGTTCTTAAGGCGGATACCATATTTCTGAGAGATGCCGTGCATGGAATCACCGTCTCTCACAATATATACAGTATGAGGTTTGGACGCTTTCTTCTTTTTGGCTTTCAGGTAGATGACATCTCCTTCCATTAAGGTATATTCGCGATGCAAGTCGTTGTACTTCACGAGCTTTTTCCAGCTAATATCCAGTTCCTTGCCCAAGTCCTGGAAAGTGTCCCCACTACGGGCAACGACATAAGCTATGTCATTGGCAATGTAAATCTGATGCGGATTCATCAGCCAGGGATTCTTTCTCAGTTTACGTTCTGAATAAACACCCTTGCGGTCATATTTATACAAGTCGTAGTCTTCAATAATCGTAATCAGACGATTGGCATAGGAAGGATCGGTGGCATAACCTGCTTTTTTCAGTCCACGCGCCCAGCCTTTATAGTCGGTTATATCCAATTTGAAAAGAAAAGCATAACGGGCACCTCTTTTGAGAAAGTCGGAATGGTCTTCGTAAGAGTCACGCGGATGTTTATAGGCACGGAAACATTCGTTGCGCGCGTCATCGTCGTGACGCACCGTACGTCCCCGCCAGCTACTGCCACATTTGATGCCGAAATGGTTGTTGCTCTTTCGTGCCAACTGGCTGTATCCGGCACCGCTTTCCAGCAGTCCCTGCGCCAACGTGATACTGGCGGGAATCTTATGAAGTTTCATTTGTTCGACAGCCAAGTCACTATACTTATTTATATATTCGGTATAACGGGC
>OJQL01002303.1_pt1 | contig 11376 bp, 8 predicted proteins | sample 1598731 | NCBI WGS metagenome assembly OJQL01 (sample SAMN03922510, study PRJEB24848) | human gut metagenome | isolation source: stool sample | host: Homo sapiens | place: Germany | collected 2010-02
CATCGGGTTGTCTTGCGACCGGCCGACCTTTTCCCCGATCGGCCTTCGGTCGTTCCCGGCAAAGGTACGAAAAGTTCGCGAACGGTCCGGTGTCCGGTATCCGCGGAAGCGAGTCCTGCCACCGGAGAAGAGGAGTCAATAGTCGATGCGCAGAAAATCGCCCCGAACGTTGAATTCGAGATCGGTTCCGTCCGAAAGCTCGACGCCGTACCCGCGGCGGTCCCGGTCGATCTTGACGACCGGCCGGTCGGGATAGTTCCGTTTCAGGTAGTCGGCGATGCGGAGCGGAATGATGCTCTGGGGTACGGTCGTCCGCTCGGCATCGATCTCGGTCCACTGGCCCCGACGGTCGAATTCCAGATCGGAACCGTTTTCGAGCAGGACGTCGTACGAATCGGTCCGGCCTCCTTCGCGGTCGATTTTGATCAGGGCGATCCGCGTGTCGGGAAAATGGGTCGCGATGAATTCGCGTGCCGTTGCGGGCAGTTTTTGCGGATCGGTCGTCCGGATCTCGTTTCCCGCCCGAAGCGCCGCCGAGACGGACATCATCGAGAGCAGTATGAACAGAAGTTTTTTCATGGCATTCCGGTTTTAGTCGGTTGTTGTCCGGTCTTCGTCAAAGTCGATGCCACACTTGCCGAAAAGCCGCCGGAGGCCGTATCCTTTGCGGTAAGCAATGAGGTTGCGGTTCCGGCGGCATCGGTCCGAGAGAGAGTTCCCGTCAATATTTCTCGAAGCCCAGAGGTTCGCCCGCGTAAAAGTCGAGAATCTTGCGGCGAAAGATGAATTCGAACTTGGCTTGCACCAGTTCCGACTCCGACCGCTCCATGCGTGTTTTGGCATCGTTGTAGTCGAAGATCGTCGAGCGGCCGGCGGCGGACTTCTCCTCCTCGTAGCGGAAGGCTTCCCGGGCCGCCTCGAGCGAGCGCGAGGCCGACAGATATTTCTGATAGGCTGCCCCGGCATTGTAGTACGACTGTTCGATCTCCTTGCGAAGCGCCTGCCGGGCTTCGGTCAGCGCCAGCTCCTGATTGCGGATGGCGATCCGGGCCGAGCGGATGTTGTTGCGTGTGGCCATCCGGTTGAAGATCGGTATGCTGACGTTCAGTCCGACCGATTCGCTTCCGTAGTTGCGGAACTGGTTTCCGAAACTCGCATTCATCGCTTCGTTACCGAATATGTGAAAATAGCTGGTCCCGTAGCTGGCTCCGAGCGAAATCTGCGGATAGCGGGCCGAGCGGGCCAGCAACAGATTTTTCTCGCTGTTCTGTAGTCGGTATTTTTCGGCCTGCACGCTCGGGCGGTTCCCGACGGCGTATTCGTATATGACCGAAGGGGATTCCATACTGCTCATCGCGCCGATCTGGATCGTCCCCAGCTCGGGCATTCGGATATCGAAGCCCGTCGCATCTTCTCTGTTGAGGGCTTGACTCAGGTCGAGCAGCGACAGGGTCAGGGTGTTCCGCGCCTGAGTCAGCGTCAGCGAGTCCTTGGCCAGCAGCGCGCGGCTCTCGTATAGTTCCGATTCGGGACTTTTGCCGCTTTCGACGAGCAGCCGGCTGCGCTCGATCTGAGCCATGCTCAGCGCGACTTGGCTTTCGGCCACGCGGACGAGCTCTTTGTTGAGCAGCGCCTGAAGGTAGAGCGCCGTCACGTTCAGCGAAACGTCCTCGCGGGCCCGGGCCAGATCCTGCATCGCCGCTTGCAGGCTCAGCTTCTGGGCGGCGATGTCGTGTTTGATGCGCATGCCGTTGAACAGCGGGATGCTGGTCGATACGCTCAGGTTGGACGAGAATTGATTGACATTTTCGTAGGTATTGTTTTCTCCGATCGTCCGGCCGAATCCGAAACTGCCTCCGAGTCCTGCGTTCAGATTCGGCAGCCGGCTGTTGCGGGCCGTGTTCAGTTTGACGTCCTGATCTTCGGCGCGCAGGCGGAACTGCTGGATCGAGATGTTGTTCTCGACCGCGTACTCAATGCACCGATCGAGCGTCCAAGGCTCTTGCTGGGCCGAGGCTCCGGCCGCGGGAAGCGTAAGGACGAGGGCGGCCAGCATGGTTTTTCGTATGGTCATGGTTGTGCGGTTAAACGGGTTCTGAAATCGTTCGGTTACCGGTTATTTTATGGCAGGCTGTTTCGTGCCGCGCAGTTTCTCGCCTCCGGACAGTCCTTCGGTAACTTCGACGTTGACGCCGTTCGACAGGCCGAGCTTGACTTCCTTGCGTTCGAAGGTTTGGTCGGTAGCGGTCGAGTCGCTCGTAAGCAGGTTGACGAACGTTTTGTCGCCCTCGAACTCGACGGCGCTCTCGGGTACCGTCAGCACGCCGGCCCGCCGGTCGGTCACGATCTCCGCGTTCGCGCTGTATCCCGCCCGGACGAACAGGTCCTGCGGTATCTGCGTGGAGGCTTTGATCTCGAACATGATCACGCCGTTCTCCTCGGCTCCTTTCGGGGCGATGTACTCCAATACGGCGTTGAGCGCGACGTCCTGCAGCGCGCCGATTGTCAGTTTGACGGGCATGCCCTCGCGCAGGCGTCCCACCTCTGTCTCGTCGACCTTGCCCCGGAAGATCATGTCGTTCAGGTCGGCGATCGACGCGATCGTCGTGCCGTCGTTGAACGTGTTGGACTGGATCACCGAGTTGCCGACCTTGACCGGCACGTCGAGAATCATGCCGGTGATCGTCGAGCGGATCTGCGTGTTGCTCAGCTCGGCGTTGCGGCTGGCTATGCCGTTCTGGACGATCTCGAGGTTGTCCTTGGCGTTCTGCATCTCTTCCTCGGCTTTCGAGAGGGTCGTCTGGCTCGTTTCGAATTCCTCCTTTGAGATCACGCCCGAGCCGTACAGCTCCTTTACGCGGTCGAAGTCGCGCCGGGTTTGATCCAGACTGATCCTCGCTACGTTGACGCGCGACTCGGCGCTGTTGAGCGTTGCCATTTCGGGGATCACTTTCACTTTTGCGATCACTTCCCCCTGTCGCACTTGCTCGCCCGCTTCCTTGTAGATTTCGGATATGATACCCGAAATCTGAGGCTTGATCAGAACCTCGTCGCGCGGCTCGACCTTCCCGGTCGCCACGGCCCGTTTCTCGATCGTGTCGGTCTGCGGAACGACGATCTGGTAGACCTCTTTGACAGGACGGGTCTTGTACCACAGGAATGCGAACGTGCCGCAGAGGATGAGCAGGAAAAGCACGCCCAGCGAAATTTTCAGAACCTTTTTCATTATTTCGAGTTTTTCGGTTTATGTTTCGTTTCTATTCTTCCCGTATGGCGTCGACCGGCTTGATCTGCATGGCCCGGTTGGCCGGCAGGATACCGGCGACGAGGCCGCCGGCGACCAGCACCGCGAGCGAGAGCATGCCGGTCGAGAACGGGATTTGGGCCCTCAGCGGGACCGGCATGCCGGGCGAGAGGAGCGTTTCGGCCGCCGACAGCAGTCCGACGGCCAGTGCCAGCCCGAAAACGCCGGCCACGAACGTCAGTACGAAAGCCTCGCTCATGATCTGCGAGATGATCGTGCGCGGCTTGGCTCCCAATGCGCGGCGAACGCCTATCTCCTGCGTCCGCTCGCGGACGGTCACCAGCATGATGTTGCTGATGCCGACGATACCCGCCAGCAGGGTGCCCAGACCGACGATCCATGTAAGGATCTTCAGCCCGCGAAACAGACTGTTGGCCATCTCGACCTGTTCGCTCATGTTCCAGATCATCACCGCTTTCGTGTCGTCGGGCGACAGCGTGTGGCGGCTGTTGACGATCTGTTTTATGCTCTCTTCGACGCGGGGAATGGGAACGCCGTCATAGGCCGCCACCGAGACCTGGTGCAGGCGCTTGCCCGTGTTGTACATCCGTTGCACTGTGCCGAGCGGGAGCAACACGGAGGCATCCGAGTGGAAACTTATGCCCACGTTCGATACGGCCGTCACGCCGACGACCGTCAAATAGGTGTTGTTCATCCGGATCGTGCGGCCGACCGGATTTTCTCCACCCGGGAACAGCTCTTGCCAGATTCGCTCGGTAATCACGCAGACCTTGCGCTGCTGCTCCATGTCGATTTCGTTGAAGAAACGGCCGAACAGCAGCCGTTGCGGCAGAATCTGCTGGAAACTCGGGGTATAGCCGACGATCGAGTAGGTTCCCTTGCGGTCGTTGCGGCTGAAATTGTAGGAACTTCCCCAGAAGATGCCTCCCACGGCTTTGATGCCCGGTATTTGGGTCTCGATGATGCGCATGTCGTCGTTGTCGAGCTGCCAGTAGCGTCCGGCCGGCAGTCCTTTGTACGGGATCGACGTCTTGCCGCCCCACAGGAAGCAGGAGTTCTCGTTCATGCCGTTCAGGTTGGCGTAAAGCAGGTTGCGAAGGCCCAGTCCGGACCCCATCATGACGGTCAGCATGAAGATGCCCCAAAAGACTCCGAAGGCGGTCATGATGCTGCGCTTGCGGTTTCGGTTGATGGTCTGCCAGATTTCTTCCCAGCGGTCTAAGTCGAACATGGTTTCCGTGGCGTGTAGTTGCGGTTCGGGTTGATTGGTTGCGGGTCGTTTATTTGTTGTGCCTCATCGCGTCGATCGCCTTGATACGTGCGGCCCGGCGAGCCGGAACGTAGCCTGCGATCATGCCTGCGACGATCAGTACGAGCGTGGCGCTGACGGCGGTCGACAGGTCGAGCGTGGGATTCTTGAACATGGAAAATTGGCTCGGCGAAGCGGCGGCGGCCCGGTCCATGAAAAAGTTGACCGCTTCCATGACCCCTACGCCGCCGATCAGTCCGACGTAGCCGAAGGCCGCCGTGATCAGTACCGATTCGAGCAGGACCAGCTTGACGAGCGACGACGGCCTGGCGCCCATCGCCTTGCGGATGCCGAATTCGGACGTCCGCTCGCGGACCGTCACGAGCATGATATTGCTGACGCCGACGATGCCGGCCGTCAGCGTGCCGATGCCGATGATCCAAATAAACAGGGCGATGCCGTGAAAAATCGTCATCGTCTGCTGGTAACTCTCCATGCGGTCGTTGATCCAGATCGCGCTCTTGTCCTCGGGCGAGAAGCTGTGCTCGGCGCCCAGACGGGTCCGGAGCTGCCGTTTGAAAAGGTCGCTCTGCTCTTCCGTATCGATACCCCGGACGGTAAACGAGATGGAAGCCACGTCCCGTTTGTCGCCCATGTATGTCAGCAGAACCGAGGAGAGCGGCCCGTATATCTGCGAAGTGTAGCTGTAGCTCAGTCCTTTGTAGGTTCCGACGACCGTATAGCCCATTTTGTCGATCTGTACCATCCGCCCGACGGGACTGCCTCCGTCTTTGAACAGGACGCGGCAGGCCAGATCGTCCAGTACGACCACCTTGCGTTTCTCCTTCACGTCGGTCTCGTTGATAAAGCGTCCTTCGACGATCTGGATGCCGTCGATCGGCTGCGTTTGCGGAAGCACTCCGTACAGCGTGGCCGACGTGAACTCTCCTCCGTACGAGATATGCGCGTCGTTGTGCCATACCGAGGCGGTGATTTTGTCTATCCGGTCCGAAAATTCCGTTTTCAGGATTTCCATGTCCCGCTGGTTGATCTGGATGTGCCTCCCGCTTTGGAATCCCTTGTAAGGAACGGAGGTTTGCCCGCTGTAGATGAACATCGAGTTGACGGCCCGGCCGGAAAAATTGTCCTGCATCGCGTTGCGGAGTCCGTTGCCCGAGCCGAGCAACACGATCAGCATGAAAATGCCCCATGCGACCGAAAAGCCCGTGAGGAAAGTGCGCAGCTTGTTGCGGCTGACCGTCGAGAATATCTCCTGAAGCTGCTCTCTCATCGCCCGGGAACGGTTACCGAGCCGATCAGCCCGTCTTTGATGTGAATGATCTTGTCGGTCTGATCGGCCACTTCCTGAGCGTGCGTGACCAGAATCATCGTCATGCCGCTGCGGTTCACCTCTCTGAGCAGGTCCATCACCTCCTGCGACGTCTTGCTGTCGAGAGCGCCGGTCGGCTCGTCGGCCAGAATGATTTGCGGCCGGGTGATCAGCGAGCGGGCGATCGCCACGCGCTGCTTCTGTCCTCCCGACATCTCGTTGGGCATGTGGTCGGCCCAATCGCGCAGTCCGAGCCGGTCGAGGAACTCGAGGGCCATCGCGTTGCGCTTGCGGCGGGGCACTCCCTGGTAATAGAGGGGCAGCGCGACGTTCTCCATCGCGTTTTTGTAGCTGATCAGGTTGAACGACTGGAAAATGAAGCCGATCATCCGGTTCCGGTATTCGGCCGCCTTCGTTTCGGACAGATTCTTGATCGGCTTCCCGTCAAGGAAGTATTCCCCGCTGTCGTAGTCGTCCAAAATCCCCAGTATGTTGAGCAGGGTCGATTTGCCGGAGCCCGACGCTCCCATGATGGAGACCATCTCGCCTTCCCCGATTTCGAGGTCGATGCCCTTGAGCACATGGAGCGGCGAGCCGTTGTAATAGGTCTTGTTGATGTTTTCCAGTCTGATCATACTGTCCGCGAGCATTGGTTTGGGCGTAGGGTCCGAAGCGGGTCCGGTCGTTCGTTCCGCGCCGGGAGGGTTGAGTTTTCAGTTAAATGAACAATACAAATCTATGAAAAATAATAATATTATGCAATGCAAAGTAGTATTAAATTTTAAATTTTATCGGTTTTAGTATATAACTTGTTCATGATGTGTGTTTTATGTTGTGTGAAGAAAATTCCGGGGACCGCTTGTACGGATGGCGTGCATGGACGAGGCCGGTTTATTTTTTTCGGGTTGAGAACGGAGTTTGTTGTGGCAGGACGTGCTTTTGTCGGATAATATTGCTATCTTTGATACGAACTAACTAACTTTATCAAACTCAATCCAAACTTTTTACCTGATGAAAAACACTTACTTCAAGCTTTCGGCCGTCCTGCTTCTGGCGGCCTTGCTGCTCGGAGGGGCGAGGCTCGGGGCTCAGTCGCTGATTCTTACGAGCGACGAGCAATTGAACGATCTGATGGATCCCGACAAGAAGCTCGATCTTTCGCTGGGTTATACACCCTACCATGCCAGTCTGCGCGACATCTGCGAGCAAGGCAAGAAACAAGGTTCCAAGCAAATGGTTTTCGCGTTCGACGAATTTTTCCGCCAATACCGCCAGCATGCGGGTACGGAGCGGCGGCTTACGCCCGATATGGACGAGTACGTCGAAAAAATCAAGTTTGTCAGCGACTTCGCCAAGAAGTACGACATCGGCCTTTGCCTGAGCCTGCTCAGTCCGCTCGAGCTGGGGACCGCCTACAAGAACCAGACGGGGCACAGCGGTCGCTGGCTCGCTTACAAGGTGGGCCTGCGCGACGGCAGTACCGGCAAGTTCAGCGTGCCGATCTGGGAGCAGCTCTACTGGACCAACAACAAGGGCAAGACGCCTGTCAAGCTCAAAGGGGTCAAAGCTTATGCCTTCAAGGAAAAGCCCGTCGGCAACAGTCCTTTCCGGGCCGTGAATCCCGACGAAATCGTCGAGCTGAAGGAGGTAAAATACGAGGCGATGGACACTTACGACTCGGATAATTTCGTTCCCGGCGTAGGCAATACCGGCAATCTGATGCGTCTGCTGCGCGTTTACGGCGAAGGCGGCGGGCTGGAAGGCTACGACCGAGTGATGGTGCTGCTCGAATACGAGACGCAGGAGATGGACTATTTCAACGAGGACGCGCTGCCGTTCCTCAAGGCGCTGATGAAGAAGTACCATGACAACGACATCAATCTGACGGCGCTCTATTCCGACGAGATGCACATTCAGCAGGACTGGTTCTACTTCAGCCACCACGAGAACGGCCAGTTTGCCGAACGTTATCTGACCGAGAGCATGGCCGACAAGTACCGCAAGAAATTCGGCCAGCCTTTCGACGACAAGTATATGCTCTATTTCGCTTACGGCGCTCCGAACTATCAGCCTACGGTAGAGGCCGTGGTCAACGTGCAATACGTGATGGGGGATACTCCCGAGGACATCCACCGTACTTTCCTGCTGCGCGACCGCTATTACCGGATGCTCAACGACGAGGTGGTCGATCTGTTCAAGGCGGCCAAGGACTATGCCGAGGAGCTGTTCGGACGCGAGCTGGAAACCAGCGCGCACGCATCGTGGGCCCAGAGTCCGACGATCGACTATTGGAACTACGAGAAGCGCAACGGCAGCGCGAACCAGTACGAGTATACCTCTAATTTTATATGGGGCAATACCGTGCATCAGGCTGCGGCCGCCTGCTACGACTACTTCAAGTGGAGCGAGTATCTGGAGCCGACGGGCAATGACTTCGCCGAAGGAGGATGGGCCGACCGCGACTACTACGGCGCTGCGATGGCCGCATCGATCGCGGTGGTGAACGAATATCCGGTGGCCTATGCGGCCGCTTGGGGCATGCCCGCCGAAGTGTACGACTGGAAGATGTCGGTCAACGACGCGTTCGGAACCAAGGCCGGCAAGCCGATGGACATGCTGACCGGGCATGTGACGCGCGACGTGGACGTGCTGATTCTCTATCCGATGAATCTGGTGGCCGCCGAGGAGCGCTTCGGAAGCTGGATGGCCCAGTACGGATATGCCAACTATCTGACGGCCGACAAGCTGCTTGCTATGGGCGAGGTGACCGCCGACGGCAAAATCAAAGTCGGCGACAAGACTTACGGCACGCTCGTGGCGATGTTCGAGGTTCTGCCCGAGAAGGGACTGCTCGATATGATGGGACGGCTGGCCAAGGCGGGCGGCAAGGTCGTTTGGTTCAGCGCTCCTCCCTTGATCGATAAGGCCGGCGGCAATTGCGCGGCGGCATGGTCCGAACTGTTCGGCGCGAAATACGAGCATGACGTCTATATGGGCGAAATGGCGCCGGGCCGCGTCGTGTCGTTCTGCAACGATTTCGCCGCGATTCCCCAGCAGACGGTGCTGACCGATTTTCTGGTCGACCGCATCTATCCGGTCGAGGCCGACGGAGCGCAGGTCGTGGCCAAGTGCGGCAATCAGGTGCTCGGTACGCTGAAAAAACTGCCCGGCGGCGGAGCGCTCTGCTATGTAGGCATGCGTCCGCGCGACGACCAGTCGCAAAGCCTCGGCTATGAGACGCGCACGCTGTTCGAGGTGCTCAACGCCGTGGGAGCCTATCCGGCGACAGGCAAGTTCGCCGGCGTCAACGACAATCCTTCCTATGTGTCGCGCACGACCGATTATTTCGCTACGTCGTTCCCCAACGGCGCGACGGCTGTCGTGAAACATTACCGCACGCATCCCGAGAGCTGGCCGGGCGGGTTCTCGCGCAATCGCGAGGAGGACGTCAAGGCGCTCGAGGCCAATCCGCTGCCCTGCGACAGAATGGAGTTGCGCGGGCTGAAAGTCAACGGCCATGAAGTGACTTACGACGGCAAGATTTCGATGGCGTTCCGCACGGGCGCCGACGGAAAGCTCGTGTCGTTCTTCGGCCGCGAGTGCGACGGCGTGACGATCGACGGCGTCAGATATTCGTTCAGCGAGCAGCCGGTGTCGCGGATCGTTTTCGCTCCGTCTTTGGCCGACGAGAAGGTGACCGAGGTGCTCGTCGAGGGACAGGGCCGCGTGACGCTGCCTTTGGCCGGAGGCAAGAAGAAACCTGTCGTGAAGCTCGGGAAAAAGACGATCAAGACGGAAGTAGCCGACGGGCAACTCGTACTCAACGTCGATCCGTCTATCTCGGGCCGCTGGTTGACCGTGCACAGGTAATCGCCGGGCGGGTATTCTGGCTTCGGACCGCAATGCGGGTCTGAGTGACAGAAAGCTCCCGTCGATCGAGTTGAACATAGAGCCCCGTGAGCTTCTGCTCCGGGGCTCTTGCTGTGACGGATAGGCCAAGGAACGTGCTTGCGTCGTGCGTTGGCCGGAGGCCGCTTTTCCGTCCGGGCGATAGCGGCCTTCGGTCCGATACGGTAGTCTTGTCCGTCGCAGATGTGCCGCATGACCTGCTTTTCATTCGTGCGGGGGGAGGTTCTGCCGTTCGGGGGAAAACATCCCGGATTACACAGGATCGGGTCCATAATCGCAGGAAAAGCGCATGGCGGAAGGCGTGTTCGAGTTTCGAGCGCGGGGATGTCGTCGCGTTCCGCATCCGGAGACTTGCGGCGTGTCTCTGTCAAGCGGCGATTCGATGCGTTTCTTCGATAGCGAGAGGAAATTTTCCGAGGGAACGATGTGCGAAGATAAAGAACGACCTTATGACACATGGGTTGCAACGAGCCGTCCTGAGCAGATTCGTATGTTAGGCTGTCCTGACGTATGCCCGTCGGAATGCCGGGCGGCCGGGTCAACGGGTCCCCGTTTGTTCGAGCGAGAGGGTCAGCCCGTCGCGCATCTTGAGCGTCGCATGCTTTCCCTTGCCTCGGAAGTCGGCTATGTCGTTGCCATATCCGTATCCGCTGCCGGTCGGGTATTGCGGCAGATCGAACACCGTGCCGTCGAGCGTGACTTCGGCGCGCCCGACCGAGAACTTGACCTCGACGCGGAACCGGCGGCGGCTCTTGCCGTCGGTCCCCTCGAATAGGGCGGTAATCGGGGCTTCGTCCTGTTCGTAGAGGGTTTTCCCGCGCTGTTCGATAATCCAGCGTCCGTTCGCGAGGCGCACGTTTTTCGTGTCGTCGTCCTCGACGTTCCAAGCCGATCCTCCGCCCGGAAGCATTCGGCGGTCGAGTATCTCTGTCTCCTGTCCGTCGGGCAGAAAAAGCTCGGCACGCGACGAGTCTTCGGCGAAAACGATGTACGCGGCCGTCGTAGCGTCCGGTTCGGCAGCCGGGGTCATTCGGATACCGGCCTCGAACGGGCGGATACACTCTTCGCGTACCTGCGACCAGACGTAGCCGGCCGACCCGATGCACCCGTGGGCGTCCCGGTCGGCGCCTATGGCGGCCGTTGCGGCGGCGCTGTCCTGTCGGCCGGTCCCGTTTTTCTCCTGACGGGCGAGGCATCCCGCAAGCGAGGCGGCCAGCGGAAAGCAGACGATCCAGAATCGATATTTCATAGCGTATGCGGGTTTTCGAGTCTTTTCGCTACAGTGTAGCAGTCGGGACAATGCTGCGCCCGAACGGGGAGAGGGCCATGCTCATCAGCTTGAAATGCTGCCTGCCGAACGGTATGCCGATAATCGTGATGCATAGCAGCGCGCCGAACAGCAGATGAGTCAGCACAATCCAGATTCCGCCCAAAAAGAACCAGATCACGTTCATCAGCGTATACAGGCAGCCCGCTCCCTGATCTGTCCGTACCGAGGTCTGGCCGAACGGCAGCAGGGCCAGCAATCCCAGCTTGAGCGCCTGAATCCCGAACGGAATGCCGACGATCGTCAGGCAGAGCGCCAGTCCCGAAACGAAATATTCCACTGCGACGGCCAAACCG